>Ga0316205_10000589_pt1 | contig 62758 bp, 53 predicted proteins | sample 3monthpyrite_MG_FD_204941 | JGI IMG/M metagenome (GOLD analysis project Ga0316205, IMG submission 204941) | Microbial mat bacterial communities from mineral coupon in-situ incubated in ocean water Damariscotta River, Maine, United States -... | ecosystem: Environmental > Aquatic > Marine >...
GTGTTTGTAAGTGGAAACCAGGAAACAGGGGTGTAGAGTTCAGCATGAAATAGAGCACCATTTAGGCTTAATATTGCGTGCTATTATCTCATGCTAGAGCCCCTTAACTTAGTGCCATTCTGCTCTGTCCCCGTTTATTTGATGATAACAGAATCCAAAAAAATTGAAGCGAAAATTAAGCAGCAAAAAGATGAAAGAATAAGACAGAACACTGTAGCTGTATTCACGGGTACTTTTAACGTCGAAGGGGTGAGTCCGCAGGGAGATAAATACACTGGAAAAGCAACAATTAGAAAAATATCGAATGCCGCATATGAAATCGATTATAAGCTAAGCGCTTCATTTACTGTTAAGGCGAAACTGTCTAGTAACAAGTCACTAATTATAAGATCACCTGGGAAGCCTCTTTTTACGTTGAAGCATATAAGTGATGGGGTTTTACATGGCACGTACAAAAATAGCAAAGGGTGGGAAAAATTTCTGTTAAGACCGTAGGTGATTGTAACAAAAAATTGAGTCAGAGTGAAAGAAAGAATAGGACCAGGGGAATAGGGTCGTGTCTTTCCATGCCACATTCATAATTCATAGCCCGTAACTATTCGACTTACTGTAGAATAATGACATCCATATTCTACCTATTTCTTTTAACGTATAACTCCCTTTCAAAAATATAACGCACACCCAACGCAAGAATTTATTAATAACAAAGACTTAGATAAATTCAGTTTTTTTGTTACTCTGGGTGTCCGGTTTATTGGTTTATTAGTGCATACTTCTAACTCGTTATGATGAACAATGAAAGACCTACCATTAAATGTTAACCCTTAAATTTTTCTTAAACTTTATTAATAACGCTGATAAATTTGGCGGTACTGAGCATAAAAAATACCTGACAATATTATCTTTTAGATGACAAAGCGCGCCCCCTCCCTGTCTAACACACAAGGAAAGTTATAGCCTATTTGTCTAATAGGCGAGGTCATCGATATACATAGAACCATTTGAATTGACGCGCACCTCACTGATACCGCCTGCAGAACTGATGGCGATGGCCTCTATTTCGAATGACCCGTTCGTACCACTGGATGATATTCCGATGGCACTTGCCGGTAATGGGCTACCGCCCGGTGCAAACGCTGTGATTGTGCGGTTAGCTGCGCCTGGGTACTGCAACTCGAAGCTAACTAACTGCCGTGAAGTTCCGGTGAATCTCATCACAATGGTTCCGGTGAGTACGCTACCCCCCAGGTCGATGCTGGTTCTGTCATTGGTCAGGTAGTAGTCCTTGTTGGGGTCAAAAAAGGTGTGTTGAATATAAGGTAGCCCTGTTCCACCCACGGCTGAATCAGTGAAATCAAAAGAAATTTCCCAGGGTGCAAAGATTGAACCTGCAGAACAGATCCGCACACCGTTACACATTACGCCACCACTCGGTGTCGTCTGGAAGTCAATGAAGAAAGTTTGCCCACTCGGAGTTGGCGCGTAGTCGATAGTATCCAGCACATAAGCGGAGATGGCGTCATCAATATCCTTGAAATAGAGATGTAAACGTTTGCTGCCCACGGCGGTGTCAGGATAGAGATAATTGACCGTATCCGAGTAACTTGTTGTGGGTGTAATATCTACCCAGTTCGGATCATCGATTGCGGGCTGTGGTTGGCTTGCCGGCTGAGCAAGATAGGCAGCAACCCCGCTATCATCCGTCGCTGAGATGGCCAGTGATAAGCTAAGTGAAGATGTTTCCGTGTCACCATTGTTAATGTAATTTAAGGCGGTGGTGTTTACCGGTGGTTGATTTAGTCCTCCGCAGCCGCTGATACTATAGGTTTCTACGTGGATTTCTTCCAGGTTATACATCATGTCGTTGGAGAAATACCTCAGCGTCGCATCGGCTTCCAGTGGTATCGCCTGTCCTGTATAGATCCTGGTGGGAAAATCCTCGTTTATCAGGTAAAAGGTATCGCGGCAGCCTGAACCTTCTTCGCCATCAGTACAACTGAGTTCGACCTGAACACAATCTGTGTAGACACCGCCCGCAGGTGTTGCCGTGGTAACGGGTCGATCAGATTCAATTGGCAGACCCATGGCATATAGACTGAATCCGCTCAGTGGCACACTCGCAGTATTCAAGACGGGATCGATGGTTGTCTTCAACATGCTCCACTGTCCATTTATAGCGGTAAAGAGTCGGAAGTCTTCAGGCGGGTTAATACCAAGTGATGCTGGATCATAGGTTATTTCCAAATCGACTTCTGCACCAAAAACAATGCCATCCGGCCCAAAGTCGAAAATCATACCGGGTAGCAACTCCAGAGCATCTCCAGAAGGGGTAGATGGCACTAATTTCATGCTGATTACTGTGCCATCAGGTACAGCATCCTGTGGGAACGTTAATTTGAGAGTCGTGTTATTGCCATCATCAAGGACGAATTCAGTAACACCACCAGCTGAATCCATTACGTCACTCTTGATGTTATTTTGTTTGTTGTTATCGCTACTACAGGCAACCAGAAAAAAAAATATCGAGAGTAATACGGTTAATGATTTGAACGACAGATTATTTATTGAGCGTAACGTGGCAGTAAACATGACATCCTCCTAAAAGCATTATTATTCCAATTTGCAGGTATTAATTCCTTTCAACTTTATCGCGATTTTGTTAGCACTTTCAGTATAAACCTTGTTTCACTATCTCCATTGACCTGGATCAAGCTATAAGTACAGGATCGTCCTAGTAAAAGATTAGGTCAGGACTCTTCATGTCACATTCACTATTCTTTTTTTCAAAACGGGAGCAAGTCTTGCCTTTTGCCTTTACGATTCGACTAACCCTAAAATAATGAATTTTAAAGTACCCTCCTATTCCTTTTAGCGTATGACCAGACTTTATTGTGAACGATATCAAGCACCCCATCAATTACTCTACAAACAATGTTTAACCGTGAATGGTTAACACCGTCAAAAAAGTTATGTAGATCCCAGCCTATCAACAAAATTACGGTTTTCTGCATGACTCAGTGTTATCCTAACTAAGGAAATAAGATAAAAAGAAATATCTTAAATTTTAATGGGAAAATAACATTTATAAATGATGAACCAACAAATCCATCCCCCAACTTACCAGTATCTGAATTTTTAGCTAAAATGATAGAACATGTAGTTAGAACGACCAACTTAAGCATGAACATTAATAGTACAACAGGTGGGACTCATTCTAAAACCAGCCATTCATTATTATGGAATGGCAGTAGATATAAACTCAATTAACGGGAAAAAAATTAACGATCCAACAAATTCAACTAATGTAAAGCGAGTACAACAATTATTATCACAACAGGTTGATATCGGTGAGTGTATTGGGCCTTTTATTAATATAAGAAAAAAGGTACACCAATTATTCAAAAACCTAAAATGAAAGCAAAACACTTAAGTCATTTACACATTTTATCTCAGAGATAAACATGAAAATAATTACAATCTTAGTTTGTTTATTATTTGTTGTTTCTTGCGCAAAAACTGATTTAGTTCACTTCACTAACAACTTCGAGGTAATTGCACAAACTGATAACACTTTGCCCACTCTTTCATCTCGGTTGTTAAAAGTACGTGAATTTAAAGAGTGCGACAATAACTCATGCCCAAAAGAAGTAGTGTATATAGCAGTATCTGAATTTGGTGAATATCCTGAGCAAGCACTTTATATCTCACCAAAAGCCAACAAGTGGCAATTTATTGAGTGGAATCAGATACCTGCGCCAGGTGATCCAAATCCTACAACAATATTCATACTATAAAAGTTAACTTTTTAAATATTGAATATATAAATAACCCATAAAATAGCAAACAAAATGAACACCCAACACAAGGGACTATTAAAAAAAAGACATAGATAAAATCTGCTTTTTTGTTATTCTGGGCATCTGATTTATTGGTAGCAAGAAAAGGTTAATCTCTAAAAATTACATTTCACCAAATATAAATACTAATATGAAATTGATGAGTTTTATGATGTAAATAAACTTAAAAAGATGAGCCGCACTGGTCAATTAATGGACAAATTATAAGAGGTCGGTGACAAGCGATAACGCTAATGACTCTCAGTTATCACCGAACCCTTTAATTTCTAGTACCCGTTCTTCATTCTTTTGGAGACTTAAATAAAATTTTATTATTTGTTATTATGAGTATCCGATTCATTATCCTTTAATTAACTTTTAGACTGGAAATTTTTCTACAGCTTCGTTTAAGCGTAAAACATCATATGCAAATACAGGCATGGAACTTAATAGCAATGGAAGTTGATTTCAATCTTGAAATTGACATATCTGAATTTATGGCTCTTGTCCCTAAAGACACCAAAATTCTAGATTATGGATGTGGCTACGGAAGGATATGTGAAAAACTGAATTCACTGGGTTACATCAACATACTTGGCATTGACTCATCCCCTGAAATGATCAGGAGAGGACATTTAATGCACCCACATTTAGCACTGTCACAAACTCAGGATACCACTCTGCAATACCCTGATGGTAACTTTGGAGCAATAGTACTTTGTGCCGTTCTGACATGCATACCTGAACATCAGGAAATGAAAGATGTTTTAACCGAAATTGAAAGAGTACTAAAACCTGGCGGAATTCTGCATATGGTCGAGTACTCTAACGCAACGGGCAAATCCTTTGTATCAAAAAATGGTATCACCAAGCACCACCAGAAACCCAGCGAGCTGCGAAGCCTGGTTAGAGCGTTTACTGAACTGAAGTTCGAGGTTATTCAAACTAAAACAATGGGTGACAATAATGCAAATGCCGTTAATTATTTCGAAATAAAAACAAGAAATAACAGGTTGATCAAAAAATAATAATGATATTTTAAGAGGTAAAAATAAAAAACTTGAAAAAACATTTAATACCCACTTTATAAGCCTCATTAACAATTTTATCTGAATTTCTAAAAACCAAAAAACGCAAAACCTGACCCCTCTCTCCGTTCTTTCCCTATTGCATATAATATTTTTCTGTATAAAGTAAGTAAAAAATTTAATAACAGACCTGTATCATAAATTTTTTTAACCAAAATTCGGGGCAGTGGTTTTTCACAGTCTCGTTAGACAAATATAAACGTAGGAAGCAAAATTAATGTTTCGGATTATTAGTACAGCTCTATATATTTTATACTCTTCAGCATCACTCGCAGATGATTCGTTTTTTATATCTGGTAAGATCGGAAAAGCTATCCCCGACAAATACACTGAAACTAACCTGGGTGCAGTTGAGTTTGATTTTGACAATGGAATCGATTATTCACTATCAATTGGTAAGAATTTTAACAGGTATGGTCTTGAATTTGAATACTCAAAAAGAACCCTGGACGCAAACTCAAGAAGAATAATTTCAAGTAATTCAACTGAGAATTTGAATGGCAAACAGATTCAGGAGGATGCATTTATAAATGCTTATTATTATCCACTATTAAAAAATACATATTCATTGTATTTCGGTATTGGATTAGGCTTAACGGTAATTAAATGGCGCAATATTGAATCAGATATTTTCACAGGGTCTATAAATAGCGTTGACTATGTACATTCATACAAAGGTATTTTTGGTGGCACTATAAAACTGACTGACAACGTGGATTTTCAAACATCGGTTGAATATTTAATAATTGATGATATCAATTTACAAGCTTCTGATGGCTCTTCAGGGGAAATGAATAACCAGGATATACAGAAGATAAATATTGGAATTAAGTATAAATTTTAATGGCCAGCCTGACGAATAAGGATAGATCATGAGAAAAAAGTGAACCACGATCTTATCCGGTCAAATAAAATTAACAAGTAACAAATCAAGGCCAGTTTCAAAACCAAATACCTCTCATTTGTCACAGCCCTCTTTATTGCTTATCATGCAGTGCTTCACTGATTAACCCATCGGCATACCATGGATCCACTACTCATCTCTATCCACTACACTGATCCTCTCTGGATCGCCATTGCTTTCATCTGTGGTATGGCGGTCAGGGCGGTGGGCTTGCCGCCACTGCTCGGCTTTCTGGCGGCTGGCTTCTTGCTCAACGCCATGGGGGCGCAGGGGGGCGAATTCCTGGATGCGATGGCCGACATGGGCATTACCCTGCTGTTGTTCACCATTGGGCTTAAGCTCAAGTTGAAGTCATTAGCGAGGCCTGAGGTGTGGGGCGTTGCGACTCTGCATATGGCTGCAATCACGCTGTTGATTGCCACGATGGTGCTGTTCCTCTCGTATACCAGCTTGCCACTTCTGTCCGAGCTTGATATGAAGACTGCCTTACTCATTGGTTTCGCCATGTCTTTTTCAAGCACGGTATTCGCAGTGGTGATCCTCGATCAACTCGGTGCAACAAGTGCCGGGCATGGGCGCATCGCGATCGGTGTGCTGGTGGTGCAGGATATTGCGGCGGTCATATTCATCGCAGTATCGATGGGCAAGTTGCCTACCCCCCTGGCATTGGCATTGGTCGCGCTCATACCCATGCGTTTCCTGATGTACTGGCTGCTCGACAAGGTGGGTCATGGTGAACTGCTGATTCTGTTCAGTATTACAATGGCACTGGTCGGTGCGGATGTCTTCGAGATGGTCGGCATCAAGGCAGATGTGGGGGCACTGGTGTTCGGCATGCTGTTCGCCAGTCATCCCAAGGCTAATGAGATGGCAAAAGCACTGCTCGGTTTCAAGGAACTGTTTCTGGTGGGCTTCTTCCTCAGTGTCGGCATGACCGCCATGCCGGGCTGGACCGAAGTCATGATCGCCCTGTTGTTCATTGCGTTTCTACCGCTTAAGGTGATTTTGTACTACGGGCTATTCAACCTGTTCAGCCTCAGGGCCAGCACCTCGTGGCGCACCACTCTTAACCTGGCAAACTACAGTGAGTTCGGCTTGATCGTCGGTGCAATAGCGGTCTCGTCGGGCTGGTTGGCGAAAGAATGGTTGGCCGTGTTCGCTGTCGTGTTATCAATCTCCTTTATTGTTTCAGCGCCATTGGTAAATATCCGCGATCGCCTGTACCAGACATGGCGCCCTAGCTTGAAACGCTACGAGCGATCCAGGCGTCTATCGGGCGAAGAGGACCTGGATCTGGCGGGAATCAAGGTGGTGGTATTCGGCATGGGGCGAATGGGCACGGCAGCCTATGTTGCGATGGAACCTGACTACCCGGGTCATCTGGTGGGTGTGGAAATCGAGGAAGATAAGGCAGCGCTGCACAGTGCAGCGGGCAGAAACGTGGTTAGCGGGGATGCCACTAACCCGGATTTCTGGACGCGAGCGCCCGAGTTGCTCGATGGGCTGGAATGGGTATTGCTGACTTTGCCATCGCAAAACGCCAATATGAATGCAGCATTACGGCTCAAGGATATGGGATATCGAGGTCGTATCGCTGCAACGACAAAATTCCACGATGAGGAAGACGCCTTAAAGGCCGTTGGGGTTGAGCATACTTTCAATATCTACACTGAAGCCGGCCTGGGTTTCGCCAATGAAATACATAATTTCGTGGGTAAATAAGTTAAAGAGGCAGGTAATAAAACAATAATAAAAAACCAGAAGAGATCTGGTTGCAGCAGGCCAGTTAAAATATTGATAAGTCATATTTTAAATCATTAATCGAAAAAAGATTAACAATCTGCTGCGCCAATGCTATCGAATAAAATTCAGCATGAATCTAAATCGGGAAGCGATCTCAATGAATGGTTTATGTTTTTCTCTTCGATAGATACTGCGATGACTAAACAGATAATTCATTATCAAGCGACACTTGCCCTAAAACTGTTTATCCGTAAATAGATAAAACCCTGTTGGCAAACCAACATCATTAAATTTTGAACTGTTAAAAAAACTCATAGAAGTTTAGCTATGCACAAATGATGTACCCTGATTCAAAACAGGGCTTCCCGGCGTCTACAAGAGACTCGCTAAAACCGATCGTTTTGTAGTAAAGTGACTGCCAAAAGAAAAAAACAGTATACTATGGGTTGCAGTGGCTGGTACTGATAAAGACTCGGTTGAACTTATCAAAAACAAAATAGTTACTGGTGTTAAATAAGTCACAAATATAAGGAGCAATTAAACACAATTAAAAAACCCGTGTTTTGAATGCCTCTGTTTATGGCAAACTGCGAAACTTACAATTAACAACTAGCCTATTGTATTGTTGGCTAGTTACTTACAACTTTCAGGCCTAAGAATCTATCATGAGCGCAAGCCCAGAATTTACAGAATATGTAAGAGAACTTTTTAAACCATTGGGTACGCTTACTGATGGTAAGTTTTTTGGTGGCTTTGCATTTAAAAGCGGTAATAAGCAATTTGCAATGATCATGGGTAATACGCTATATTTTTGTGTTACTGATGAAACCAGGCCTAAATATGAAGCACTGGGAATGGCGCCGTTTTCATACTCAACTAAAAAAAGAAAAGTTAATGTGAAAAAATACTATTCAGCACCAGAAGACCTGTTTGAAAATAGTGACAAGCTAATTCAATGGGCGAAAGAAGCCATTAATTCGGCCTACAAGTATAAGTAGCCTAGAAACTCAAACCTGGAACTACGTTAAATCTCGCATATAAAAAAGCGTCACATGCTTGGATCTTCACTACGCTAATTAAACCAGGTGTTACACATGAAAAAGGAGAGCAAAATGTATACTGGTGGTTGTGAATGTAAATCTGTCCGTTATCAGTTTTGTGGTGAACCCCTGACATGCTATGCCTGCCATTGCACAGATTGTCAGACGTCTTCAGGTTCTGCGTTCGGGCTCTCCATGATCCTGAATGATAAAGATATTAAAACTATAGAAGGTGAAGTCGCGATTAATACTATTGATGTTAATGGCACAAAAGTACAGAAACATCACTGTGCGCAGTGTGGTACAGCATTTTGGTTTTCGGCTGATGAATACCCAGGTATTGTTGCGTTAAAGCCGGGCACATTCGATGATACATCATGGTTTAAACCAATAGCACACTTATGGATTCGTAGTGCGCAGCCATGGGTCAAATTAGATGACTCAACAATAAAATATGAAAAACAACCTGATATATCTGAGCTTTTAGAGTTATGGGCTAATCGTCATAATGTATAACAGGCAACTGTGGCGTAAACTCAGTTTAAAATAAATAAACTAATAAACCCATACACACCTGCCCCTTAGCATTGCATTTAGCATGGTTATAATCTTTTTTAAAAAGATTGGATGCTGATTTTACTAATTCACATGCAAGTTTAAAGATTCAGCTTAAATCTTGCTATGCTAGCCAAATTCACGATTTAAACTATTCAACTTTGTCTATAATAATAAATATAAAATACATACCCAACATAATGGCACCTGGACGCAGTAAGAGACATTAGAAAATTGTGTGTAATTGACAGCGACTATCTTCAAGATAAAATACAAATCATATAAAAACACACACTGCCTGACAAATGGCTCAGAGCATGCACTTTACAGCTGATGCCGAGCGTTTTATGCACAGGTCAATTAGCACTGACAGAAATCTACTTAAGTCATTAAAATAAAGAGCTATATGTTTATCAGTGTATTAGATTTATTTAAAATTGGTATTGGCCCGTCGAGTTCACATACGCTCGGTCCGATGGTTGCCGCCTATAACTTCATTAATGACATACAAGATCAGAAATTGTCTGAATCAAGTCTAAATGATGCATTTATACGTTGCACGCTGAAAGGCTCCCTGGCTTTTACAGGTAAGGGGCATTCTACAGATCGTGCGGTGGTTTTAGGATTGCATGGTTATCAACCTGCCCTGCTCGCCAAAAAAGATGTTACCGGCTTAATTGAACAGCTATGGAAAAGTGACCATATTCGAATGGACAAGAGCCGCCGTATTTTATTTAAGCCAGATGAGCATATCATTTTTGATAAAGGAGAAACCTTAGCGGAGCACCCTAACGGTATGGTTTTTGATCTCATAGATCGAAATAATAAAATACTCACGACAGAAACTTATTTTTCAATTGGTGGTGGCTTTATCAGTGCTTTGGCGGAAATTAATCAATTGAAGCCCCGCTTAAAATGGAACCCTCTACTTTGTGCAAATATCCGTTTGATTCGGCAGACGCTATGTTACTAATGGCTAAAAAAAGTAACATTTCAATAGCACAGATGAAGCGGGTTAATGAACTTGAATTCCTAACTGAAAAAGCGCTTATTAACGGCATGGATAGTATATGGCAATCCATGCAAACCTGTATTGAAAAGGGGCTGCAAGCAAAAGGCGTATTACCCGGCGGCCTGGGTATATCGCGGCGTGCTAATGGCCTTTATGATGATCTAACCAATAATCCTCAGACTGCAAATATTAATGACTGGTTATGCGCGTATGCCATGGCTGTCAATGAAGAAAATGCAGCTGGCAATATGGTGGTGACCGCGCCTACAAATGGTGCTGCCGGCGTTATACCCACTGTTCTGTATTATTACGTTACCCATGAACAGGGTTCAATAGAGCAGGTACGGGACTTTCTACTTACTGCGAGTGCAATCGGGGGTTTAATTAAACATAACAGTTCTATTTCCGGTGCCGAAGTGGGCTGCCAGGGTGAAGTTGGCTCAGCGGCTGCAATGGCTGCTGCGGGTTTATGTGTGGTGCGTGGTGGCACGCCTCAACAAGTAGAAAACGCAGCTGAGATTGCACTTGAACACCACCTGGTGTATGACCTGTGATCCAGTCAATGGACTTGTTCAGGTACCCTGTATTGAACGGAATGGTTTTGGCGCTATTAAGGCGTATACGGCAGCCTCGCTTGCGCTTCGTGGTGACGGAAGTCACTTCATGCCACTGGATAATTGCATTGAAGCAATGAGGCAAACTGGACTGGAAATGTCACATAAGTATAAGGAAACATCATTAGGTGGACTTGCAGTAAGCATTACTGAATGCTGATATTCAACATATAACAATCAACTGTCGCATCACCTCAAATAAAAATTGATCAGGAATAAAAAGGGCATATTAAGTAACCAACAAAACTAAAAGCTTAGATAAAAGCTGAATTTTTGTTATTGTGGATATCCTGACTAGTGCTGACAAAATATTAATCCGTATTGGTTACAGCAAATTAATGGCACAACAGTAAACTTGCGCTATAAGTTAAATGAATGATTAGAAGCCCAATATCACTATCAACGAACGATTACCAACAACGATGTTGGGAATCAGGTTGATGCTGATCGATATATAGGGTTCGTGGCACATCATAATTACTATATTATTGATATAAATTTCAATATAAGTGCAAACAAGGACAATCAAATTTACTGGAAATCATCCATATGACAAAACGCAAATATAATACCTGTTTACTACTGGTTTTATTATCTGGATTGCTTGTACTTTTTGGGTATAGCAAAATACTTACTGCTCAGGAAATCTCAAGCTATCGATTTGGTGTCTTTCCTCATATGTCGCCATTACGTATTGAAAAAAAATATGCACCCGTAGCCCTGACCTTTGGCGAGCTTTTAAAAACACCAGTCAAATTATCTACAGCAACCGAAATAAATAAGTTTCGTGATCGTGCAATGAAAGGAGCCTTCGATATTGCGTTGATTCCACCTCTTGATATTGTGCCTATCGTTGATGAAGGCGGATATATTCCACTTGCACGACGTAAATCAACCCCAGCCAGCATTGTAGTCACTAATGACAGCTCAATTAAAAAAATAGAAAATTTACAGGGCAAAACCCTGGGCCTACCTGACGGAACACCCGTAAATATTATTTTGCAGTTAACATTAAAAGACCGAGGTTTTGTTGGCGGTCATGCTATTAATATTAAGTTGTTTAACAATGTTCAAGCCTGTCTACATAAATTGCTATTAAAATCTGTGGATGCCTGCGGTAGTGCAAGCGGCAATGCTATTAATATGTTTCAAAATAAAATGCATGTAAAGTTTCGAGAAATTATGCAAACAGAGGCATTTCCTCATATGCTGTTTGTAGCTCACCCACGGTTAACTTCAGCTCAAAGGGAATCCCTTACTCAATTAATATTAGGTCAAGATGCAGTACAGGCACCTGGCAAATACACAGGCTATATTCCTTATAAAAGCACTGATTACGACGTAATTCGTCAATACAGAAAACGTTGGGAAAAGCATGCTAAAAATCCCCCTTAAATACCGCATCACAGCCGTAATCTTCTCATTAGCTGCCATTATATTAACGATAGTGCTTTCTCAATCTCTCTCCCAATATTTAAATGGTAGCCGTGTCGAACAGGCTAAACATGAACAAGCAACACTCATTCTTTTAGGTGATTTTGCTCGCATTGCTCTACTCACGACAGACTATGAAACTTTTCAGCCACAATTAGAGCAGGTTACTAGTCTTTCTGGAGTATCAGTAATCTTATTAGCCGATGATCGGGATATTATTGTTGCCACTTCTATGCCTGGTTGGATAGGTCAGTCTCTAACAGATAAACATCTTGACACTACTACCGAATGGCAACTTTTAACGCTGAAAAATATGTCGGGTCGACTGGGTACATTAGCTGCAAAATTTTCAGATGATGCGTTAATAGATTTACATGATCAAATACGATCAAAAGCCCTGACCTGGTCACTATTGGGTTTATTAATCATTGCTCTGGTTTCCCTTCTTGCGGGCCACCTGTTAACAAGACGCTTATCTTTAATAACGCGTGCAGCAGAAGCGGTGTCTAATGGAGACTTATCAGCGCGTGCCAAAATACAGGGGCATGATGAAGTAGCAGAATTAGGTCATGTATTCGATACGATGGTAAACAAGCTTAATACCGATCGCGCACAACTTGCAGAACGAGAACAATATCTTTCTCTTACTCTTGACAGTATTGGTGACGCAGTAATTACAACAGATGCAAAAGGATGTATTTCTCGAATGAACCCTGTCGCTGAAGAATTAACTGGATGGAAGACCAGTGAAGCGCACGGTCATCCATTGCCAGAGGTCTTTAATATCATCAATGCGGATAGCCGACAAATTGTTAGCAACCCAGTCGAGCGAGTACTTAAAAGCCGACAAATTGTCGGCCTTGCGAATCATACGGTGCTTATTAACAAAAATAATACTGAATATCAGATTGCAGATAGTGCTGCACCCATCATAGATAGTAACGAAAATATTCTGGGCGTTATTTTAGTGTTTCGTGATGTCACACAACAGTATCAAGTAGAAGAAGCGCTTCGTCGCTCACAAAAAATGGACGCCATTGGCCAGCTTACTGGTGGTATAGCTCATGACTTTAATAATCAACTTAACATTGTTATCGGTTACCTGGACTTTCTAAACAGCCATTTTTCAGAAACTGAAAAACCCTATAAATGGGTGCAATCAGCAACAAAAGCCACCTTGCGATGCATCGATTTGACCCGCCAATTACTGTCTTTCTCTCGACGTCAACCTACAGATAATACTCTCATAAACCTTAATAGCACATTTGATGAATTGCAGGATATGATTTCAAGATCAGTCACACCTGAAATAGATGTTCAATATTCTCTGGCAGAAAATTTATGCAAAACAGTAACAAATAAAGGAGAGTTTCAGGATGTTGTCGTGAATTTAGTTCTAAATGCCCGTGACGCTATGCCCAATGGTGGCAAGATAGTTATTGAAACCAGTAACACTTATTTTGATGAAGATTTTTCTGGTCTTAATCTGAAAATAAAAAAAGGTGATTATGCACAATTATCAATAAGTGATACTGGCGCAGGTATAAATAAAGAGCTTAAAGAGCGAATCTTTGAACCTTTTTTCACAACAAAGCCCGTTGGTAAAGGCACAGGTCTTGGCATGTCTATGGTTTATGGCTTTATCAAACGTTACGATGGTTATATTAAGGTTGATTCTGAACCGGGTACTGGCACGACCATTCGTGTATATCTGCCATGCTCAAAAACAACTGACATTTCCAGTGAGAATATTAATCAAAATATAAACATACCTACTGGTTCTGAGTCTGTACTGATTGTTGATGACGAGGTTGACTTACTAGAACTGGCTGAACAGTATTTTTCTGAATTAGGCTATAAAACTAAAATTGCAGAGAACGGTGAAACAGCCTTAGAAGTGCTTAAATGCGATCACAATATTGATCTACTTTTTAGCGATGTGGTTATGCCAGGCGGTATTAATGGTTATGATCTGGCATTACAGGCGACACAGTTACATTCAGAACTTAAGGTGTTGCTAACATCAGGCTTTACTTCAAAATCTATTGCAAAAAGTGAACATAAAAAATTTGAAGCACAGCTTCTTAGCAAACCATACAGAAAAGTCGAACTAGCCAAAATGGTACGACTAATACTGGACAACGAAAAAGAATAGAATGTATGGGACTTGCATAAATAACAGAATACCCATCAAAAAAATAATAGAAAAAAGGCAACGCCGATGAATATTAAAGAAATCATATATGGAACACTTGCATATTCACTTGTTACTTTTCCTGTTGCCGTAATTTGGCATGTAGTTCTTTTTAAAGAAAAATATCAGGCATTTGGATATTTTGATGACGAACCTAATTTTATTATCGGTCTAGTGACAATAATCATCCAGGGCTTAATGCTTTCTTTTTTATACCCTTACGTTACATTCACAGGCAAAGGAATTGTCCGAGGATTGAAATTTGTATCTGTTATTGGTATATTCTTCTGGTCTTCGCATGTTCTTGCCTTACTTGCAAAACAAACAGTGGAAAATCCAGTCTCTTTTATAGTTATGGAAAGTTTCTACTTGCTGCTTCAATTTGGAATTTTCGGCATTCTTATTAGCCTAATTTATAAAGAGTATTTAAATAAAAGCACCTGACAATTCAGCCAGGTCATCGTTTATACCAGGGAACAGGATGTAACCATGAAAAAAATAATTATTATCCTTATATCATTATCATTTATTGGAATAACCTATCTAGCAATTGAGGGAAGTGAAATGCAAGAAATTAAAACGGAAATTGAAATATCAGCACCACCTTCAAAAGTATGGAATATATTAACAGACATAGATAAATGGCAGGAATGGAGCCCAATTATTAATTCTTCTCAAGGTGACAGTTCTGTTGGATCAGAACTTAGCATAACCATGATGGGCAAAGAGGAAGGCAAGGATGGACCGAAATATAATCCAAAAATAACAGAACTTAATGAACCCAATTATTTCCATTGGCGAGCACATATGTTGGCGGGATTTATTTTCACTAACGATAAAATATTTAAACTGGAAGAAACTAAATCAGGCACACGTTTAACGCATATAGAGACATTCAAAGGTCTCCTCGCACCGATATTTTGTGGGCAAATGGAGAAAGGTGTGCCTCCAATGCTAAATTCTATGAATAAAGCATTGAAGGAATTAGCTGAGAAATAAATCTCACTATAAGCACACAACAATGCACTCCGATTTATTCTGAACATGACTCAAAATGCACGATCTATTGAATTTTACTTTAGGCAATAAAAAACCGCTATGATATTCAGCTGCAGAAATAGCATTAAAAAGAAATGAATGTATAGATGCAAGGGGGAATAAAGGTAAAACCTGGTACAACTCTGCTGGAAACAGACCGAGCTTTCAAATGCAAACGAATTTGTAGATAACGTCTGGTATCGGGAATTGAAAATTTAATAACTTATCAGGCCAATTACACCTACCACTGAAATAAGAAAGATAATTTTATTTTTTATTGTTTCTTCGCTTTTAATAGCTACTGAAAAAGCAGTTGCAAACATTTACAGGTGCGTTCAAAAAACACTTATTACGCATAATAGTACAAACTAACCCTTAAACTCTATAACCCTATAACTCTGTTGAACTACACTACTGACCTCTACAACTAATCAATGTATTTCTCCAGCCCTCTTTTGATTGATAGCGGAAGATAAATTACATATCATGAATAAACAGAAAAGCCCTTAGATGTTGATACTGGTTTTTCACATCCATATCACTTTTGAAAACAAGCCCATAATTAAAATCGTATTAGCCTTATTCAACAACACTTTTAAGAATGAAATTTTAGGGAATTTATGACGACTGATAATTTTTTCCATTATTAATTGATTGTTAATTATCACTGAAGCCTTTATTATTTTACCTTTTATATTATTACTATAGTTTTTTTAAACAGACAAAAACATAATTAGCTGATATTCCTTATATACCAGAGAACCCTATGCCAGGAAAATATCCAGATAAAATTAAATCACTACCGTCATACGACGGACGTTTTGATGCATACAAACTAGAAGCAAAAGGTAGCGATGTTCTTTTTGCTTCATATCCGGCCGGTACATGTATTCCACCCCATACACACAATACTGATAATCATGGGGTCATCACACGCGGAGAACTAATATTAAATCTCAACGGTGAGATCACAAGAATCTGTGCTGGCGAGTGGTATCATGTACCTGCAAATGTCGAGCACTCTGCCGAGTTTAAAGTTGAGACAGATGAAATTGAATTCTGGTTCCATGAGTAGACGTATAAATAACGATACCAAAAGGCTGCTAACCGGCATTATTTTACCCATCTTATTGGGAAGCACCGGGTTATGTATAGCCTTTTTTATAGAACCTAATGTAACTATAAGTTCAGAATTTAACGGATGGTTTAAACAGGTAATAATCGAGGCATTTATTCCTGTCTTAATATATGCTGTTGCACTTGGCGGCATTCAATCGATACTTTATTCATTTTTAATGGAAAAACTCATTAATCCAAAAGTTAGAAGCCATCTATTAGTTATTTTTATATCTGCCATTCTTGGTGTAATAAGTACATTATTAAGTGGTTTTGTTACTCAACGCTTTGTATTTTTTTTCATAGCGGGTGCGTTAGTTGGAATTGTTGTAGGCGCTATTCTTAGGGCAATGTACATTAATGAAAAACAGTTTCGAACTATGCTCTGAGTTCTTCAACCAGAAACTAATCGCTACCTACTTTGAGCAGATTTCCTTAGTATTACTATCACCTAAGTTCCGTTAACTTTTTAAAAATTTACCTAACAAGACTGATATAGAAGAGAATGAACACACTGCCCATCAAATGAGACTTGAAATTGACAGCCGATAAATTTGTCATCTCCGAATACTTATGTCGGAGATGACGACATTATTTATGTTAACCGGACATATATGTATTACTAGCCATTTTTTCTTAATGAAAATCCAAAAAGCATACCCATGCCGGTCACAAATAACCAGACAGCAGCCGGCACAGGAACTACTGTGTTAATTGTAGGATCAGGCAAACTGAATATATCTGATAGCCAGTAACGATCGGTACCTACACCTCCACGAAAATTAAAACTTAAGTATGTATCACCATTGCTGATTGAGTTCAGTAACAGTGTTGTGATATCGAAAGATAATGTTTGATTGCCCCCTTCGACACCGGTAAAGGCATGTTCAAGTACACCCGCATTCCATTCATCAATGCTAACTACCCCATCGCCAGTAAAGGCATAAACATCAAATGTTCCATCGGGTAATCCCGGGTCTATGTTGTTGATGGGAATTTCGAGTATTGCCGACAGGGTAGTGCCAGTAAGAACACTGATATCATAATGCGCAATGGTACGATCTTCTGTGCCTGTTTTTACAGCATCAAAATCAAGCAGGAGCACATTAGCACCACCATCAAAACTTCTAAGCCCTGTCATATCGACGGGGGTTATTGTTGCTGCATTCAGGGTTGTAGAAAGCAGGCCTGTTATGACTAAAGTTAAGGTAAACATTTTTTTTAAAATCATGGTAAATCTCCTTTTTTACTATTTAAAATTATGTGTAGTTTTCGTGTTGATTTAGAAAAAAAAACAGGACCAGAATCATTAAACCAAAAATAATGCCAGACCCGCTAGATTGATAGATAGCATTAGTTTCTTTTTCGTGAAACAGCAATTAAACCTGCAAATCCACTAATGAATAACCAGACTGCAGCAGGTACGGGTACAACCGATGCACGATAATTATCAATGCCGGCTAACAGGTTAATATCTGGACTACCAATCAACCGTACTTCCGATGTGTACACGTTATCCCATAACGCTGCAAAGCTGGGCGTGTCGGTTAAAGTGCCATCAGGTTCTTTTACCCAGCCATTGAGTATGGCATCAGCATCGCTCCAGGTTGTATCAAATGTTACATTATAGTTTGTCCAGACATTGCTAAATGTATCGGTTAATGAATAATGCCAGCCATTGGCAGTAGAATCCTGAAAACGAAATCTTAACATTGCATCGGTAAAGTCACCGCGTAAGAAATTTAGATCGACTGAAATGTTCCAGTTGCCATCAAAAAACACGCCGGAATAATCTGCGCCTGTATTAGCACTACCGACTGCACCAAAAAAAGTTGGATTACCCAGGTTATCCGTGGAAAGGTAACCATTGGGGTTGCCACCACTGAGCGGATTACTGACATTGGTTTGTGTTGTGTTAGCACCCCAGCCATTAAGTCCGGCATCGAAGTTATCAAAAACGGCGGTTGCTGCCTGTGTTGCACCAGTGACCAGAAAGCCCACTGTCATTAAATTCGTTTTTATCATTCTCATAACTCTCTCCTTAAGTTGCGTACAGTTGAATCCGAATATGAAATTATTATCCCGTAGTGAGATTTCGCACTACACTCGCATTAACCTGTACAAACATAATTATTTTGAATTAAAACATTTTTCAGATTGCGCCATCCCTTTACATACCTCCCCTTTTGTTCTTTGCAATAAATTCCACATCATTAAAAAAAGTAATCAACTCTATTTGATATTTTTATCAAATATATTTAGAACAACGTTAAGAATTTAATGGTATTAGATTTATTGTCAATGATTCTGCTCAAAGAAAATTAATTTTACAGCTACCTGTAAAATATCTATCGGAAAATATAATAGGGAAAGCCCTGGTAATAAGTCTCATTTATAGACAAAATAATTAAAGGCAGCTCGGCACTGATAGTTAAGACTCTGAAAATTTAATATAACATAATAGTCGTATGTATATGGAGAGAACAAATGATTTCTAAACACATTAACTTTCTAACAAGTCTTTTTCTCACCACTGCAATTGTACTCATATCAACACAGAACGCTGGTTCTCAAAACCCTCAAAAACTCAAACCAAAAGGACTTATCATAAAACAGGTAATAAAAGACATAGTGGATGGAGAGTTTTATATCCACGGTATTAATTTCGACAATGGACTTTCGCCATCAGTAACACTAGGTGATATTGAACTTATGGTTAAGAGTTATACTACGGTCAATATTATAGCGGCACTTCCACCTTCACTATTAGATGGAGGCTACCGGTTTTTATCACAAGGGCCAAGGGGCACAAACGTGCAGATGCTTACGACCTGACGGTTGGTGGCACAGTGATCGCAGCATTAGCCGGCCAAAACTGTCTCCAGAGTAAATTCTTAACTGGATTTAATGATGCGGGTGATACAAATGCTGACGCTCGCAGCAATCAATTTTAAAATATGGCTGGCTAGGACTTGCCCCCCCCTGCTACGCCTTCAGACTAGACTTCGAATTATCCGCTCTTTAGCGCTACATCAGGCCGCATTTGTGCAACTGATTTTATTTTAGTAGCTCTCCTCTTTGCAAAATGAGGGGTTGGGGGAGATTTAAAATACATCAGATTACTAACTTATATTTATCGTGCTAGAAATCTAATTTTTTAAATCCCCCTCAGTAATATAATTAATGCTCATGATGTAGCTGTTAAATATATTTATCTGGCCTTTTTCTAAGAGAGCGGTTTAATGCAAGTAAGATGACACTTATCTTGACATCCATACCCGAAAAATATTCAAACTATTTCAAATCCTTTGTTTTTAAGGTGGAAGTCTGCTTTAAAAAAACAAACAATTAAAACATTCATTCAAAATATCCCGTAAAATACCCTACATGAGTCTTCAGGCAGCAAACCCCAACATAAATGCCACCGTCACCGCATCTGCCGGTAGTGGTAAAACCTATATGCTGGTTACCCGCATTTTGCGGCTGCTGCTGGAAGGTACCCCACCCGGCAGTATTCTCGCCCTTACCTTCACCCGCAAAGCCGCCGCTGAAATGCAGCAACGCTTATCAGAACGTCTCTATCAACTGGCCACGATTGATGATGCACAACTGGTAAAATTATTAGGCGAGCTGGATTTAGATGAAAGCTATCGACAAAAAGCCCGTGCACTATATGAATCTCACCAGTATTGTGACTACCCGGTACGCACCCTGACCTTTCACTCTTTTTGTCAGGACCTGCTTGCACGTTTTCCACTGGAAGCAGATGTACCCCCCAATTTTGATTTACTGGAAAGTGCCGATTTATTAATTCAACAGGCTCGAGATGCTTTATTTAATGATGCAACGCTGGATATGCAGGGTGAGTTAGCTAGTCATTTACAACAGCTTTCTAAACTCTGTGGTGGATTATTTAATCTGGAAAAAGTACTCAATAGTTTTTTACAGCACCGCAGTGACTGGTGGGCATTTACCGACAACATAAACTCTAGCAATAAAGTCGACTTTGCCAGCCAGCATTTAGCTGCATCGTTAGACTTTAATGCAGACACAGACCCGCTGGAAAACTTTTTTAATGATTTGTTAATACAACGTATTTTAGAATTTTCAAAATTACTGGGCCAGGCAGCGGGTAAGAAAAATCTGGAATTTGCTGATCGACTGGCAAACTGGTTAGTCGAAACTCCAAAAGATAACAAAAGTTTTCAGCTGGTACGAAGCTGTTTTTTAACTCAAAAAAATACACCTCTGGCTCGCAAAGATACCGCTGCGCTGCGCAAAAAACTCGGCGACGATGATGCGGATCTTTTTTTGGAATCCCATGACATTATCAGTCATAAAATTTTAGAAACCTTAGACCAAATTAACAAGCAACAATGCTGGCAACTCAATCACCACTGGTTTTATTGTGGTGAAAAATTTATTGAACACTATCAAACTTTAAAAAACCAGCAACGTCTACTGGATTTCACTGATCTGGAATGGCGCAGCTTTAAATTATTACAGGATTCGGAAAATGCCCTGTGGATTCAATACAAACTCGACCAGCAAATTCAGCATTTATTAATCGATGAATTTCAGGACACTAACCCAACGCAATGGCAATTAATCTTACCCCTGCTGGATGAAATGGCCGCCGCGGAATCTGAGCAACAACGTAGTGTATTTTTAGTTGGAGATGAAAAGCAATCTATTTACAGTTTTCGTCGTGCCAAACCTGAATTGCAGAAACAGGCTTCTGACTGGCTAGCTCAAAAGCTGAATGCCAAAGCCTTTCCATTAAACAAATCATGGCGTTCTTCCCCGGCGATTATAAACACGGTGAATGCGGTATTTTCACAGGATGAATTTTTAATTAATTTACCCACATTTATTACCCACGAAACGCATCACAAAAATCTTGCGGGAAAAGTTGAAGCACTGCCCCTCTGGCGAGTCAGCGATGCACAACATGCACAAGAGGCGGCACATTGTCGCAACCCGCTAAAGCAACCCCGTGCTGAAACCAGTGGACTACATCAGCAGGAAGCCAGTCAAATTGCAGCACATATAAAACAGATAGTGGAAAATAAAACTGCGGTTGAAGAAAATAATACTCAGCGTCCGGTTAACTACAATGACATATTTATATTACTGCGAAAACGTGCACATGTTGCGGATTATGAGCGAGCATTGCGCGATGCGGGGATCGCTTATTTAGGGACTAACCGGGGCACCTTTTTATCCTGTCTGGAAATTCAGGATATGCAGGCTTTAATTGATACTCTACTCACACCTTTTAATAATCTGGCGTTAGCACAGGTTTTAAAATCACCGCTATTTAGTGCAAGTGACGACGATCTGCAATTGCTCGCGTCTGCAAAATTAACCGGCCCCTGGTTTGAACGTCTTGAACTTTTATCTACCGAACTCAATGAAGCACACCCCTTGCAGCGTGCCTGGACTTATTTAAATGAATGGCGAACACTGGCGGATAAAATTCCGGTGCACGATTTACTGGATAAAATATTTTCGCAGTCAGACTGCCTGGAGCGCTATAAACGTTCAACTCCCGAACCACTACAGGCCAGGGTGCAGGCCAACTTAACCTTATTTTTAGAAATGGCGCTGGATTTAGACAGCGGCCGTTACCCGAGTTTAATGCACTTTTTATTTTATTTACGTAGCCTTAAAAATACTCCCAGCGATGCCCCGGATGAAGCCCCCATGGAAACCCGTGAACCACGAGTTCGTATTATGACCATTCATGCAAGTAAAGGACTGGAAGCACCTGTCGTGTATCTGGCGGATACCATTAATGTTGCCAAAGATCGCTCTTCTTTAAGTGCATTAATTGACTGGCCCGTGGAAGATAAACAACCCGCACATTTTCAATTAGTGCCGCCTGCTAAATTTCAGGATAGTGCAACTAAAGCCTTAACCCTAAAACAAAAACAGGCCCAACAAAAAGAAGATGCTAATTTATTATATGTAGCTATTACCCGAGCGCGACAGTATTTATTAATCAGCGGCTGCCAGCCAGACAGAGGGCCATTTACTAACTGGTACCAACCTGTATTTAATGCCCTGCAAACATTAACCGGTAATGCTGATGATACACTGTTAAGTTATGCGCACGGTGAACAGTTAATATGTGATAACACTGAAACATCACATAGTGTTACAGGCAAAATCAATGCGAGCATAGATACCCGCTTAACTGAAAAAATTACACATTCAACAATGCCACAGTCAGTAATTGCGCCGAGCTATTCAAATGACCGAACACAGAGTACACCAACAAAAACTCTCTCTCTCGCCACCAGTGATGAACTTTCGAAGTCTGCTCAACTACGCGGAATAGTTATTCACCGCTTTCTGGAATTACTGTGCCTGGATGAAAAAATATCGGATGATGCACTGTTACAACAAATCACCTTCGAGATGCAACTTGAGAACAATAAAGAATTACAAAGCTGGTTATCAATTGCCCTGAATAATTATCAGCATGCCAGTTTACAACGTATTTTTAAACCTGAAAATGCACAACAAATTTATAACGAGTGCCCGCTGCAATATAACCGGGGTGAGAGTTTGGTTTACGGCATTATCGACCGTTTAATTGTGTCACTAAATAAAGTAACCCTGGTAGATTACAAAACTCATCAGCATGCAACAAAAGAAAATTTACAGAAAATTGCCGCAGAATATCAGCAGCAGATGCAACTCTATGGGGATGGAATTAAGGCCCTGTGGCCAGATCGAAAAATTGAAGCGCTTTTATTATTTACAGAATGTGCAGAACTGTATTCTGTGAAAATTTAGATTCCCGCCAAAACCTTACCTTAGATTGAGGCGGGATTAAAAACTTATTTTATAGAGCTGTTGAGCTGCTCAATCACTTTTTGTGATGGCACATAGCCCGGCAGCATTTTACCCGACTCAAGCATTATCGCGGGGGTGCCTCTGATTCCCAGCTCTGAAGCCAGTGCCTGATGTTTGCTGATTGGATTATCGCAGTTTTTAGCTTCTAACTCCTCACCACTTTTTGCCATGTCCATAGCTTTAGTTTGGTCTTTTGCACACCACACTGACACGGATGTCTCGACACTTTTTTGACCTTTAAAGGGCACAAAAATATAACGAACTTTTACGCCATTTTTTTGGTAGTCCGCCATTTCATGATGCAACTTTCTGCAATATGGGCAGTAAATATCCGTAAAGACCGTGATTGTGTGCTTGATTTCACCCTTTGGATTGTACACCAGCATATTTTTCTCACCCAGACCATTTAATGCCTCGAGACGTATTCCGCCTCTTGCATCCTCAGTAATATTGGTTCGAGTCGTCATGTCATACATATCACCATCGAAAATATAGCGAGCATCTTTGGTCATATACATTATCTGGTTACCCGCCATCACTTCAAATAGTCCGTCGATAGGCGTTGCTTTTATAGAAGCTCCGGCCGCTGTCGGCATACGGCTGGCCAGGGCTTTTTTCAATTCTTTAATATCCGCATCGTTCGCATAGACTGCTGTAGCAGGGCCTAATATCAATATTGTTACGAATGCCATTAGTATCAGTGCGGATTTTGGTAATAGTTTCATAAGTTAAATCTCAATAATTTATATTCTGCTGGAATAGACAGGGTGGATTATAATTAATTCCGGATTAAAATAGCTCTTTTTAATTTAATTAATTATTAAATTTTTGCACATTGCCTCAAAAAAGCGACTCAGGCACGGGGATGGTGTTGCTGATAAAGGGTCTGCAATCGCTGGTTTGCCACATGGGTATAAATCTGGGTGGTAGAAATATCACTGTGTCCGAGCAACATTTGCACCACACGCAAATCTGCACCGTGGTTCAACAAATGCGTCGCAAAGGCGTGGCGCAGGGTGTGGGGTGATAAACTTTCAGCGTCAATATTGGCCACTAGCGCATAACGTTTGAGCAAATACCAGAAGGCCTGACGGCTCATGCCTTTGCCACGACGGGTTACAAACAGAGCATTGCAGGGTAAATGTTGCGCCATTAAATCCCCACGGGCCCGCTTTAAATATATCTGCAGACATTCTATAGCTGCCTCCCCAAGAGGCACCAGGCGCTCCTTCCCTCCCTTACCCATGACACGCACAACCCCGGGATCCAGCGATACCTGGGTAAACTCCAGGCCGATTAATTCACTTACCCTTAAACCCGTGGCGTATAAAATTTCCAGCATGGCTTTATCTCTTATGCCTAGCTCATCGCTTAAATCCGGTGCATCTAACAGATCTTCAACCTGCTGTTCAGTTAGTGTTTTAGGTAACGGCTTTTCCGGTTTCGGGGCCTCGATTAAGGCCACCGGATCAATTTGAATTTTTTTCTCGCGTAATAACCAGGCATAAAAACGCCGCATTGAAGACAATAATCTCGCCGCGCTTCTATTTTTACGCCCCTGTTTAACTCGAAAGGCCAGAAAATCCTGCAGGTTTAATTGCGAAGCCTGTTGCAAATCCACACCATTTTGAAATAACCATAAAGCCAGGCTGGACAAATCATTTTTATAAGCTGACAGTGTATTCGGGCTGAGACCATGCTCCATCCATAAGGCATCAAGAAATTGCTCTATTTCTAATTGCTGGTCATCGGGTAGTTGATCGATAATGGCCATTTCAACAATTAATCAGATGGTTGAACAGGTTATTAAAAATTGATTTATGATAAAATTTCATTCTTTATTTAGACTACACTGAAATCTTACGAATTACAGCCCATAGTAAATTAAAAATCGGGCAATAAAAACGTCTCAGCTAATTTAAACTCAATACGCCTACATAACCCATGCCAGAAAAAAACCCACTTAACCAGACTACCTTTCTCATACTCGCCGGCGGGCGAGGGCAAAGAATGAACGGTGAAGACAAAGGTTTAATCCAATGGCAGGGCAAACCGATGATTGAACATATCATTCTGCATCTCGATGCACCGTTAGAAAAAATAATTATCAGCGCTAATAGAAATCTAAAAATTTATGAAAATTATTCTCGAAATGTTATTTGTGATGCACCAGACAACACGACTGAAAATTCTCAGGCCGGATTTTTAGGGCCATTAGCCGGCATTTTAAGTGCAATGCACACATGCACAACCCCTTACCTTCTTTGCGTGCCCTGCGACTCCCCTCACCCGCCAGAGAACCTTTTAAACAATCTCTGGCAATGTTTACAACTGGAAAATAAAAAATCGGCGGTTTGTCATGACGGGCAACGATTACAGCCCCTGTTTTGTTTGCTTTCCTGCCAGCATAAACAACTGCTCACAGAGTTTTTGCAACAGGGTCGGCGTAAAGTACAGGATTTTTTTAATTTAGTCGATCCGGCTATTTGCGACTTTTCTGCACAGAAAAATCATTTCAATAATTTTAACCGACCGGAAGACATGAACTAATGCCTACTTCAAACAATGCCGATAAAATTAGTTACGAAAAACCCCTGTTAGGATTTGCTGCCTACAGCGGCACCGGCAAAACTACATTACTGCTAAAACTCATACCCGAATTAAAACAACGGGGCCTGCGCATTGCAGTGATTAAGCATGCCCACCATAATTTTGATATGGATACGCCGGGCAAGGACAGTTACGAGCTGCGCAAAGCCGGCGCTGTGCCCATGTTAATTTGCTCCAGCAAGCGCACGGTAATTACCATTGACAATGAAATTGAAAAAGACCCACAACTACAGGAAGTTTTATCTCATATTCCCGCGGATTCGGTGGACATGATCCTGGTAGAGGGTTTTAAAAAATGGCCATTTAGTAAAATTGAACTGCATCGCGAAACCACGGGTAAACCCTTAATGTACCCCGATGATGAAAATATAATTGCCATTGCCCATGACAGTAATGCAGCACTTAGTAACACCGACTTACCCCAGCTGGATATTAATAACATAACAACCATTGCGGACTTTGTTATTCAATTTAGCCAATCATAAACCCAAACATTTTTAATAGAAGACTGAATTATGAAAAAACAAGCCTCTTGCTGTGACGAATTTGATCCAAACTCCCTAAGTTTTGAGCAGGCACTCGATCGCATAAAAGAAAGCATTCAGCCAATTAAAGGCAAAAAGAATGTCACCATTCGCGAAGCTGCGGGACACATACTTGCAGATGATGTCACTTCACCCCTGGATGTTCCGCCATTTATTAATTCTGCCATGGATGGTTATGCCATTAATTGCGCAGACATCCCCCAATCGGGTGAACAAACATTAAAAGTTATTGGTAAATCATTTGCCGGTGCACCCTTTGATGGAAATATTAAACACGGTGAAGCCGTGCGCATTATGACCGGTGCGGTGGTTCCCAATGGAGCAGACACAGTTGTTATGCAGGAACACGCTGAAGTTGATGGCGAAAATATAAAAATTGGCTGTGAACACAGGGCAAAACAAAATGTACGTAACCCAGGGGATGATTTTTTCACCGGCGACACCATTATTAAAGCCGGTGAGCGTTTATCGCCCGCGAAATTAGGTTTGCTTGCATCGGTTGGTGTCACTGAATTTAAAGTGGTGAGAAAACCAGTGGTAGCTTTCTTTTCTACCGGTGATGAATTAAAAGGTGTGGGCCAGTCGCTCAAACCCGGCGATATTTATGACAGCAACCGTTATATTTTATTCGGCATGTTAGAAAAAATGGGGGTTGATTGTATTGATATGGGTGTAGTCGCCGATATTAAAGAAGAAATTGAAGAAACGTTAAAAGAAGCGGCCAACATTGCGGATCTGGTAATAACCTCCGGTGGAGCATCCGTTGGCGAAGCAGATTTCATTAAAATTATTTTAGATGAGATAGGACAGGTTGGTTTCTGGAAAATTGCCATGAAACCTGGCAAACCTTTAGCCTTCGGTAACATTGATAACACCGTTTTCTTTGGTTTACCCGGTAACCCGGTTTCTGCAATGGCGACTTTTTATCAGTTTGTGCAACCCAGTTTAAAACTATTAGAAGGTGAAACCATTAACGAGCCCGTTCGTTTACAGGCAATATGCACAAACAAACTCAAAAAACGCCCGGGGCGAAAAGATTTTCAGCGCGGCATTATGTCAAACGATGAAAACGGCTGTTTAACTGTCGATACCACCGGCATACAGGGCTCACACATGTTAAGTTCAATGGCAAAAGCCAACTGTTTTATTGTTTTAGATCGTGATGCGGGGGATATTGAAGCGGGTGAAATGGTTGAAGTGCAGCCTTTTAATGAGTTGATTTAGTTTTTTTAACAGAAAAACTATTTACCGCAGATGGTCGCTCCTGTGCATCCATAAAAAAAGCCGTACCCTCACGGATACGGCCATTTTTTTATAGATTATTACTAATCTAAAAGATCAATTAAGACTTTTTACGCTTAGCTTTGCGTTTTTTAGGCTTAAGAGACTTTTCCATCTTGGCAAGTTGCTGTTTAGTCCACTTTTCAACAAACTTTGCAACAGCTGCATCTTTATTACCAGACATCTTAATCAGTGCAGCTTCACGCTTAGCTGCAGTTTGCAACTCTACACGTGCGGCTTTCAGGTCGGCCTGAACTGCGCTGATTTGATCTTTCATGGCTTTTTTAGCTTCAGCGGCTTTAAGTGCTGCAGCTTTTTTCTTTGCTGCGGCTTCTTTTTTCTTAGCTGCTGCTATTTTGCGTTTAGCGGCTGCGGCTTTTTTCTTTGCTGCTGCTGCTTTCTTTTTTGCTGCTGCTGCTTTTTTCTTAGCTGCTGCTGCACCTTTTTTCTTAGCTGCTGCTGGTTTTTTAGCTGCTGCTTTTTTCTTTACTACACGTTTTTTTGAAGCTACTGATTTTTTTGCTGCTTTTTTCTTTGGACGGGCCATTTTTATATTCCTCTTCATCGGGTTGATGCACAGATTATAATTCTTATTTTCTAATTTACAAATAAATCAAGGCGTTAATATGGCTTTTTTTTAAAAAAACTAACTTTTTTTGCAAAAAAAACCTGAAACAGGGTTCAGGTTTAATTTTTTTTACAGTTTTTTGTTTTTTTTAACTTTTTTTAAATTTTAAGTTTTAACAAAAATTTATGTTTTATTTTTGTTTATCTTTTTCTTTTTTACACCTTTCAAGCTTAAATTTATAAAATTACTAGTCGAAGATTTTTACACTTTCCAAAGATATTTTATATGTTTTAAATTTTAAAAATGGAAGCCAGACTGAATAAATGCACCGTAAGATGAATCTTCACCCGCAACAACAGCCACATCTAAATTAAAACCCAGCCAAAAACCAACACCCACGGATAATAAATCCGGGTCAGTTGCGCCACTTGCCATATTTGATTGATAACCGACTCTTAACTGCGCAATACTAAACGCATCAAACTCAGCTCCAACAGAAAATGACTGGGATGGATTTTCAAATGCAATCGGTTTACGTTCATTTAAGTCCATATCCGCGGCCAGTGTGAAAAAACCACCATCAAATGCGGCACCAACACGATATTGAGTTTCAATATTTATGGCGGTAGGATTGCCCCCGTTATTAAGACCAGTGGTGTATTTAGTTTCTTCAATCAGGTTTTTTGCCACAATACCAATTCTAAACGTATCAATTACACTTAAAACAGCACCCGCATCCACCGTAGTAAAACTACCCAGGTCTTCGCTTTCAGAATCTTGAATATCTTCAATCGTGGCTGTACTAATTGACTCATTATACTCAACCACGTCAACCTGCACATATTTTGGCGTTACACCCAGTGACAATTGCATACCCGCAAATGAAAAATCGGTGCCCATCGGAATACCTAATTCAATAATAGAAACACCCAGTGCAACAACATCTGCATCGGGGATACCTACTGGAGGTAGTGTCACATTCGTTAAATTATCCAGTCCGGCTGATACAATCGCATCCGCTCTTAAACTAAGACCCCAGGTAAAACTGTCACCTGAGACTACAAACGCGGCATTAGGTATAACCGCTGCAATTAAACTGGCATCTTCGAGATCCAGTAAAATCTCTATTTGTCTCTCAGCTTCAGTCTGGTCTTGCGGTGTACCAATGGCCTGAAACTCATCAACCAGGTCAACAACATTTCCATCATCAATGACCTGCACACCCAGAGCGGGTAATAGCAATGCAAAATCATCCTTATTTTCATTTACCGATAACATGCCCGGATTAGAAAGTGCCGCGGTAGTAATACCACCGGTGGCCACACTCACATTACCCATACCCACAGAGCGAGCATCAAAAAAGCCATAGGGTAAGGCGTATGCGTTAGATAATGAGGCCGCAATTAAACCCGCGGTAAGTAAACTTCGTTTCAACATGGTAATTCTCCAACAGATATATTTATTCACACTAAGTTTATATCAAAACCCAGATAAAACTAGAATACGAGGTCTAATGGCTCATTAAATGAGACTAATGCATGAAACTGTGTAATCCGTTACAATTTTGCCTCCTGTACTCACCCGTTGGAAGTAGATGCCCAATTCAAGCCCCCATGCCCCGGTTACTTTAATGAGACGCCTGATAGCCATTATTTACGATTTATTCCTGTTAATTGCGATTTGTTTTATGGTGGCAAGCATGGTTAGCATTTTTACCACGTATCTTTTTAATGACTTAAGTGCGATTACCAAAGAGCACCCTTATTACCTGTTAAACCAGATTATTTTGCTCAGCACCATTTTTATCACCGGTTTTGTTTTTTATGTCTGGTTCTGGTCACACGGCGGGCAAACACTGGGAATGAAAACTTGGATGTTACGTCTGGTTTCCAATGATGGCAGTGAAATTGATCGAAAGCAGGCCGCTATTCGTGCTTTAGCCGCCGTTTTATCCTGGAGCTTTTTAGGACTGGGTTTTTTGTGGTGTTTAATTGATTCTAAAAAACGCACCTGGCATGACATTTTATCCGCATCACACCTGGTTCAATTAGAAAAAAAATAAACTTGTGGATCAATCCGGAAACCAGCTGGATTATTTTACGCGACGCAGGGTATAAAAACTGGCCATGGCAACCAGAAACATAGGGGCAGATGCGCTCACAAATGGATATATATGGTAAACCTGCCCAAGATGATTAACCGTGCGGTTTAGCAAATAAAAACCAATGCCCAGCAATAAACCCACTAACAATCTATTTCCTGCGCCACTGCTACGTTGCGAACCAAAAATAAATGGCAGTGCAATTAATAGCATCACCAGACTGGAAACGGGGGTAAATATTTTTATCCAGAAGGCCAACTCGTAATGACTGGAATCTAAATCATTCTTTTTCAGATAATTACTGTATTTATATAAATCCAGCGCAGACATATTATCCGGTTCAACACTCACCACATTAAAAAGATCCGGATTCAGCAAATTTTGCCAAACTTCTGATTTAACATGTTGGCTTTGCGCGCCACTATCACTAAAGCTAGTTTGCTGAATATCATCAAGTCGCCACTTACCATCTACATATTGCGCCGACTTTGCGCTGATTACCCGCTGCAACTGGTTATCTTCCGATAACTCATATATGTTCACTTTACCCAGGTTCATTTCCGGAAACACATGACTCACGTATAAAAAACGCTGCCCATCGCGGGCCCAAAAACCACCTTTCCCCGACAGACTTACGGTTTGCAATAAATGTGTTGCACGCATAGTTTGGGCATATCGTTCGCTACTCGGCACGAGTAACTCGCCGATGAGCGCAACAAAAATTAATAATATAAATCCTGCCCTTAAAACTGAAAAAGCAATTCGCATAATCGACACACCCGCCGCACGTAATACCGTAAATTCACTGTTGCTCGCCAGTGTGCCCAAACTTAATAAGCTGCCAATTAATACCGCGGTGGGAAACACCTCATATAAACGCCTGGGCAGGCTAAATAAAACATACATACCCGCCTGAAAAACCCCGTACTGTGCTTTTCCCACATCATCAAGTTCAGAGATAAAATCCACAAAGGCAAATAACGAGCCGAGCACCATTAACACCATTAAAGTGCCACTGATGACTGTTTTGGTAATATAATTATTAATTATTCTCATGCTGGTTTCTCCGCCGGCTTTTTAGCGTTATACCCTAACTGCAAAATAAACTGCCTAAAGCCCCCCGCTCGTTTTAACCACCAGTATAAAATTAAGATAACCGCAAAACCATGTACCCACCATAAACTCAGCCACGGGGGAACCTGTTTCTTTTCAACCCAGGATTCTCCTACACCCAGTAAATTAAAATAAATGAGATAAATAAGAATAGCTAATGCCAGTTTTGAATAACGTCCTTTACGTGGTGTAGTGTAACTCAGGGGCAGAGCCAGTACCGCGAGCAAGAATGCCCCAATAGGTAAGGATAATCGCCAGTGCAACTCTGTGCGATAATCCAGGCGCTCGGAATTCCACAATTCAATCGTCGGCACGGCTTTTTTGCGAAGGGATGTTTTTGCTTTTTCTTGCTCGGGCAAATACACGCCTTTTTTCTCATAGCGGGTTATTTTAAAGTTAGCCTTGCCGGGTTCGCCTTCATATAACTGGCCTTTTTCAAATAAAATGAATTTACGCCCACTTTCATCCGTGTACTGTTTTGCCAGATCTGCCGATTCAATTTGATCGAGTTGTGATTTATCGGGCTTTTTATTCGTACGATGTAAAAATACATTATGCATCTGGGAGCCATCATCCGACTGACGCTGTAAAAACATAATGGCCGCGGCTTTTTTAGATTCATTAAAACGCCCGGCGGTTAAACCGGTAAGCTCAGAACGGTTCCTAATCTCTGTTTTAAGTAGTTCCGCCTGACCTGAAACCCAGGGCATAACAAACAGAGTGAGATACACAAAAACAACCGTAACCGGAATGACCACCATCATGAGCGGTCGATACAAACGCATCAAACCAATACCGCAGGCTCCCATCGCCGCCATTTCATTGTCTTTATAAAAGCGGCTAAAACTCAACAGCACCCCCAGATAAAGGCTCAGGGGAATGAGTACAATTAGATAACGGGCACCGGTAAACATTAATAAAGGCCATACGGCATCACCGGGAATTCGGCCCTGAGCCGCTTTACCCAGCAGTTGCACCAGCGTGCCACTAATTAAAATAAGCATTAATACTAACGCTACCGCTAACCAGGTTAGAAACAGCTCTTTGGAAACATAGCGGTCAAGAATTGTGAAATAACGCTTAAACATGGTTTATGAATTTTTCATTCTTTATATTAAAGTCTCGGTATTCTACCCTAAGAATAGATTTTATTTATACGCTTCGCTAAAGCTCACATATATTACCGTTTAGCTAAAAAAATGCTTTTTTTAAAATTTGCATCCATTATTCATAATTAATTCTGTATAAACTGTTGAAAATTGCATAAAATTCACCCTCGTTTATACAAACCAACAGACCAGTAAACCCGGCATTTATTTGATATATCACAATTATATCCCGAAATTTACAGGGGTTTATCAGATTTACCCTACAATTAAGGCCTGTATCAGATTTATTTTAATATGGAGTAACTATGGAATTTTCGGTAAAAAGCGGTAGCCCGGAAAAACAACGCGTTTCTTGTGTTGCTGTGGGGGTATTTGACTCACGTAAACTATCCCTTTCAGCACAAATATTAGACGATGCCAGTGATGGCTTTATTTCCAATTTAATTCGTCGCGGGGAATGCGAGGGAAAACTTGGACAGACATTACTATTACATAATGTACCCAATACTTTATGCGACCGTATTCTACTGATTGGCTGCGGACGTGAAAAATATTTTGATATAAAGTCCTTTCAAAAAGCCAACAGTGTGGTTTCAACATTTCTTGATGATCGGGGGGCAACGGAAGTTTTTTCCTGTATCACTGAGCTTAATGTAAAAAGCCGAAACTCTGCCTGGAAAGTCAGTCATGCAGTGCAGGCCACAGAAGACTCTCTTTACACCTTTAATCAGTTAAAAAGTAAAAAAGAAAATACCCGCCGACCGTTGCGTAAAGTTATTTTTAGTGTGCCCAGCCGGCGTGAATTACCCGAAGGTGAACAGGCGGTGCGCGAAGGCATGGCGATTTCATCGGGCATTAAGTTAACCCGTGATTTGTCTAACCTGCCGGGAAATATCTGTACACCAACTTATCTGGCTGAAATTGCAAAAAATCTGGCCAAGACCCATCGCGATCTTAAAACCGAAGTGCTTGAAGAAGCGGATATGGAAAAACTCGGCATGGGGTCTTTTTTATCCGTATCCCGTGGCTCGCGCCAACCTGCAAAACTCATTACCCTGCAACACATGGGTGGCGATGAAAAACAGAAACCCATCGTACTAGTTGGCAAGGGTGTAACATTTGATTCCGGCGGCATCAGCCTGAAACCCGGTGCAGCCATGGATGAAATGAAATACGACATGTGCGGTGCTGCTAGTGTAATGGGTGTAATGAGCGCCTGTGCCGATTTGCAACTACCACATAATGTCATTGGTATCATTCCAGCAACCGAAAACATGCCCGATGGTTTAGCCACCAAGCCCGGCGATATTGTTACCAGTATGTCGGGTTTAAGCATTGAAGTGTTAAACACGGATGCGGAAGGGCGTTTAATTTTATGCGACGCATTAACTTACGCACAGAAATTTGATCCGGATGTTGTTATCGATATTGCCACTTTAACCGGTGCTTGCATCGTCGCTTTAGGTAGCCACACCGCTGGTCTTTTAGGTAATCATAATCCGTTAATTAATGACCTGTTAAATGCCGGCCGTGATGCAGGGGACCGTTGCTGGGAGCTTCCTCTGTATGACGACTATCAGGAGCAAATTGATAGCAACTTTGCTGACATTGCCAATATTGGTGGCAAAGAAGCCGGTACAATTACCGCCGCCTGTTTTCTATCGCGCTTCACCAAAAAATATCACTGGGCGCATTTAGATATTGCCGGTGTGGCCTGGAAGTCGGGTAAAGACAAGGGTGCAACCGGACGACCTTTGCCTCTACTTATGCAGTATATTTTTGATCGCATAGCTGAATCTAAATAGCTCGGTCAGATAAAAATGATCAATGTTAATTTTTATATTTTACCCGACGACCAGTTAAGCAGCCTGCAGAATTACGCCTGCAAACTGGCCGAGACTCACTGGCAGTCGGGCAAGCGCGTGTTAATTCAAACCGATAGCGCCGATGATAGTCAGTTGCTAGATGATTGCCTGTGGAATATCAGCGATAACAGCTTTGTTCCCCATGGCATTGCAACCCTTGAACTCGGGGATCAACAACAACCGATTTTAATTTCTCATCAAAAAATTAATGATGAGAATTTCCAGTCGATTATAAATTTATCTTCACGTCCTGCAGATTTAAACCAAAGCATCAGTATTGAAGAAATTCTTAATCAAAATGAACAACGCAAACAGGCTGGCCGACAAAATTACAAAATCTACCGCGAATCGGGTTACACGTTAAAGCATCACACACTGGAGAGCATTGATGGCTGAATCAGAAAGCAATATACCCACACTGACTGATATTGCACACCCGGGTAAACGTGACATGCTAAATCATTTTGATGGCCATCAGTTTGAAGATGAAACAGAGACTACATTTTCATTTGAAAATGCCAGCGAACCTGAAAATACTGGCGACCTTGAAAGTACCTCGGGTATAGAAGCTACCGGCATTGATGACATACCATCCATTACAATAGATGATGAAAGCACGCATGATATAGCATCAGAAGATTTCTCAGATGCCCTGCAATCCGTTGCAAATAGCACGGCTAATAAAAAACTCGAAGATAAAAAATTAAAGGAAAAAATCGACCAGGCGATCAGTGAGGCGCTGCCGGGTATTGAGGCGCAATTGAAAGGCAAACTTTATACAAAATTTGGCATTTGAATTAAAAATACTCCCCATTAATATGCGAATGCAGCTGCTTCCCATGGCCTGTCCTTTTTCGGCGATGGGATTACACTAAAAAACATTTACATATTTGAGATTTTCTTTTTCATTTTACTCTTTAAAAACAGCCTAACCAACTACGCCTGAACCGCCACTTACGCTATAATTCCGCTTCTTTATCACAGCAAAACCAAAGATATCCATGGAAACCACTTACAACCCCCAATCTATAGAGCAAACCTGGTACAAAACCTGGGAAGACAAAGGCTACTTCACCCCGCAGAGTAAGGCCGATGCCGACAATTACTGCATTATGATCCCCCCGCCAAACGTCACCGGCACTCTTCATATGGGTCACGCTTTTCAGGATACTATTATGGATGCCCTCACCCGCTATCACCGCATGATGGGGGATAATACTCTATGGCAGCCGGGTACCGACCATGCGGGTATTGCGACACAGATGGTGGTAGAACGCCAATTAGCGGCGGACGGAAAATCTCGCCATGATTTAGGCCGTGATAAATTTATCGAAAAGGTCTGGGACTGGAAAGAGCAGTCCGGCGGTGCCATTACCCAGCAGCTACGTCGCATGGGTGGTTCTTTAGACTGGGCGCACGAACGCTTCACCATGGATGATGGTTTATCCGATTCAGTACATAAAGTGTTTATCCAGCTTTACGATGAAGGTTTAATTTACCGCGGTAAACGCCTGGTGAACTGGGACCCGGTGTTACACACCGCCCTTTCTGATTTAGAGGTTATCTCAGAAGAGGAAACCGGTCATCTGTGGCACATGCGCTATCCGCTCAGTGATGGTTCCGGCCATTTGGTAGTGGCCACGACCCGCCCGGAAACCATGCTGGGAGATTCCGCAGTAGCGGTGCACCCGGAAGATGAGCGCTTCAAACATTTAATTGGCAGCACCATTACCCTGCCACTGGTCGGGCGTGAAATTCCCATTATTGGTGATGATTATGTGGACATGGAGTTTGGTAGCGGCTGCGTAAAAATCACCCCGGCCCACGATTTTAATGACTATGAAATGGGCCAGCGTCACGCGCTGCCGATGCACAATATTTTCACCGTAGATGCCTGCATTAATGATGAATGTCCGAAAAAATATCAGGGTATAGATCGTTACGAAGCTCGTGACATGATTATTCACGATTTAAAAGAACTCGATTTACTGGAAAAAATTGACGACCATAAATTAATGGTGCCCCGTGGGGATCGCTCGGGTTCTGTTGTAGAACCTTATCTAACCGATCAGTGGTACGTAAAAATTGCGCCGCTTGCGGAACCCGCTATTGCCGCCGTTAAAAACGGTGATATAAAATTTGTGCCAGAAAACTGGAACAAAACTTACTACGAATGGATGAACAATATTCAGGACTGGTGCATCTCTCGCCAAATCTGGTGGGGGCATCGTATACCTGCATGGTATGACGATAACGGTAAAGTTTATGTTGCAGACTCGGAAGCTGAAGTACGCACAAAATATAAATTAGCGGATGATGTTAATTTAAAACAGGATGATGATGTTTTAGATACCTGGTTTTCATCCGCACTGTGGCCATTTTCTACCCTCGGCTGGCCTGAAGAAACCGATCGTTTAAAACAGTTTTATCCTACCAGTGTGTTAGTCACCGGCTTTGATATTATTTTCTTCTGGGTTGCACGGATGATTATGTTCGGCCTGAAATTTAAAGGCGAAGTACCGTTTAAAGAAATATATATTCACGGGCTGGTTCGCGATGCAGACGGCCAGAAGATGTCCAAATCAAAAGGTAATGTACTCGACCCGATTGATATTATTGATGGCATTGATTTAGAGTCATTGGTAACTAAACGCACCAGTGGTTTGATGCAGCCGAAAATGGCAAAGAAAATTGAAAAAGCCACCCGCAAACAATTCCCGGATGGCATACCATCGCTCGGCACCGATGCTTTACGCTTTACCTTTGCTTCGCAGGCAACAACCGGTCGCGATGTAGTACTATCCACCGATCGTATTTCCGGTAACCGTAATTTCTGTAATAAAATCTGGAATGCCACCCGTTATGTATTAATGAATACGGAAAATCAGGATAACGGCGTTGAAAATAAAGACTGCGAATATTCTTTAGCTGATCGCTGGATTCGTTCGCGTATTCAGGGTGTTGAAGATAATGTGCATCGTCACTTTGAAAGCTACCGTTTTGATTTAGCCGCACAGGAACTCTACTCTTTTATCTGGGAAGATTATTGTGACTGGTATTTAGAATTGTCAAAGCCGGTATTATTAAAAGAACATTTCAGCACCGCAGAAAAACGTGGCACACGCCAGACACTGGTGCAAATTCTGGAAACTATTTTACGTTTAGTACATCCAGTAATGCCATTCATTACTGAAGAGCTCTGGCAAAAAGTTGCACCGCTTGCGGGTATCGAAGATGAGACAATAATGAATCAGCCTTATCCTGTTTCGTCCGATTCAATGCTTGATAAGGCTGCTGAAGAAGAACTGGAATGGGTAAAACTGTTTGTGATGGGTGTTCGACGCATTCGCTCAGAAAGCGATATTGCACCGGGTAAACCTTTACCGGTTATTTTACAAAATACCAGTGATGCGGACACAAAACGTTTCAATGATAATGAATCCTTTATTATGACACTGGCTAAACTTGAGTCAGTGAAATTTATTGGTAAAAATGAAGCCGCGCCAGAATCTTCACCGGCGCTGGTTGGTGAAATGAAAATTCTCATTCCACTGGCGGGTTTAATTGATAAAGATGCTGAAACTGCCCGACTGAAAAAAGAAATTACTAAACTACAGGTTAACTGCGACAAGAGTAACGCCAAGTTGAATAACCCTGGATTTGTTGACAAGGCACCGGAAGCCGTAGTAAAAAAAGAGAAAGAACGGGTTGCGGAAATGCAGTCGGCAATTACGAAATTACAGGAACAACTGGAAAAAATTTCTGCACTATGACTCCCCTCTTTGTAAAAGAGGGGCTGGGGGAGATTTAAAAACATCCAGATTATGAATCAATTTTTATGGTGTCATATAATCTGGAAATTTTTTAAATCCCCCTCATTCCTCCTTTTTATAAGGGGGAGGTTATAATACAAAAACTAAAAATTACAACTACGTTCACTCGCAGCTATGTGCGTTTTTAATATTGATTTTTTCTATAATTTTTATAAATTTTAAATAGAGAATATAACCATGGCCTTTGCACCAGAAAAACAGCAACAGATCGCGAATTTTCACGCACCATTAATAGTTAATGTAGTCAACTCACTCAGTGATACATCGCTGCGCCCCGGCCTTGAACAGGTACTAAAAGCCTCCGCTGAAAATGGCTGGGAAAATCTAGTCGCCGCAATTCACAAAGTGTTAAATGGCCAGCGCGATAGCAGTATATTAAAAGGCCTGGATGAAGAAGATCAGATCATAATTGATGCGATATTAAAAGGCATTCAAAATCCGGCGACAATGCCCGACCCCAATCAGGAAGCCGACCCTTCAATGGCCGCGCCGATGCTCGCACAATTAATCAACGGTGCAAGCAAAGGCGATGCAAGCGCCCTTAGCATGCTCGGGGAAATGGCGGAACAGATGTCAACCACACAGGGAGATCTGGCACGCTTTAGCACACTGATCAAACCACTGGTCGATGGTGAGCGTGATGTTGATAAACTCTGTGATAAAATTGGCCCGCAGGGTGAATCACTGGTGGTTGCCATTCTCAGCGAATTAAGCAAACTTGATGTGCATTAAATTTACATCCGGTTTTAAATTATTTATTAAATATTCAGCACACTCAGGTAAAAGCATGACACGGTTTTTCAAATTATTTTTATACACATTTTTATTTTCGCTTACACTGGCTTCATGCTCTGATCCGGATGACCGTAATGCCTATCTTAGTAGCCTGCGTTTAGCAGCAATCTGGGATGAAACAACTGAAATAATGAATGACCTTGAAATCGATGCTGAGTTGTCACCAGACTTTGATCCACGCACAAAAACCTATACGGCAAAAGCCAGTTGCGTAACCACCAGTGTTAATGTTTTGGCCTTTGCTGCATACCCTGGCTTAGATCTGACGGTTAACGGTCAAGCCCCGGAAAGTACTACTCAACCTGTTAATGTTCCAATTTCTTCGGGTGAGACTCTAATCACTATATATATGTCTGGAGATTCTTTTATAGAAACTACTTACGATATAACGGTTACGCGAAATGATGTTAATGACCCACCGGCAATTGCGCTATTTGGCGGGCTACGCATTGACCATCAAATAGGTACTGAGTTTAATGACCCGGGAAATACTGCCTGCAGTGCAACAAACCCAAATTTAAGCGGTGTAGTTATCGGCGGAGATGATGTTCTTACAGACACACTTGGGACTTACCTCATTACTTATGATGTCAATGATACAGATGGAAATGAACTGGATGCTGTTCAAGTTATCCGTACGGTTAATGTTGTTGAGAATACTCCACCGGTTATTACGCTGGAAGGCGATGCCAGCGTTACTGTTGAGCAAAACGCAGATTACGAAGATGACGGAGCTACTGCACAGGATGCAAAAGATGGAGATATTAGCGCTGATATAGATACGCAAAACAGCCACACTATTGACACTTCAATCATAGGCACCTATACCGTGACCTATGATGTTACTGATGCTGATGGAGCATCTGCACAACAGGTCACACGCTCAGTAGAGGTTGTGGTTGTGGTTGCACCTTGATAACGCTTACAAAGCGCTAATATAACCATCAAGCAATTTATTAACACGATGCTCAAAATTGCGTTTAAATTTTAAAATGTGACTGATCTGAATTTCATTCCGATCGGTCACATTATATAACCGCAGGGGCACATCAATATCGGTAACGTACACCGGCTGTCTTCCCTCTCTGGCTATTCTGGCTGATATATATTGCACGCATTCGATTAATACATGCTGATTCAATTCACTATAATTAAACTGTTTCCCATCACAAATCAGGCTTAACTGGTCAGCATCATCCTGGCCAACAATACTGACCTGCAAATCTAAAAAATTTTTATTGCCACTTACTGCATCTGCACCAACTGAATAAAACTCAATACCTCCAAGCTGATTAAAACTAATTTGATTAATTTCCAGCGAAGGCAATTCCAAATCCTGATAGTTTATTTTCTTAAGTCGGCTTCTGATATTTTTAAAAAAATATAGCCAGTGAGTTATATAACTTTCACTCTCATAGATATCCACCATATCTGTCCAGAGCGTGCCCTTTTCATCAACCACCCAGCTGTGACAACTACGGTTAATAACCTGAAAAAATACCTGTAACACCTGGCTCTTATTATTCTGATAAATTTCACTCAATGGATAATCAGTAAATGCGAGACGCTCAAGTGCCGTAGGTTGAAACCGATTCACAGGTAATTCCATAAACTCAATAAATGCTTTTTTATTTCCAATTTTTTGAAAAAATAATAAGTAATTATCTACAGACATGAGATAAAAATCATCATCCATGCGTATAATAAAGCGCCCGTCATCATTTTTTGCCTGATAAAAAAACATCAGTATTTCTTTATAAATCTGTGTCACTAACTGTGACATATGCGTACTTTCACCCGCGCCATAACCGAAGATTGAAATTGGCTGAGGCTTAACTAAACCATTCAACGGTGCTGAGTGCATCCACTCGCACAAACACTGTAACACACCTAAGTTACCTGAATATTTTTTAGTATAAACATCGCCCCAGCTATTAATAATTAACTGCTCACAATGTATAACCAGAGCTGAATTGCGAGCGTCAATAGTTGTGTCATTTATATTTTCTACTCCTGATTTTAAAAATAGCAAAGACTGTAGTGGTCTCACTGGATTTTCAAAAGCCTGTGCCGGAATATTTGAAATCAAGCCCGGATTTAACTGTTGAATTAACACCTCCAGCACGTTGTAAGCTTCAACCTGTTTAACCTGCTGAGCTGGACAATCTATTGAAACCTGTGTTGAGTTATTTACCACTCTATTTAACCAGCACCACGCCAGTAGACCTATCAGGCTGCTAAAGCCTTCAATAGTTCTTTCATTGCCTTCAGCCATGTCCAGCACCAGGCTCCAGCTATCCTCGTCATCGTTCATTATTTTATGTTTCAGCTGTATTCGATCTAGAATAATATCAGCCACATTTTTACTATTATAAAGCGGTACCCTGCCAGCATTATCCGACAAAAAAACCTGCATATTGTGAATAACGTCCAACAATGCCTGATCAGAATTCACTTCCTCTTTTTGTGAATCATAAATAGTTACGATATTGGAAAACACCTGTCGAATTTCATAAGCGACTGCCTTAAAAAAATTCAGATACGCAATAATACCATCTATACCTGAAGCAGAAGAAACTACTGGCATACCTGTTTTATATACATCACCTAAAAATGCATCAACGATTCTGCTATTTAACTTTCCAGGAATATTTTTTAAATGTAAGAACAATCTTTCTGCAGATAAAATATGGTTTTTATTTTTATAATACCCAAATGCATCTCGAATAATCTGCGCAAGGATATTGGCTGGTTCTACCGTATCATTACCTTCGTATAAACACTTTTTCAACCTGTATGATAATCCATCGACTTTCGGTAGCATATTGCTTTTCTGATCAGCAACTAAAATCTTTACCAGACATATCTCAGGTGTCTGTTTTATTTTTTGTGCCAGCTCTATCGCATACCTGACAATGTCCTCACGATTAAAGTTGCTAGTACTGTCTAAATCAATATACTCTTCATTATCTACAAACCTCGCCTGTTTTATATGCTCGACAAATTCACTGTAGTCTTCTTCTCTTGATGGGGGAACCAACCACCAGACCGGGTACTTTCCTGCAAGTAAAATAGATTCGCTATAAAAACTATCTAAAAACAATGCATTATTTTTATGAGCAAGAACAGCAGGAATTTTGTTTTTAAAATCATTAGTCGATAAACATACAAACTCGATTTTTAAGCCTCTGGATACAAACCAGGCTGAAATTTTAATAGTTTTATCATTTAATAAGGTAATATTTTTTGTATTTAAATCTGCTCGGTGAAATATCCAGCAACAACTTTTATTTTCAATCGTTTCTTGTTGAAAAAAAATTGATTCTACTGAATAATTTGCATTTACCCCTTCCTGATGATAACGAAATTTACTATGCAATAACTTAGCGTCATTAATAATGTTTTTATCTGGGTTATAGCCATACACACCTAAAGGAGCATCAGGGCCAGCATATCCCGGTAGTAGCTTGTTCTCTATTTGAAAAAATAGAGGAATAAGTTTAATAAACCGACACGCGTCACCTTCTAATATTTCAGTTAACTTTTCAAGCCGTGACAGGTTCCATTGAAGATAAAACTGCTTCGCATCGGCGACCTGAATTTCATGTTCATTTTTCATCTGGCAAATACCGTGCAAGACGCTTCATAACATCAGTAACATTAAATGGTTTTGTTATATAATCATTTGCTCCTGCTAAAAGACTTTTTTTAACATCAGACACATCTGAACTAGCGGTCAACATGATAACTGGGGTTTTATTCCAGTTTTTTTTCTTACGAATCTGTTCTACTAACTGGATTCCATTCATGTTGGGTAAGCCTATATCCATCAATACGAATCGAGCAGGCAGCATACTGTTGATTGAATTATATGCATTCAGTCCATCATCAATCTCTACAACTTCTACTTCGTGTTTAAATAGAATCCCACAAACCATCTGACGCGTAACCACATCATCTTCTATCAACATCGCTACTTTATTTTTTACATATCTTTGAAAGTGTATTTGGAAGTTTTGAGATTGATAGGGCTTTACCGAAAAATCAGATGCTCCACTTTGTCGAGCTTTTTCAATTGCACTTTTATTATTATCACTACTTACAAGCAAGATAATATAAATATTATTCCCGTATTGTTTTTTTTTAATCTCCCGACAAAATTCAAATTCATCCACATCGTCGAGTTCATTTGAGATTACAATTAATGTTATAGCGTCATGACCTACAGAATTTTTATTCTCATCTAAAACATTACGGGCTTGTTCTGCATTTTTTGCAACTACAATCGATTTAAAACCCAGCTCGACAAAACTTTGCTTTATTTTACTTTCCGGCACTTTTTCTGAGTCAACAATGAGTATCATTTTTGATTTATTTACTCTCTTCTTGGACTTTAACACGGGATAAAACCAATGCACCCAGCACAAATAAAATCATAACTGACAAAATTGAATATCGGTGATTTTCTGTCACTAGTGCAACTGCACCCATCAAAACAGGCCCTATAATTGCGGCTGACTTACCTAACATATTATAGATACCAAAATACTCTGCTGACTGTCCCTGCGGAACCATGCGAGTGAAGAGTGAACGACTCATTGCCTGCACACCTCCCTGTACCAGACCTATAATTACCGCCAGCATGTAAAATTCCTGAGCTGAATCCATAGAATAACCCAGCCACGTTATCAGCATGTAAACACCTATTCCAACCATGATCGAATTTTTTACACCTGTCTTTTGCCCGATATATCCGTAGAGTATGGCCGCAGGAAAGCCTACAAACTGTGTAATTAATAATGCCATGATTAAATCACTGGTTTCAAAACCTAACGCCATACCATAATCAACCGCCATGCGTATAATCGTATCGACTCCGTCAATATATAACCAGTATGCAATAAGAAACAGTCGAGTTTGAGGGTTACCAAACACAGACTTAAAAGCTTTAATTGTAGTGGATGCAACTGAATGTTTAGTATCCGTTTTTTGAATTTTTATATGATCTTTTGTCCAAAAAGCAAGTGGCAAACTAAACACAAACCACCAGATAGAAACAAATACAAAACAAATTAATACAACATCTATTGCATCAGCGAAGCCCATCACTTGCGGATTTTTACTTAGATAAATACACGCAGCCAGTGACACCCCGCCACCCAGATACCCCAAACCATAACCGAGGCCTGAAGCTTTATCTACTTCTGCTGTTTTTGTTATATCAACAAGAAGTGCATCGTAGAAAATATTTGCTGCCATAAAACCTACGGTAGCGATAACATATAATATTAGTACTATTTTCCAGCCCCCCTGAGGTGAAAAATAAAATGCCCCGGTCGTAACTGAGCCAATCACCATAAAGCCTAATAACATAGGCTTTCGCAAATTAAATTTATCGCCAATGACGCCCAACAGGGGTGCAATGCAAACCACGATTAAACTTGCAACAGCATTTCCTGTACCTAACCAGAAAGTACTTTCAGAATCTGATAAATTTGCTGCCCAGTAAGTCTTAAAAACTACAGGAAAAAAACCTGCAATGATTACTGTGGCAAATACGGAATTGGCCCAGTCATAGAATGCCCAGCCTATTATTGATTTATTTTTATACATTAACCCTGCATATACTTTTTATAATTATTCTTCATTTCAATTGCATTTAACTAACCGATACATAATCAGAAGAGCTCAACTTCACCTGAGCCTTCATTTTTTTGATGGGCACCATCAGACTCTGATACCTCTTTAGTCTCTGATCTACCAACCATAATATTAAGTTGCTCACCCAACTTCCCCAACTCAATACTATCAGCCTTTAAGGTGTTTGTTTCCATTACAGTGGCTTGCGATGTAGCATGAATTAAATCCAGGCTATTGATAGCATCATCTGTAGTGGATTCAGTTTCGGTTGTAGTTAGCAACAAAATTTGTGACTGAGCAGATACATCTTTCATTAAACCTACTAATTGAGAATAGGAAATTGTTACACCCTCCATCAATTCATCAGCATTATCAGCCTGTTCAACGGCTGTGTTAATAACATTAATCGCATCATCAACGTGGCCAAGTAAAATATTTATAATTTCATTTATTTTTTGTGCTGATTGTTGCGTCTGGTTTGCTAAAGACCTCACCTCATCTGCAACTACAGCAAAGCCTCTGCCCTGTTCACCCGCCCTAGCTGCTTCTATTGCAGCATTTAGTGCCAGCAAGTTCGTCTGCTCTGCAACACCGGTTATGACCTGAATAATACCACCAATAGACTTGCTGTCATCACCCAGTTTTTTTATGATACCTCCAGCATTATTAACTGATGATGCTAACATCATCACTCCGCTAATTGCTTCGGTCATTACCGTTTTACCACTTTCACCTTCCGATTCCGATTTATTAGCAAGATCACTAGTTGCCGAAGCCACATCATTAGCCGTTTGTACTGCTGACTGTAATTTACTAAATGTTGTTTTTACACTGGATGTATACAGCTCTAACTCCTGCATTCCGGTAGAGATAATAACTGAGATATTCGATAATTTTTTTGCATCATCTGCCAGGCGAGTTGCTACATCACCAAACAAACTCTGATTACTGCTTGCCTGTGATAAAAGGCTATTAAACTCATCAACGAACGTCTGCACTGTTTCATCAACAAGTGGACTTGTCAGTAAGCCTTCATTTGAACTACCTGTACCTACAGCCTGCCGATAGTGTTTAATCATAACACCTGCCTGCTCGATTAAATTCTTAGTTGCATATCGATTAAACTCTGCTGTAATAATGAGCAACATAATTGCACCACCTGTAAAACTGGCCGCAATGATCAATTGCTGTGCTGAGACATTACCTGATAGACCAAATAATCCGATGGCGATTAATACCAGACTTAAAATATAAACACTCAAAATCACTGGTTTTCGACTGATAATATTAAGCGTTTTTTCCATACTACCCCACCTGTCATAAATTAAGTAAACAACACATGCTGTTGTTAAATGGCATCTTGCAAAGCATTTTTTTGTATATCATATTAATATAGTATATAAATAAGAGATCCAACAAAGATATACAGGCAATGAACCGCACATTTTTAATAATACTTATGATTGGCACCGCAATGATGATCGCGGTTATTGGACAGCATGAACCTGCTAGCCGCTTAGATACTATGCCCTGGGAAGTTGATAAACTTGATAATGGCTCATTACGGGTATTTGGATTAACACTCGGAAAAACCAGTATTCAGGAAGCCAATCAAATTTTTGCCAGGTTTGGTAAAACTCAGTTTCAGGTAGAAACGGCTGATAATGGCCTGCAATCCTATCAACTTGTGACGATTTTCGATGAATTAAGCTTTGGAGGGTTACTTGCTAAACTAAAATTAAGCCATCAGATTGAAGCATCAAAGCTGCAGGCGATTTATAAATCACTTAACTCACCACCGACAAAACCGGGGGTTGAATTCTATCCGGTAGATAAGACGATTGAGCTCGATTATCTTAACTCACCAATATCATCCATCACTTATATTCCTTCAGTTGATTATGACCTGGAATCTATACGTCAGAATTTTGGACAGGCTCCATCTGAGAATAAAATAAACAATGAATTACAACTTTGGAACTATCCACAAATGGGGCTGAAAATCCATATTCATAGTACCGAACCCGATCAATTTTTTTATGCGCCACTGCAATAATTTTGCAAGGCACTACTAGCTCCTGCAATTATTTTTTTTAAATTTCATAAACCCCGTGTTCGCGGGTCGCTAAAAATTTAATTTCAGGGTACCGCTCCTGCGTCATATCCAGATTTACCCGCGTGGGCGCAATATAAACCAGATCTCCCGCATGATCTAATGCCAGATTTGATGTAGTTTTTTCTTTGAATTTTGCCAGTGCCTTTTCATCTTCACACTCAACCCAGCGCGCCGTGGTTACACTCACCTGTTCAAATGTGCATTCAACGTTATATTCATATTGCAGACGATGCGCAACCACATCAAACTGCAGCACACCCACTGCACCTAAAATTAAATCATTGTTATTGAGCGGTCGATAAAGCTGGGTTGCACCTTCTTCACAGAGCTGCATTAAGCCTTTTTGCAGCGCTTTCATTTTCAAAGGATCTCGCAGTTGTGCCCGGCGAAACAACTCTGGAGCAAAATTTGGAATACCACCAAATTGCAGGACTTCACTTTTTGTAAACGTATCACCGATACGAATAGTGCCGTGATTATGTATGCCAATAATATCACCCGCATAGGCGATATCGGTGTGCCCACGATCTGACGCCATAAAAGTCATCGCATCATTAAGTTTTACATCTTTTTGAATACGCACATGTCGGACTTTCATACCTTTTTCAAACTTGCCGGAACAAACCCGCATAAAGGCAATACGGTCGCGATGTTTCGGGTCCATATTGGCCTGAATTTTAAACACAAAACCGCTGAAGTCTTCTTCATCGGATTCCACGAATCTTGTACCCGCATCACGTCCACGGGGCTTGGGTGCAAACTCATCTAAAGAATCGAGTAACTCGAGAATACCGAAATTATTAATCGCTGAGCCAAAAAACACCGGAGTTAATTTACCTTTGCGATATGCATCTAAATCGAACTCATGACTCGCGCCTTTAACCAGATCAATTTCATCGCGTAACTCCTGCGCCATCGAACCCAGTTTTTCATCCAGTTGCGGGTTATCCAGGCCTTCAATTACTTCGCCTTCTAATATTTTCCCGCCGTGAGTCGCACTAAACAGGTGTACACAATTGTTGTACAGATGAAACACCCCTTTAAAGTTTTTACCCATACCAATTGGCCAGGTCATTGGTGCGCACTGAATGTCTAGAATGTTTTCAACGTCATCGAGCAAATCTATCGGGTCGCGGGCTTCACGATCCATTTTATTTACAAAGGTTATAATCGGTGTATCACGCAAACGACATACATCCATTAATTTAATGGTTCGCTCTTCAACACCCTTTGCTGCGTCAATGACCATTAATGCAGAGTCAACAGCCGTTAATGTGCGATAGGTGTCCTCAGAAAAATCTGCGTGCCCCGGTGTATCAAGCAAATTAATAATGCAGTCTTTATAGGGAAATTGCATTACAGATGAGGTCACCGAAATACCCCGTTGTTTTTCCAGTTCCATCCAGTCAGAGGTGGCATGACGCGCAGCTTTGCGCCCCTTAACCGTACCCGCCATTTGAATGGCACCACTGAATAACAATAGCTTTTCAGTTAAGGTGGTTTTGCCCGCATCCGGGTGAGAGACAATCGCAAAAGTACGACGGCGCTGCATTTGTTCGAGTAATTCAGACATAAGTGATAGGTCGGTTAAGGCTAAAAACGAAGGGAATTATACAATATTTGTTGATATAAAAGATAAAGCAAAGACAGTTTGTCCGCAAATGAATACAAATTAAAATCAACCACATTAAATATAGGTTGTACGTCGCAGGTGCATAAACAAAAAAATTAGCGTGTATTCACGTTGACGCGCATGGAGGCACTAATTCAGCGTGCGCATGGATGCGCAAGAGCTGTCATTTACGCAAAACAGCTTTTAACCATTGAAAGGGGCTTTATCCAGATTCAACTCTTTTGCGAACACCAGTGCATCTTCTCGACCATCCTCCGCTGGATAATAATTTTTTCGTAAGCCGATGCGGTTAAAGCCTTCCTGGTCATATAGTGCTTGAGCAATAAAATTAGATTCCCGCACCTCCAGAAAAATTGAATTACCCTGACGTGCTTCCGCCAGCTGCATTAACTTGTGCAACATGCGACGCCCTAGTCCCCTGCCCTGTGCATCGGGTGCCACACAGATATTCAGTATATGCGCCTCATTAACCGCCACAGAAACCAGACCATATGCCAGCAGTTCATCCTGCTCCAGATATACCCAGCAATTATAACCTACGCGCATACAGTCATTAAAAATTCCCTTTGTCCAGGGGTGAGTGTATACCTGATTTTCTATTTCCATAATCGCCGGCAGGTCGTCTACCGTCATTTCTCGGAAACCACTCACTAAATCTATTTCGGGGTTAACAGCCATGTGTATAAATTAACTATTTCAGGTTTATTTTATATGTTGTTTTATTTGTAGCAGATCTGCCCATACTTTGCGTTTTGTCTGGGCTGAATTATACATATCCCGCGGATGATATGATGCATAAACGGCTATGCCCAGATGCTTATGATGGCGCAAGCGTAAGTCGGTTAAAGACTTCTGGCTAACCAGTAATTGCTGGCTAGCTGGCTCACCTAAAACCAGAATAACATCTGGTTGTATTAGTTTTATTTGAGCCGACAAGTGATCATCGCAGCAAATCATTTCAGATGTTTGCGGGGCTCGCTGCTCAGCAGGTGCGCATTTTACCAGGCTCGTTATAAAAACTGATGACAACTGGCAACCGATAGCCTGCAACATCGCCTGTAGCATTTGCTTATCAGCTACATTAAATAATGCATTCTCACCCGCACTGTCATTTAGTGGTGCATCAATAATAATAAAAACTTTTGCATCAGCATTACCCTCACCGCTAATCGCTTGCTGACGATTGATATGCAGCTCACATAATTCACACTGGGAAATTTTAACGGCCAGCGTTTCTAAAGATTCAAGTGCTTCGGTTTGACTTGTGTTTTCCTGTAAAATTTCATCTGGTTGACGGTTTTTTATCTGTGCTAGAGACTCAGCAATAGAACTCTCTTCAACCACAATTTCATTTACGGGCACTTCCAGGGATGGGTCGAACCAGCTTTGTATCCCCATTGATTTGAGGTATTGCTGGCGTAAATCTTCCGCCAAAAACGGCCCATCTTTAGTTTTTGTCGCTAAACTTTCAGTCATATTATTTAGCTCAAACGCAATCTAAACATCGCCCAGCTGTGGGTGTGATCGATCGGCATCGGAAATCATTATACGGTTAAGCGCATTTATGTAAGCCTTGGCCGATGCAATGACGATATCCGTGTCTGCACCCTGACCATTAACAATTTTTTCATCTTTCGATAACCGCACCGAAACTTCTCCCTGGGAATCCGTACCACTGGTAATATTATTCACAGAATAAAGTTTTAATTGCGCTGCACTTTTAGCAATGGATTCTATTGCCTTAAATGCAGCATCAACCGGACCACTACCCGATTCACTTGCACTAATTTCATTGCCCGCTACCTGAATCACCACATCAGCCTGTGGCACTTCACCAGTTTCTGAGCAGACTTTTAAACTAACTAATTTATACTGTTCATTCTCAGCGCTCCAACTGGTATCCGCCATTAATGCGCGTAAATCTTCATCAAATATTTCATGCTTTTTATCAGCCAGTGTTTTAAAGCGAGTGAATGCGGCGTTTAATTCTTCCTCTGAATCCAGTTTTATATCTAATTCTACGAGGCGGGTTTTAAATGCATTTCGTCCGGAATGCTTACCCAGTACAATTTGTTTTTCATTCCAGCCTACATCTTCAGCGCGCATAATTTCATAGGTTTCACGGCTTTTTAAAATACCATCCTGATGTATACCGGACTCATGAGCAAAGGCATTTGCACCCACAATCGCCTTGTTTGGCTGCACCGGAAACCCAGTCACACTGGAAATTAATTTCGAGCAGGACATAATTTGTGTGGTGTCTAACTGTGTGTCGCAGTTAAATAAATCCTGACGTGTACGCACCGCCATCACCACTTCTTCTAGTGATGCATTACCAGCACGCTCACCCAAACCATTAATCGTACACTCAACCTGACGCGCCCCATTTTGCACAGCAGACAATGAATTTGCCACAGCCAGGCCTAGATCATTGTGACAATGTACTGAGAAAATCGCCTTGTCGGAATTCGGAATTTTTTCAATCAGGTTTTTAATTAACTCACCAAACTGATTGGGCAGGTTATATCCCACCGTATCCGGAATATTAATCGTCGTTGCACCTGCATCAATTACCGCTTCAATTATTCGACACAAAAAATCCAGTTCAGAGCGGCCCGCGTCTTCCGGTGAAAATTCAACATCGTTAGTAAACTGACGTGCAAGCTTTACCGCATCCACTGCCTGATTTAAAACATCATCCGGCTGCATACGCAGCTTCATTTCCATGTGAATGGGTGAGGTTGCAATAAATGTATGGATACGCGATGAATTCGCTTTTTTCAGTGCTTCACCCGCACGGCTAATGTCCCGGGCCAGTGCACGGGATAAACCGCAGACCGTGCTATCTTTGACTGTTTCGGCTACTGCTTTTACCGCTTCAAAATCACCTTCCGACGCAATTGGAAAACCCGCTTCAATGATATCCACTTTCATGCGTTCCAGCGCTCTGGCTATTTGTACTTTTTCGTCTTTCGTCATCGACGCGCCTGGGCTTTGCTCACCATCGCGCAGGGTGGTATCGAATATAATTAATTTATCTTGTTTCACGTTAATTATTTCACTTTTGAGTTAACATTTTTACACTATGACGCGCACAGACACAAAGATACAACCATCTCAATCAACTCTACGTCTCAGTCCCCGCGCATCAATATTTAATTTTTCTTCTTTTTCGCAAACTTACGTAATTTTCTTAAACTTAACACCGGTCCTGACAGGGCATACAATCCAAACACCAGCAATAATGATTTTGAAATATCCAGCGAGGCCAGCGCTAAAACCAGCACCACAATTAAGATCGAATAAAAGGGCACCTTGCCTTTAAAATGCACTTCCTTAAAACTATAGAATAAAATATTACTCACCATCATAATACCCATTGCGATAGTGATAATCACCATGAAAATCGCCACATCTGCTCCGGCAACTTTATTATCCACGCCAACCCAGACAACTGCTGCAATAACCGCCGCCGCCGCAGGACTGGGTAACCCCTGAAAATATCGTTTATCTGCAATGCCAACCTGTGTATTAAATCTAGCCAGACGTAATGCTGCGGACGCGGTATAAATAAAAGCTGCCATCCACCCCAGCTTGCCCCATTGCCAACCCATGTTTACCATGGACACAAACGACCATTGATACATAACCAGCGCCGGTGCCACACCAAAGGAAACCATATCGGACAAGCTATCATACTCTGCACCAAATTCACTTTGGGTATTAGTCATACGAGCCACACGACCATCCATGCCATCTAAAATCATCGCAATAAATATCGCAATTGCGGCTTTTTCAAAGTGACCATTCATGGAGGCGACAATTGCATAAAAACCTGCAAACATCGCACCGGTGGTGAAAATATTGGGTAGTAAATAAATGCCTCTACGGCGAAATGAAGGTTTCTTTTTTTGATTCATAATTTTTAGCAGGTTACTAAACACCTGAAGTTTTAGTTTAATTTAATCGTATTTAAACAATCTCTCTTTGTAAAATGGAGGCTGCGGAGACTGACATTTTCATATTTAAATCTCCCCCAGCCCCTCTTTTTTTAAGAGGGGAATTCGAAACAGCCTCTTATTCTAAGAGGTAGCTCTAGATTGACTTTATCTTTAATCTAGATAACGCTATAGCGCATAACTTTATTTGTATTTTCTTTTTCTGCCACCTTTTTAAAGAGGGCACAAAAACAACAAAGGGGCTTTACGCCCCTTTATTTATACCATATTACCAACCAAATTAGTTCTTAGTTTTATCAACTATCTGGTTAGCCTGAATCCACGGCATCATTTTACGTAATTCACCACCCACCACTTCAATCGGGTGTGCTGCATTATTACGACGACGTGCTGTCATTTCCGGGTAGTTTGACATACCTTCTAAAATAAAGCGTTTTGCGTATTCGCCATTTTGAATATTTTTCAGAGCTGCACGCATCGCCTTGCGGCTTTCTTCATTGATCACTTTATCGCCGGTCACATATTCACCGTATTCCGCATTGTTTGAAATGGAGTAGTTCATATTGGCGATACCGCCTTCAAACATTAAATCAACAATCAGTTTCAGCTCGTGTAAACACTCGAAGTAAGCCATTTCCGGTGCATAGCCTGCTTCGGTTAAGGTTTCAAAACCCATTTTAACCAGCTCAACTGCGCCACCACATAATACGGCTTGCTCACCAAACAGGTCCGTTTCAGTTTCATCTTTAAATGTAGTTTCAATAATCGCTGTACGACCACCACCTACACCTGATGCATAAGACAGGGCTAAATCTTTCGCTTTACCAGATGCATCCTGATAAATCGCGATTAGATCGGGAACACCACCGCCGCGAACAAACTCACTACGCACGGTGTGCCCAGGAGCTTTTGGTGCAATCATAATGACATCTAAATCACTACGAGGAACGATTGAGTTATAGTGAATCGCAAAACCATGAGCAAATGCTAACGTTGCACCCTGCTTCAGATTCGGCTCAATTTCATCTTTATAAAGTGCAGACTGAAATTCATCAGGTGTTAGCACCATAACAACATCGGCTGATTTAACCGCATCGGCTACTGATGAAACTTTTAAACCTTCATTCTCGGCCTTTGTTGCTGAAGACGAACCTGCACGTAATGCAACGGTCACATCTACACCTGAATCTTTAAGGTTCAACGCGTGCGCATGGCCCTGGGAACCATAACCTACGATGGTTACTTTTTTGTCTTTGATTAGTGAAATATCACAATCTTTATCGTAATAGATATTTAAGCTCATAGCTCTGCTCTCAAAATTAAATTGTAAAAATAAGGTTTAAACGGCGAGTATTTTTTCGCCGCTACAAATGCCAATAGCGCCGGAACGCACCACTTCATGAATTTTTATACTGGATAATGATGTTAAAAATGAATCCAGTTTGTCACGGGTGTCGGTTAATTCGACGATGTAAGTTGTGTCGGTGACATCCACTACCCGGCCATTAAAAATATCCACCAGGCGTTTTACTTCATCCCGTGCTTCACCAACGGCTTCTACTTTTGCCAACATGAGTTCGCGCTCAATATGCTCAGATTCGGTTAAATCAACCAGCCGTACAACATCAACCAGCTTGTTTAACTGCTTGCGAATTTGATCGACAATTTCATCTGTGCCACTAGTGACAATGGTCATGCGCGACATGGTTTCATCATCAGTAGGTGCAACTGACAGTGATTCAATATTATATGCGCGAGCTGAAAACAGCCCCGCTACACGTGACAACGCGCCGGATTCATTTTCCAGCAATAAAGAAATAATATGCTCATTCATAATATCTAAACCAGAATCATTTCATTTAAGCCTGCACCGGCAGGAATCATCGGATATACGTTTTCTTCTTTATCAATCATAAAGTCAATGAAAACCGTACGGTCTTTATATTTGCCATAGGCATCTTCAATGGCCTGACGTACATCTTCAGGTTTAGTTACCCGAATCCCCACGTGCCCGTAAGATTCAGCCAGTGCTACAAAATCCGGTAGGGATTCCATATATGAGCTGGCGTAACGCTTTTCATAAAAGAATTCCTGCCACTGACGAACCATGCCCAGAAAACCATTATTCAGGTTAATAATTTTTACCGGCAAACCGTATTGTGTGCAGGTTGATAGCTCCTGAATACACATCTGGATACTGCCTTCACCGGTGATGCAGGCAACCTGCTCATCCGGGTGCGCAAGCTGCACTCCCATTGCTGCGGGCAATCCAAAGCCCATGGTGCCCAGGCCACCGGAATTTATCCAGCGGCGAGGCTTGTTAAAACCATAGTACTGTGCGGCAAACATTTGATGTTGCCCTACATCGGAGGTGACAAATGCGTTACCTTCAGTTACCTGATGTAATTGCTCTACAACGAATTGCGGCTTAATGGTGCCTGTGTCGCGGTTGAATTTCAGGCAATCCTGAGCACGCCATTCTTCTATTTGCTGCCACCATGAATTCATCGCGGCGCTTTCTAAACGCTGATCTGACGCCTCAATTAATTTATTCAGGCCTATCATCACATCTTTAACATCACCCACAATGGCAACATCAACTTTTACGTTTTTGGAAATAGACGCGGGATCAATATCCACATGTACAATTCGCGCATCTGGACAGAATTTTTCCAGATTACCCGTAACCCGGTCATCAAAGCGCGCGCCGATAGCGATTAACACGTCACAGTGATGCATGCCCATATTTGCTTCATAGGTACCGTGCATTCCCAGCATGCCGACAAACTGTTTTTCATTGGCCGGATATGCACCTAGGCCCATCAGGGTATTTGTAATGGGGGCACCCAAATGCTGGGTAAATTTAATCAGCTCATCACTGGCATTGCTTAAGATAACCCCGCCGCCGGTGTATATCATCGGCTTTTTCGCTTCCAGAATCAGCTCATAGGCTTTTTTAACCTGGGCAGTGTCGACCGTTACCTTAGGCTGGTATGAGCGAATTTTAATATCACGAGGGTAGGAAAACTCATATGTCTGACCGGTAATATCTTTTGGAATATCAACAACCACCGGTCCCGGTCGACCCGTTGTAGCGACATAAAACGCTTTTTTAATGGTGGCAGCCAGATCTTTAATATCTTCAACGAGAAAATTATGCTTAACTACGGGGCGCGTGATCCCCACAGAATCTACTTCCTGAAAAGCATCGTTACCAATCAGGTGCAACGGCACCTGACCGGTTAAAACCACCATTGGAATGGAGTCCATATAGGCTGTGGCAATACCGGTTACCGCATTAGTCGCACCAGGACCAGAGGTGACCAGGACGACACCGGGCTTACCAGTGCTACGCGCATACCCGTCCGCCGCATGCGTTGCCGCCTGCTCATGTCGCACGAGTATATGCTGTAGCTCATCCTGCTGGTGTATTGCATCATAGATGTTCAATACTGCACCACCAGGGTAACCAAACAGATGATCAACGCCTTCTTCTATCAGGCTTTGAACAACAATTTCAGCACCGGTCATTTCCACCTTAAATGTCTCCAATCGTTTAATTAATTTCTGAATCTTATACTCAGAACGAATATTGAAAAACCTTATAAATCATAGAGTTTTTTTATTGTTTAAGAATATGCAAGCCGCGTAGTTTAACCTAGATTAATACTCAGGTCACGCCACTTTGTTTTTCAGCCTAAATGACCGATTATTCTGCTTTTCGCCTCAAACAGTCTGTGCCGAGGCACCCATTCGCTCATGTCCGCAATTTTTCAATAGCCTCAATTAGCTACGTTAATCGTACTAGTGAATATTTTCAGCCTATTTACGCACATAATCTGCCAGGATCCATTTTTCATTCAAATAAAAAAAGCCCGGCTTACCGGGCTTTTTTATCAATAATTCTGAATTTCTAATACTTAGAAATCATCATCAACAACTTCGCCACCAGCAACCGCTGCAAGTACATCACGAATCGCATCAGGAGTAGCCATAATATTCATAAAACTATTATCACCCATCATAGCCAGATCCGGGAAGTTAATAGCAATACGAAAACGCGCATGCAACGCTTCAGCTTCCTTACCGTTAACCAGAATTTCATAAGGCAGATGTGCAGTAGAACGCAAAGGTTTAAAATCAATTTCGCTCATGATATAGCCTTCATCCATATACTTCTTACCTTCATTTGGTGCTTTCATAGCGACACCGAATAAGGTTTGAGACGTACCTGGAATCTCAATTTTATAAACCTGGCTTGCACCCTTGGTTTTAGCGCTCAGATTTTTTTCAATTTCAGCCACCATTGCATCATGACTACCTTTGGTATTCAGCTCTAAAGGCTCATCAAAATATTCCATACCAAAAGTGTAATGATACTCGTTCAAGTCTTCAGCGTCTTTACCTTCCTCTGGACCAAAGTCCTGAACATGTCCCAGTGCTTTTTTAAGCGCTGCTGAAGTTTGAGGTAGCTTTGCATTCACTCTATACGCATAAGTCATATACGATGGGTTGGTATATGAAACCTGAACTTTACCGTCCATTTCTGTTAAAGAGATGCGCTGCGCAGCAATATAGCCACCACGCGCTTTTGTTGCAGCCGCTTTTTTCAGTTCTGCATTGGTTACCACAATGACATAGGCCCCTTTATAGGGCGCATACTCACCGGCAACTTCAAAGCCGTTTTCTTTGAGTGCAGATTTCGTTCCTTCAACCTTATCTGCAATTGTGCCTGCATTATTAGATGCCAGTGCAAAAGGTAAATAAGTTTGTGCTGCCTGAGCAGTCGTTACAACCACGCCAACTAACATTGCAAATGCAACTTTCGTTAGTAATTTTATCTTCATTTTAATAGCTCCGTCCCTTATATAGATAAGGTGTTTTTTATGTAGGAATACGCATTAACAACGTGCTGCCAAAATAAACGGCCCGACCTGTATTTGTCAACGGATAATTGTTTTATGCTGGTATATAAGTATATGACAAAAACCTTATTTCGTTAGATTGTCTTACTCAGATAGTTTTAAGGCTTTTTTACAGGCAAAAAAAAAGCCGCACTATGGCGGCTTTTTTCATAGATATATAATAAAAATTAAAACATCATTGAGTAGGTTGCCTGTAGCTCAATCTGGTACATTTCTATTTTGATGGTTTGTGCCCGATCAAAAGGATTTGGTCCAGTGACAGAAGTGCTTGGCGCATACATTGCAGCAAAGGCAAATTCAGAATCTGAACCCAATGGCATTGTAAAGCCACCGGTAACATGCGTTTCAATAACGGCGGGTGCCAGAATATTAAACATCACTTCTGAATTAGGAATTGGCTGGCTTCCATTACTGATTCCTACACGCCATTTAGTCGCATCTCCCCATTCATAACCCAGCTTAAAAATGGTCATATCTTCCCAGCCAAAACCGGCACCGGCAGAAGCCCCTAAACATCCAGGGCCTGCACCTGAACCACCACTTGATGGCGGTGTTGGATTAGTGGGTGAACCTGCTGGCGCACATGCGTTGGCAGCTGGGTCAAGTTGCGAAATACTGTTACTTATTGAAGCTACATCACTGTAGTAGATTGATTGAATATCAAATACAAGTGTCGATTTAGGACTCGTTTTCCAGGCGATACCGATTGAGGCGGTTGCCGGAATATCAAAGTCACCACCCTCAGCAAACAGGCCTGAATAATCATCAAACTCGCTCATCGCAATTTTTGACTGATAAGAAGCACCTATTGTGACAGATGAAGACACCTTACCCTGCCAGCCCAGCTTGGCACCAAAACCAGTCGAAGAATCCGCATCATTTCCCGTTAGATTGGCTGGACTGCTGGAAAATGCTGAGAAATTAGCCAAACCTTTAGCTTCGAAAGTTTGATAAGCAAAAATAAGACTCGCACCAAACGAATGATTCTTATTGAGTTTTGTTGCATAACTCCAGTTTACAAATAGCTGTTTTAAGTCAACACCTGTAGTTCCGTCACCAAATGTCCCCGGAGCTGTTGCAAAAATACCATCCTGGTCTGCTGAAAATCGTGCCTGACCATCTTTATAATTTGTATTCATACCACCATTACCGTACAGGGCAAGGGCTGTAGAACTATCTGCATCAAGCTTCCAGTTATAAGCAAAATGAGGAATTAAAAATAAATCCAGGTTGCTGTCAACCGTATCAGGGATAAGACTGAATGAGCACCCCGTTGGGCCACACTGGTCTGAAGGTGGGTTTGACACGGTATAGGAGCGCTTAGGACTAAACAAAGCCGCCCCCACATCCAGACGTTCACCCATCCCAGCAATACCCGCTGGATTATTAGCAACCGCCATTGCATCCTGTGAATGTGCGACACCCGCACCTGCCATACCTTTTTCGGTGGTACTGTAACCGTGAGCAAAATAACCGTTCGTTGCAAATGCTGATGGCGCGATCAATGCGCTTGAAACTGAAAGGGCTATTAAGGATTTCTTAATACTTCGTGACATAATTGTGATCCTCAATTGGAGTTATACGCATTTAATTTGCGTTTCATATAAAATTTTATTGCTGTAATCCTGACAACTTATTTAGACCTGAAAAAATTCAGATTTGAGCGAGCCCTTGCGAGAGCCGAACAGTCTCAAAATGCCACACTAAAGTCAACAAAATAAACGCTAATAGCGCCTGTTTTATAGTGTTTTTGTATAAAAATTACGAAATATCAAACGAATGGGGGATGCAAATAATTTAGTAATTATTTAATAATATTCTTATATTATGTGGAAAATTAATGGAATATTTTTGCCCAAAAAAACATCTAACCTGGTTAGCAATAAAAAAATTTAGACTATTAATTCCAAATATTGGAAGAGATTTTTAATAGCGGACTCATCACAAAGGTGTGTGATAAATTGCGGGCAAAAAAAAACACCAAGCGGTGTCTTTTTAAGATAATTTCTAAACAGCACGGCTATGACATTAAAGGCATGCCATTTTGTGCCCAGGCAATAATTCCACCACGCAGGTTATATACATTATCAAAACCCTGCTGTGCCATATAACCCACACCCTGTGCAGATCGAGCACCACTACGGCAATAAAGCACCGTGAGCTCATCGTTCTCTATTTCATTTAAACGCGCGGGTAGAGTGTGCAGGGGGAGTTTTTCAGCATTTGGAATCATTCCCTGAGCCATCTCACCAATACCGCGTACATCAAGTAAACGGATTTTCCTGCCTTCATCAAAATAAGATTGAAGCGTATTGACATCTAATTCTTTAACACCAAACATTGCATTCCACCTATATAATAAAATTTTAATATAACGCTAATTTTCTCATTATTTGGGTTATATAAGCAAGCGCTAAAATAGATATATGAGACATTAGTCACTTCTTATATTTCTCTTCATTACCCTGCCCTCGATGCAATTTCTACAATTTAACCATACTTATCAACAGGTTAAATCTATTCTAAGCTAAATTTCGTATATTTATCATTAACCTTTTATCTGCTTGACTAAAAATAAATTATTGTAAGACTTGCCTTTTATTCATATTCGAATGTATTGTTGTTACTTGAAAACTAATACGATCGACTAATTTTTATAAATTTGGTTTTGCGGCAACAAACTGGCGATATTAGCATCAGCGCGATTCCCAGCATCACAGCCAATTTCAGCCAATCTTAATTGAGGAGAGAAATCACATGAGCGATCCTAAGCTAACAATCATTGCAACAAAAGGCACACTTGACTGGGCATACCCACCATTCATTCTTGCTAGCACAGCCGCTGCGCTCGGTATGAATGTTTCGGTATTTTACACTTTCTACGGATTAAACCTGCTTCTGAAAGACACAAGTTCTCTCAAAGTAACACCCACTGGAAACCCTTCTATGCCAATGAAAATGCCTATGGGTCCTCAATGGTTAAGAAAAATTGACTTTGGCCCTAAGATTCCAAATGTTATGTGGAATGTTCCTTTCATGGATAGCATTGCAACAACACTAATGAAGAAAACAATTTCAAACTGCGGCGTAGCAACTATTGCCGAATTACGTGAACTTTGTCAGGAAGCTGAAGTAAAGTTCCTGGCCTGCCAGATGACAGTTGAACTGTTTGGCTATAACACTGATGTATTTATTGACGGCGTTGAATACGTAGGGGCAGCAACCTACTTTGAAGAAGCGTCCGACGCGACTCAATCACTATTTATTTAATTTCTATATAAATAGTGATTTAAAAATAACCCGGATTATTTTTAAACAGTCTGCAAAAAGCCACTTACACCTGTAAGTGGCTTTTTTATTTGCACTAAAGTTAAATGCTGCGGTCATATTTAACACACTTTTTGTATAATCAACTCAACTCTCTTACTTACAACAGTTTTCTCAAATGCGCCCACAATCTTCTCCGACAATTTCATTTAAAAAATCATTGGATACCTTTATTTGCGCTCTTCTGTTAAGCCTGCCTTCATACAGCAGTGCAGAATTACCTGAGCTGGGCGATCCGACTCAACAGGAATTTACCCCCTATCGCGAATCAGTAATGGGCAATCAGTTTTATCGATCAATAAAGGCAGCAGTACCTTTTGTTACAGATTTAGAGGTTAATGACTATATTACCAACCTCGGCCAGAAACTCATTTCCCACAGCAGTCAGCCGGATAAAAAAATTCGTGTCTTCATCATTAAAGTTCCAAGCATAAATGCTTTTGCGGGTCCGGATGCCAATATTGGCTTTCATACCGGTTTAATTATTGCGGCCCAAAATGAAAGCGAACTCGCTGGCGTGATGGCACACGAAATTTCTCACGTCACACAAAGGCACCTGGCCCGCGCCATGACAGAATCCAATACCAACCCGGCTACTATGTTTGCCACTATTCTTGCGGGCATTCTTGTTGCCTCGCAAAACCCGGAAGCGGGCGCAGCAATTATTTATGGCGGCTCAGCCGCATTAATGCAATCACAGATAAATTTTACTCGGGCAAACGAGCATGAAGCTGACAGAATTGGGATTGGTGTATTACGAGACGCGGACATAAACCCGGTGGGCATGGCCAGTTTTTTTGAAACACTGTTACAGCAATCGGAAACAAATAATGTGATCGCCCAAATGGAATATTTGCGCACCCACCCTTTAAGCACAACACGAATTGCTGAAGCTAGAAATCGTATTAAACCGCAGGATAGAAAGCTGCCAGATGACAGCCTCGACTTTCAGTTTGTACGGGCACGCATTTTAGTGGACTTAAGCAAGTCAACCACACGCCTGATAAAACAACTGGAAGGCTTAAAACCTTCACAGGTTAATATTGTATCTCGATACACACTGGGATTGGCATACACTAAAAATAAACAGACCAAAAATGCCAAAAAACTTTTGACTGCACTAACCAAAGACAACCCCCATCCCTGGATTCAGCTAGCATTGGCTGATACTTATAACGAAGCCGGTAATAATACAACAGCCTTAAGGATTTTAAAAAACTTAAATACCCTGTTACCCAACTACCTACCGGTTTCTATTCGTTATGCCAAGACACTTATTGATGCTAAAAAAAGCGATCAGGCCATTATAATTCTCAATCTGCAGTTACGGAGCAAGAAACAATCGGTAGTTTACAACACATTGGCGGAAGCTTATTTTTCCAAAGGACAGGTTTCTCTAGCACTGGAAGCCACCAGTTACGAGTATGAAATTGAAGGTTACCTAAATCTTGCCAGTCAGCAAATTAATAACGCCTTACAGCAACCGCATTTAAATAAGCTTACTATTCAAAGACTTGAATCAAGAAAAGACGAACTAAACCAGAAAATAAACAAGGACTCAAAACAGAAACATTAGAATAACCTTATATTAGATATACGTAACATATTGATGGACATACATTTTTCTTGCTATCGACGCTGTTTTCAGTATGCTACCAGTTCCGGTCTAACTCATAATAAAAACAGGTTAGTAAAGATATTAATTTGATGCTGATTTTGATAAAAAGAAATGAACACCAATTTTTTATCTACAGAAAATAATGGATTAATTATAATCTGATTACTATCTATAGACCGGTTCCTTTTCCACGTAATCAAAAACACTGAGGAGTGAATTATGCGGCACACCGCTAAGGCCATTTCTACAGCAACATCTGTTGCTGCATTGCTGGGTACACTA
>Ga0316205_10000590_pt1 | contig 62753 bp, 59 predicted proteins | sample 3monthpyrite_MG_FD_204941 | JGI IMG/M metagenome (GOLD analysis project Ga0316205, IMG submission 204941) | Microbial mat bacterial communities from mineral coupon in-situ incubated in ocean water Damariscotta River, Maine, United States -... | ecosystem: Environmental > Aquatic > Marine >...
TGCTAATCAGCAAGCCTGACAGCTTCATGCAAGCTGCTGCGAAAACATGCGGTTTCAAGCTCAGTGAACTCTATGCCGTGGGCATGGTATTCCTTAATACTGATCCATCGCTTGCTGATAAAACACGTGCGACTCTCACAAACGAACTTAAGGCCGAAGGTCTTGATGTACAAGGTTGGCGCAGTGTCCCAACTGATCCATCTATCTGTGGCAAAGAGGCACTATCAAGCTTGCCTCTTTTTGAGCAAATCTTTGTTAATGCAGCTAAAGGCATGAGCGAAGCTGATTTTGAGCGTCATCTTTATATTGCACGCCGCCGCACTGAAAATCTTATTGAAGCTAATGACCCAATGTTCTACGTGTCATCACTTGCCTCGAAAGTGATTTCCTATAAGGGTTTGGTCATGCCGGAATACTTACCGGTTTTCTTTACCGATCTAAAAGATCCAGCCATGGAAACCAGCCTCGCTGTTTTCCACCAACGATTCTCTACCAACACATGGCCACAGTGGCGCCTTGCTCAACCATTCCGCTACCTCGCGCACAATGGTGAAATTAATACCGTGCAAGGAAACCGTAACTGGTCAGTCGCACGTGGCCATAAATTTGAAACACCAACCATTCCGATGGCCGATGTCCGTCCACTGGTTTCGATGACAGGTTCCGATTCAAATAGCATGGATAACATGCTTGAGGCCTTACTTGCCGGAGGCATGGATATTTTTCGTGCAATGCGTTTATTAATTCCACCTGCATGGCAGAATGTTACCAACATGGACCCGGATTTACGCGCTTTTTACGAATACAATTCCATGCACATGGAACCATGGGATGGCCCAGCCGGTGTTGTACTAACCGACGGTCGCTATGCTGCTTGTACCGTGGATCGTAATGGCCTACGTCCTGCACGTTGGGTTATGACCAAAGACCGTCATATTACGGTTGCTTCTGAAGTCGGTGTCTACGAATATAATCCTGAAGATGTGGTTGCCAAAGGTCGTCTCAAACCAGGTGAAATGTTTGCGGCAGATATTCAAACAGGCGAACTGCTACTGCCTGAAGATATCGACAACATGCTTAAAGGTCGCCAGCCTTACAAGCAATGGATGCATGAACATTCACGCCATCTGGAATCGAAACTGGAAGAAGAATGCGTTTCTGATTGCATGATGCTTGAGCAACTCAACGTCTACCAAAAAATGTTCCAGATAACTTTTGAAGAACGTGATGAAATAATTCGCGTGCTTGGTGAAAATGGAATGGAAGCAATTGGCTCAATGGGTGACGATACACCGTTCCCGGTACTATCACGTTTGGTCCGTTCGCCGTATGATAATTTCCGCCAACAGTTTGCGCAGGTAACCAATCCACCGATTGACCCTATCCGTGAACAAATTGTTATGTCGTTAGAAACTTGTCTCGGCCGTGAGCGTAATATGTTTGAAGAAACAGCCGAACATGCATCACGACTGTTGGTAAAATCGCCTATTTTATCGCATAGTAACTTTCAAGAGCTATGTGCACTTGGTAAAAATGATGCCGACTATGCATCAGAAACTATTTCACTTAACTACGCCAACGACGTTTCATTAGAAACTGCTATTAACGATATTTCCGACAAAGCGTCCGCTGCCATCGCAAATGGCAAGGTTGTACTGATTCTTTCTGACCGCGATATAAATGAGAGTACATACCCGGTTCATGCTTTATTTGCGACGGGTGCTGTACACCATCGCCTAATTCAAGATGGATTGCGCTGTGATACGAACATTATTGTTGAAACGGCTACTGCTCGTGATCCACATCACTGCGCTGTTCTGATCGGTTATGGTGCAACCTGTATTTACCCTTACATTGCCTATGAATGCCTTAACGACATGGTGCGCAGTGGTGATGTTGAATCTAAAGATGCTGCAGTACTGGAAAAGAACTATCGCAAAGGCATCGATAAAGGTCTCTACAAGATCACATCGAAAATGGGTATTTCAACTATTGCCAGTTACCGTGGTTCACAACTATTTGAATCGGTTGGTCTACATCAAGATGTTGTTGATCTCTGTTTTAAAGATACTACCAATCGCATATCCGGCATTCGTTTTGAAGATTTTGAAATCGACCAGAAAAAGCTTTGCAAACTTGCCTGGAACCCACGTAAAAAAATCGGCCAAGGTGGTCTATTACGCTACGTTCACGGCACTGAAGATCACGCCTATAATCCTGACGTCGTTAATAGCATGCAAGAAGCGGTTAGAAGTGGCGATTTTGCTAAATGGAAGATTTATTCTAACTTGGTTGATAAGCGTGCACCAATTAGCCTACGTGACTTATTAAAACTTAATAGCGATAACGCCGCTATAGATGTTGCCGATGTAGAGCCAATTGAAAGTATTGTAACTCGCTTTGACTCAGCCGCTATGTCCCTTGGTGCACTATCACCTGAAGCACATGAAACACTCGCTGAAGCAATGAATAATCTTGGCGCGCGTTCTAACTCTGGCGAAGGTGGTGAAGATCCTGACCGTTACGGCACAGTGAAACGCTCCAAGATAAAACAAGTTGCCTCTGGACGCTTTGGTGTGACTCCAGCTTACTTGCGCAGCGCAGAAGTTATGCAAATTAAAATCGCCCAAGGAGCTAAACCGGGTGAAGGTGGTCAGCTGCCTGGACACAAGGTTAACGCAACTATTGCCAAACAACGTTACTGCAATGTTGGTGTCGGACTAACATCTCCACCACCACATCACGATATTTACTCTATCGAAGATTTAGCACAACTTATTTATGACTTAAAACAAGTTAATCCGGATGGTCTTGTATCAGTGAAACTGGTTGCCGAAGCCGGTGTTGGTACAATTGCTGCCGGTGTTGCAAAAGCTTATGCCGATCTGATTACTATCTCTGGTTACGATGGTGGTACGGGTGCCTCACCACAAACATCCGTCAAATACGCAGGTAGCCCGTGGGAACTCGGACTATCTGAAACACATCAAATTCTGCGTGCCAATGATTTACGCGGCAAAGTTCGCTTACAAACAGATGGCGGTCTTAAAACCGGTCTTGATGTCATCAAGGCAGCTATCCTCGGTGCAGAAAGTTTCGGCTTTGGCACCGGCCCAATGATTGCCATGGGTTGTAAATTCTTACGCATTTGTCACCTCAATAACTGTGCAACAGGTGTTGCAACACAGAATGATATTCTGCGTAAAAAATACTACACCGGTGAAGTTGAAGCAGTAATGAATTACTTCCGCTTTATTGCCAGAGAAGTACGTGAACACTTAGCACAGCTCGGTGTGAGATCGCTGTCCGATATTATTGGTCGCACTGAACTACTTACCGAATTAGATGGCAATACAGCGAAACAACAGTCACTTGATTTATCAGCACTGTTATCAGACGCTGGCGTTGCCCCTGATAAAGCACAGTTTTGTAAACAGCCTTTTAATGAACCATTTGATAAAGGCGAATTGGCCGAGCAAATGGTTTACGATGCCCTTGATGCGATTGAAAGTAGCGATGGTGGTGAATTCAGTTATACCGTTCGCAATACCGATCGCTCTATTGGTGCTCGTTTATCTGGTGAGATCGCGATCCGCCATGGCAACAATGGTATGGATGATTATCCCATACAGTTAAATCTTACAGGTACTGCCGGACAAAGCTTTGGTGTTTGGAATGCCGGTGGTCTCAATATGACACTGAATGGCGATGCCAATGACTATGTCGGTAAAGGCATGGCAGGTGGCCGCTTGATAATCCGACCACCACAAAATAGCGGCTTCATATCACATGAGACTACCATTATTGGTAATACTTGTTTATATGGTGCTACCGGTGGCAAGCTTTACGCATCCGGCTTGGCTGGCGAACGTTTTGCAGTACGCCTTTCTGGTTGTCATGCCGTAGTTGAAGGTATCGGCGATCATGGTTGTGAATACATGACCGGAGGTCTAGTTACCGTGCTTGGTAAAACCGGCTGCAACTTCGGTGCAGCAATGACCGGTGGCTTTGCTTACGTTTATGATGAAGATAATAACTTTGTCGACAACATCAATGACGATGTCGATATTAACCGTATCTTGCCCGAAAATATGGAAGCACACCGCAATCACCTGCGCTATGTCATCACTGATTTTGTTAACGCCACAGGCAGTGAGCGCGGACAATTTATTCTAGATAATTTTGCAGACTGCATCGGTAAGTTCTGGCTGGTTAAACCAACCGCGGCCAAACTTGAATCATTGATGATCGACCTGCAACAACGCGCAGCATAAACAAAGCGTATATTAGAGAGCGACAAGATGGGTAATAATTTCCAATTCCTAGAGGTTGAACGCCACAACCCGCCGAAAAAAGATGCAAAAGTTCGCAGCAAAGAATTCGGCGAAATATATGGTGAATTTGATAGCAATCATGCTGCCGAACAATCAGATCGTTGTCTGCATTGTGGCAACCCTTACTGTGAATGGAAATGCCCGGTCCATAATTACATCCCAAATTGGTTAAAGCTTGTCGCTGAAGGCAATTTATTCAAAGCCGCAGAACTTTCTCACCAAACCAATACCCTGCCGGAAATATGTGGCCGCGTTTGTCCTCAAGATCGTCTCTGTGAAGGTGCTTGTACCCTTAGCGATGGCGGTTTTGGTGCAGTCACTATTGGTGACGTTGAAAAGTACATTACCGACACCGCACTTGAACAAGGTTGGCGTCCGGATTTATCCAAAGTTAAAGATACAGGTAAACGTGTAGCAGTCATCGGAGCAGGTCCAGCTGGTTTGGGTTGCGCTGATATCCTCACGCGTAATGGTGTTAAAGCCGTTGTCTATGATCGTTACGCGGAGATCGGTGGTCTACTCACCTACGGTATTCCTGCCTTTAAATTAGAAAAAGACGTTATTACACGTCGCCGCGAAGTCATGGAAGGCATGGGTATTGAATTCAAACTTAACATCGATGTTGGCAAAGATGTCAGCATTGAGTCACTTGTCGCCGAATATGATGCCGTATTCCTGGGTACCGGTACTTATAATTATATGAAAGGTGGTTTCCCTGGTGAAGAGCTTGATGGCGTTTATGATGCGCTGCCATTTCTCATCTCAAATACCAAACAATTACTTGGTGAGACCGATAGCCGTATCGATATGAAAGATAAGAAGGTTGTGGTGCTCGGTGGTGGTGATACCGCCATGGATTGTAACCGCACCTCAATACGTCAAGGCGCTGAAAGTGTAAGCTGTGCTTACCGCCGTGACGAAGCTAATATGCCTGGTTCAAAGCGTGAAGTCGCCAATGCCAAAGAAGAAGGAGTTGAATTTCTCTGGAATCGCCAACCTATTGAGATCGTCGGTACAGACAAGGTTGAAGGCATTAAGGTTATTACCACGAAACTCGGCGAACCGGATGAACGTGGTCGTCGTAGCCCTGAACCTATTGCTGGTAGTGAAGAAATTATTCCAGCCGATCGCATCTTAATCGCCTTTGGTTTCCGTCCTAGCCCACCGACTTGGCTTTCAAAGCTTGGTGTAGAGTTAGATGATCGTGACCGCGTTAAAGCGACAGAGGGTCAGTTTAGTTTCCAAACAAGCAATGAAAAAATATTTGCTGGTGGTGATATGGTCCGAGGTTCTGATCTCGTCGTTACTGCTATATATGAAGGACGCCAGGCTGCAGAAGGTATTCTGGATTACCTGGAAGTTTAATTTAAAATAAATAGGGAATACGGGGAAACATAATAATGATAAACCCCGTCAAAAAATCATGACTGAATTAAAAAATGACCGTTTTCTACGTGCCTTATTGCGCGAACCTGTAGACCGTACTCCCGTCTGGATTATGCGCCAAGCTGGTCGCTATTTACCAGAATATCGCGCTACTCGTGAGAAAGCCGGTGACTTCATGAGCCTCTGTAAAAATGCCGACCTCGCCTGCGAAGTCACACTACAACCACTCGAACGTTTTGACCTAGATGCAGCTATTTTGTTTTCAGATATCTTAACTATTCCTGATGCAATGGGTCTCGGTTTATATTTTTCAGCTGGCGAAGGTCCTCGTTTCGAGAACCCTATTCGCACCGCTGCCGATGTCGACAAAATCGGTGTACCTGATCCAGAAGGTGAATTGCAATATGTCATGAATGCAGTTCGTACTATTCGCCGCGAACTCGATGGTCGCGTACCACTAATTGGTTTTTCTGGTAGCCCATGGACACTCGCTACTTATATGATTGAAGGTAGTGGTACTAAAGATTTTGCTAAGAGCAAAGGCATGATGTTTGAACGGCCTGCCATGCTGCATAAATTATTAGAGAAACTTGCTGACAGCGTAACCAGTTATCTTAATGCGCAAGTTATGGCTGGCGCTCAAGCGGTCATGATCTTTGATACATGGGGTGGAGTATTAACCCCTCGTGACTATAAAGAATTTTCGCTCTCTTACATGCAACGTATTGTTGATGGGCTTATCCGTGACCATGATGGTCGTAAAGTTCCTGTTGTCATGTTTACAAAAGGTGGCGGTTGTTGGTTAGAAGATATTGCCGCGGCAGGACCTGATGCAGCAGGTCTCGACTGGACTACTGACATTGCAGAAGCACGTAAGTGTGTTGGTGATAAAATTGCTCTACAAGGTAATATGGATCCATCAATTTTGTATGCTTCACCTGAGCGAATTAAACAAGAAGTCCGAATGATTATTGATGGCTACGGGAAAGGTAGCGGCCATGTATTTAATCTCGGTCATGGCATTCATCAACACGTCAACCCTGATAATGTGAAAGTCCTCGTCGACGAAGTTCACGAGTACAGCAAATCATTTCATGACTGAATCCACCTAGCTCGCTTGGCGGAATTCAGTCATTTGCATCTTTGCTTCTTCGAGTACTCCGTAGCGCATTGCCATGTGCGTCATTTCAACATCACCACGGACATCCAGCTTACTAAAAATTCGATATCGATATGTACTGACTGTTTTGGGACTCAAACATAATTTATCTGCAATCGATTGTACCTTTTGTCCTTTTACAAACATAAACATAATCTGCAATTCACGATTTGATAAACTCATAAATGGAGATTCGTGCATTGTTGATGTTGTTTGTTGTGCCATGCATTGTGCCATATCGGTGCTAACATAACGCTTACCCACACGAACTGCCTTAATAGCCGATAATAAATCATTAATTGAACTTCTTTTACCTAGACAAGCCATTGCACCGGCTTGTAATATTCTTAATGGAAAAGGTTCATCAACCTGATTTGTCAATACAATAATTTTTAACTGTTTATTGCTGGCAAGCATTCGTTTAGTTACATCAAATATCGACAAGTGCTCACTACCCAAATTCATGACAACTATGTCGTGTTTGGCTTCTCGTACCTTTGACAAAGCTTCACTGCTTTCTACTGCCTCATCAACGGATGAAATGATTTCATGATCTAGTAGTAAACGCTTAATCCCGGCGCGCACTAAACTATATTCTTCAACTAATAATATCTTGCTCACAATCTTTCCCCTCATGTGAATGTTAGGAATAGTTTGTCAGAACCAGATTTCAGCGCGATGACACATGCCGCAGCAATGATGTGACTTATTCACACAATTACTAGCAGGATAGAAAGGGGTTTTAAATCAGTAAGATAGGAGGTTTTAACGCCGAGTTAATTTGATGTCTCGACCTAAATCTTTCACACAACTAATTTGTTTCACATTATCTAGCTCACATTCCAGACTATGCACAGTTCGTTGCATACCTGTCTTAATAATTGGACTAGGTCGAGTAATATCCTCCTCACCATCTTCACCCGGAATGATCATTGGCTTACCCTGTACCGATGCCAAGATATTATTTCGATAGTTAGCACTGAATTCGCCTGCTTCAGTAATATTTTTAATGTTGACAATAATCCGGTAAGTAAATGTTGTATTACCGCGCTTACCTTTTAGATCTTTTTTAGATGTACAGTAAAGACCATTATTTTTCTTTTTACACTGAGTAACACCCGATGATAGGTATCTAGCCGGTTTACCGCGTTCGAGCCACTGACCTTTTAATAATAGATCACGTAAATCGTCATCTTGCTCAACAGCTGCAATCGTTCGTCTTTTCGCTACAAGCTGTTTTTTCGGTTGAGCTTTCTTTTTCGCTACAACGGGTTTCGATTTCGTAGTGATTCTTGCCCCACCACGTTGTGTAAGTGCAATGACCTTGTCATATTCATTGGCTGCTTTCCAAAAGCCATTGGCCTTTGCTTTTTTTAACCAGAATAGTGATTTATCATAATCTTTAGATACGTATTGGCCATCACGATACATACCTGCAAGATAATATTGTGCGGGGGCGTAATTTTTATCTGACGCTTTTCTTAACCACTTCTCAGCATTGCGGTAACTTTTCTTTATACCGAGTCCTTTCAAATACATAAAACCAATTTTAAACTGAGCCTTTAAATAATCGCTGTCCGCTGACTTCTTAATCCACTCAAAAGCCTTCTTTTCATCAATGCCAGTTCCCTGTCCTTTGAGATACATATTACCAAGATCATATTGAGAGCGTGAGTTGCCTGCTGCTGCTTCAGCAGATTTCTTAGAAAACTGTTCATTCCAAACGTAATCACTGGTATCGGCAAAAACCAAAACCGGCAATATCATTAGTAGTAAAAATAGCTTTCTAGTCATAACATGATCCTTTGTTTTAACTTCTCCCTCAAAGTAAATCCACATACCCTAGGAATTTCTTAAATTCGCTTGTAAACAACCTTCTCGCGTTTCTTACCACGGTAACACGTAACGTTAGCCCCAGATGCTCGACAGCGTATAAGTTCTTTTTCCTGATCGCCATATTCTAACGGTATTACAACATCAGGATCATCTGGATCATTAGGGAAAATTAAAGTTATGTATTTATGAAATTCACCCGTAAATTCACCCTTGTTACTAAAATTACTGTAAGTAGCCCGCATTTTGTAAGAAATAACGCCGTATGATTCGTCATATTCCATCTCTTTACTTTCGCAAACTAAATTATCTGCTTTAGCTTTACATTTCATAACTGATGAAGGTAATAATACAGCAGGCTTACCTTTTAACTGCCATTCATTAGCTGTAATTAAATCCTTTACCGCCTGTTTACTCAATTTACTGGCCACTGGGTTTCGTTTTACTACCTTCGCTTTAGGCCGTGGTGCAGGTTTGGGTTTTGGCGCAACAACTTTAGCAACGGGTACAGGACGAGGATCAAATTGCACCTCACGTTTTTGCTGTTGCAAAGCCAGCTTCGCTTCCATGCGTTCCACTTCACGTTTAGCTGGATTGTAACCTGCAGCATAAGCCTTCTTATGCCACTTAAGCGCTTGCTGAATATTGACCTTCACACCATCACCAGCAGCATATAATTTCCCGAGATAATACATTGCAGGTTTATAATTTTGTTCTGCTGATTTACTCACCCACTTAAAGGCCTTGCTACTATCTTTTTTAACGCCTTCACCACGATGATATAAATAACCCAGTTTATATTGGGCACGCGAATAACCTTTTACTGCCGCTTTTTCAAACCACTTATAGGCTTCTTTCGTATTTCGCAGGGTACCTTGACCTTTCAGGTACATATTACCCACATCGTACTGAGCTTTAAGGTTACCTTCTGCAGCCTTTGCGCTCTTTTTCTCGAACTGTTGGTTCCATATATAATCACTGGTATCCGCCACGACGACTGATGTGACAAAACATAAAGCCAACACACATAATACTTTCTTCATACTGTACAACCCCTGACAATGCAGCCTGATTATCCCCACAGGCAGAACAAGGTCTTCCTATTAATTAAATTCCTTATAGATTAGGTATAGACAATATTTCTCCTCCTCTCAAGGTCAATCGCCAGCTTACGGCAAGCAAATCAATAATTTGTCGATAATATTCTCTGACTGAGCTGCGTAACCAACACCAAATAAATTGAAATGATTCAATATATGATAAAGCTTGTAAAGGTCACGACGCCTCGTATAACCTGTATCTAAAGGCCAAACCTGCTTATATGCCGTATAAAAATCAGTTGAAAAACCTCCAAATAATTCCGTCATGGCAATATCACTCTCTCTATCACCATAATAAACTGCAGGATCGTAAATCACAGGCTGGCCATCATTATCAAAACCAACATTTCCTGACCATAAATCACCGTGCAACAAAGAGGGTTCAGGCATATATGACTCAAAATAAAACCCCAAACCATCCAACAACCGCTGTCCCTTATCCTGCATCGACTTATTCAAGCCCTTACTCGCTGCCAAACGTAATTGATAGCCAAATCGTTGTTCGCGTAAAAATGCTATCCAGTCATGTGACCACTCATTACCCTGTGGGGTTGCACCAATAGTGTTATCTCTATGCCAACCATAGCCTCGCCCATTAGAGGTAAATTGGTGCAAATGGGCTAATTGTTGACCTAGCAGTACGTCACTCGAATCCCCTCCACGTGAGAATTGTATATTCTCCAAAATTAAATAGGCATGTGTCTTTGTTTCACCATAGCAAATGACCGTTGGTACGCGAATCACTCTAGCCTGAGCCAGCTCAAGCAAACCTTCTGCCTCAGCAGCAAACATGTCCAATCGCCCTATACCATTCAGCTTGAGAAAAAACACTCGCCCACATCGCCCCTCAAGACGATAGGCATCATTAATATCACCCCCGGCTACTGAGCTATGATTTGCGATATAAAATGGCAAGCCGGTACTCGCACTGATATCAGCGCAGATAGCTTTTTCATCAAACATCTTCATTTTGAATCTCAACTAAGTTGAACACGTATTGCAAAACAAGCTACCCCCTTTACCTAAAGAGTATCAAGAGACAGACAAAAAAAAAGGGGTACCAATGAGGTACCCCTAAATACATATATAAGGAGGAGAAACTAAAAAATGCAGAAACTACGTCTATTAGCCAGTTGGCTTGTATATATAACATTGCAATCAGCATGCCAAATGAGATGGACTACAAATCAGTCACTTACTGGCTAATTTTATCTGCATCGCGGCAAGATATTGACCTATCGCGTCATTAAGATGACGTACAGCGACTACACACTTTAGTGATTTACTTGAAGAGTTGGCTATAAGTTCTATTATCTATTGAAAATAACAGAATAAATCGTCAGGATGACGCTGCATGCCGACTGAAAGTGATACAAGCACCGAAAATCTCCCGCACCTGCTGGTCGTAGATGACTCTCGCCTAATGCGTCGCGCCATTGGCAAGATTCTAGGTAAAGAATATCGCATCACAGAAGCAGAAGATGGCAAGGTCGCTTGGGATATATTGCAGTCCAATAATGACATTCAGGTCGTATTTTCAGATCTCTCCATGCCCAACCTGGATGGTTTCGGTCTACTTGAGCTAATTCGCAATAGCGATGATTCAACCATAAATGAATTGCCCGTCATTATCATTACCGGCGCAGATGATGATGACGCCATCAAACATAAAGCACTAAACAATGGCGCATCAGACTTCATTAGTAAACCTTTTGAATCTGTACAGCTTCGCACTCGAGCCCAAACCCATATTCGTCTTGAAGAAACACATAAGAAACTTAACCAAACTGAATCTGAACTTGAAGCACAGGCTACTGTAGATAAGCTCACCGGCCTGAGTAACAAGAAATATTTCGAAAGCCATATTGTTAAAGATCTTTCTTATGCAAAACGTCATCGTTGCGAACTGACATTAATATTCCTTGAGGTCGATAGTTTCCAAGCATTATTCCTCAAACAGGGAAAAATCATTGCTGATGAGGTATTAAAAAAAGTATCCGACATCGGCCGTGAAAATATTCGCAACGAAGACACGCTTGCACGTATTGGCCTATCTAAACTGGCTTTCATTCTGCCTGCGGCTAACCGCATTGGCGCAAAACGCCTCGCCCTGCGTATTAGCCAACAAATCAGTGAATTAAAAACTTCTAATAGTTCATTATCGATTACAACCAGTATTGGTATTGCCGCCATTGATATCAATAATGACATTAACGTAAGCGATATCACTGACCTTGCTGAAAAGAATTTACAGCTGGCTCATCAACAAGATGGTAATAGCGTTGTTATTGATGAAAATGATGCCGACGAAAAAGAAGCGACAACACCTGAACCCGAAAAAGAACCCATAGAAGAAAAAATTGCTGTATTAGAATCATTACCGGATATGAACACAGCAACAAAAATGGCATCAGGCGACGAAGCCGAACGACTTCAACCATATCTTGCCGTTTTATTAAAAGGGATTTTACCTCTTCTAAAACTATGTAATAGCAGCCTTAAACTAGAAATAGATGATGCAATCTCTCGTATTGAAAAATATTTAGATTAAATAATATTCAATTTATTTTCCACGCTGCATTTCAGCGTATTGCAAAGCCAATTTTGCCTGACTCACAAACTGTACAAATCCCTGCTGCATGGTTTCAGTTATCGGGCCTGAAAGTGAACCATTATCTGCATAAAAAAGACCTACCGGCTTATTACCAGAGCGGAGAGCACTGATCATAAATGAAGATACGCCCACTTCTTTGATAAAGGTATCAGGCACCGAACCTTTCCATGCAGCATCATTCACATCATCAATGTATAACTCATTCCCTTCACGGAGCACCTTTACAAAAAGGTTTTTCCTGTCGCGAACATGCAAATCAAAATAGCCTTTCAATGGCTCTAATAAATCACCAGCACCTAAACGCATCTGTAGTTCTGTATGATCTGCGTTCAATAAACATAGTGCCACTCGATTAAAACCAATACCTCGACGCAAGCCATCTACCACTTTTCCAAACACATGATGCACGCCTGCAGCAGAAGTAATTAAGCCTGTAATTTCCTGCAAGATCGACAGCTGCACTTGTAAATTACTTTGGTGTTCTTGGTTTTTTAAACCTGTTGTATTTTTATTCCCCCCACCTATCTCAGCAAGATGCTGTTTTTCTTCTTTTAATGCCTTAACCCCTGCTTTGCTTGCTGGCTTCTTTTCCAACTCCACATCAATTAAATCATCTTCTTCTACCAAGCTATCTTGTTTCGCTCGCGTTCCGGCAAAGAAGGCTAGCTGTCTTGCTGTTTTATTTAATAATGCATCTTCACTTGCTTTCACAGGAGGCATTAATAACTTCACATCCAAACCATAATCACTTGCAAGCTCACAGCTGGTACGGAAAGTTTGTTGCATACTCTCTTCAATTTCATTGCGTTCAATACCAACTGCATCAGCCAGGTTCTGATATATATCACCTAAACCTTGTTTTGAACGATTATTTCTTGAATAAATTATGTCCAAACTCTCATGTGAAAGTGATGCAAGCGCATTATTGATATCCGTTAAATCTCTTAATGTTTTATCTGATGTTTTTTTATAAGGACCCATCGTTTTAACAACACTATTACTAAAACCCCATTGCTCTGCCAATTTTCTTCCTATCAAATAAAATGAACCACCTAATTGTTGTTGCTGAATCTTCCCCCAACTAATACCGGTTTTTCCACATTGCCGTAACATATCGTCATATTTTTCAGGTAAGGCATAGGCAACAATAATTTCGCCTAAGCCATGCAACAAACCACATATATAACTTTCTTCAACATCTTTGATTCCCGCCTTCTCAGCAACTTCTCTTGCCATACCAGCTGTCAGAAATGCATTCACCAACATTAAATTCATATCAACACTGGGATGCTCGGAGTTAAAACTATCAATTAACTTAAGCGTAAGACACAGGCTGCTAATTGTTTCAAAGCCCAGCAGGATAACGGATCGGGATACCGATGCTATTTTTCCAAAACCACGATTATAATAAGGTGAATTAGCCAGCTGTAGTAACTTGGTAACCAAATTCGCATCTTTCATCACCTCAACGGCAAGCGACATGGCATCACTGTCTTCATCTTTACTGACGCGGCGAATTTTATTCAAAGAGGCGCTAAAAATTGGCAAATCACCTAATTTAGACATACGAAACTCAATTTGCTTGAGTATTTCTCGATTATCTACCTCATCCACTAACTGTTGTTTCTGTGCTGCCATTCAAACTGTCCTGCTAAAGTGTTATATAGAGTATCTTTATAAGGATAGTTATCGACGCGCCCAGCCAAAGCATTAATTTGGGGACTATGGCAGGAGAGCCATGATTAATAATAACAAAAATAGCTTATCTCGACGCATAACTACCATGGCCGTGGCTGTGAGCATGATCGCGCTCGCAGAATTTTTGTTATTAAATTTACTGTTTGGCGTCGAATCTAGCCTCAATGACCGCTTTGTACAAAGCCAAGCCGCTAAGCTGATACCCGACCAAGATATCGTGATTGTCGATATCGATGAATACAGCCTATTTGGCATTGCCCGCAAAGAAGGCTATGGCCGCTACCCATGGCCACGTGAATTACAAGGGCAGATCCTGGCCAATATACTCAAACAAAAACCCAAAGCCATTATTTACGATATCCTTTTTTCTGATCAAGATAATGAGGCCGAAACTAACAGTGAAACCAAAACAGACAGTGACGATGCCTTTGCCAATATAATTCGCCAAACCGATAACGTTTATTTCCCTATTCTCAGACTACCCGCTGAAAATGACTCACTCAGTGAATTGGAACTCAGCAAATTTGGTTCTGCGCTCGGCTTTACCGCCACTAAAAATGCTGACCCCACTGCCCGAATTGCACTGCAACTACCCGGTATCGCTGCCGCCATCGATACTGGCCGCTTAGGTAATGTTGAATATATTGAAGAGGCTGATGGTATAGGCCGCCGTTACCAACTCTATAAAGAGGCCTATGGTTGGCGAATACCTTCGCTACCGGCACGACTGGCACGTGATCTGGGGTACCCGATCCCCAATAAACAAAGCATGTTGTTACATTGGCGTGGAGGCAAACATGCCTTCCAGCGCGTTGCCTTTTACGATCTTTATGATGATCTTTTTAATCGCCAATCACCGCTGCGTGCCAGCGATGAGTTTCGTGATAAAATTGTTATTATTGGCGCAACCGCACCTGCACTGGGTGACCAACGCAGTACCCCCATCGATAGTCTCTATCCCGGTGTAGAAATACTCGCCACAGCTATTTCTAACTTAAAGAACAATCGTACTATGCGGGAACCCCATCCTACTATCCCAGACATATTTCCAGCGACTATTTCAAGTCTAATTGCTAAGGGAATTTTCCCCTCAATAATTACTTTGACCATTCTTTTTAGCCTACTCTATGCCTTTAACCATATTCGAAATTCTTTTAAAATTTTTATTGGTTACCTGATTTTTTCAATCCTTGTTCTACTTATAAGCTATCTCGCCATTGGCGCGCTAATAATTATTCCTATCTTCAGACCCCTTATTTTTGGTTGGCTTTTCTATACCTTGGCAGCACTGTATGAATACCTGGATGAAAAACGCACTCGTGAACGTTCGATGCAAATGTTTAGTCGTTTTGTCGACCCGCGTGTTGTCAATGATCTCGTCAGTGAAGGTGAAGCTGGTCTTAATAAATATTTTAATGCTCAGCGAATTCAAGTGACGGTTCTATTCTCGGATATTCGCGGCTTTACGACTATGTCTCAACACCGTGAACCGGAAGAGATTGTGAGCCTGCTTAATCAATATTTTTCTCGTCAAACCGATGTTATTTTCCAGCACGGCGGCACCATGGATAAATTCATCGGTGATGCCATTATGGCCTTCTGGGGCGCGCCTATCGCCGACCCTAATCATGCCCAGCACGCGGTTGATGCCGCCCTTGATATGGTAGAAGCTCTACAACTATTTAAAAAATCGCTCGGCGGCGAATTAGGCGAAAATTTTGATGTCGGTATTGGCATCCACAGTGGTGAGGCAGTGGTTGGCATGATCGGCTCACAAACCAAACTAGATTATACTTGTATTGGCGATACCGTTAATACTGCTAGCCGCCTTGAAGGTCAGACCAAAGGTCGTGCACGAATACTTGTCTCCGATGCGACAAAAGCACTTTGTAATGATAGTATTGAATTCACAGACCACGGGGCAGTATCAGTTAAAGGACGCGACGAATCAGTCAAAATTTTTGAACCTCGACGCAACGTTTAATTCACATCACAGGAGGTGATTGTGGAAAAAATATTTTACTTTCTTATTCTTATTTGCGTAACACCGCAGCTATTCGCTACTGACAAGGCAGCGGTTATCTCACGTGACACCGAATTATTTTCTAAACCCTTCAAAGATGCCGAGACCATAACCGAGCTATCTACGCAAACGGCCATTATTATCCTTAAACGTAAAGGCGGCTGGTATCAAATTAAAACCGATACCAAAGAAGGTTGGGTACGACTAACTCATGTGCGCCTTGCACGAAAAAATAAAGCCCAACAAGATCCCGACAACAATGTTGGCGAGATACTTAGTGGCCTCGCGACCGGCCGTGAAAAATCAGATCAAGCCACTACCGCGACTGCCGTAAAAGGACTCAGCGAAGAAGAATTGCGCAATGCAGAACCTGATGTCGATGCACTCAATGCCTTAGATAATTTTGCTGTTAATGAAAATTTCGATAATGAGTCAGGTCTACAAACTCACAAAATTGACTATTTAGCTGGTGATGGCCCAGAAATAAAAAAAACCACCCCCAATGAGGAAGATGAATTATGAAATCGTTCCTCCGCTTAACTAGCCTTTTATTCCTGGTTTCAATTAGCCTTCCCACTTCAGCGATTGATTTTGGTGGGTTTGGATTTGGTGGCCTGGAAAGCGAAGAAGAGGGCAATAGTATTGATATTGGAGAGATATTTGATGGCATCAAAGATATCTCCAGAACGATTACCGGCATCGACGAAGAAGCTGAAATTGAAATTGGTCGTGATGCCGCCGCAGTACTTTTAGGCGCGTCTAAACCCGTTAATGATCCCGACTTACAGCGTTACGTTAATAAAGTTGGCCGCTGGGTAGTCAATCAAACCAGCCGCCCACACCTTCCATGGCGCTTCGCCGTGCTCAGCTCTGACCACGTTAACGCCTTTGCGACACCCGGCGGCAACATATTTATTACAGATGGCCTGCTACGTACACTCAATGGTGAAGCCGAACTCGCTGCGGTGCTCGCACATGAAGTTGCCCATGTAATTCAGAAACATCACATCAAAGCAATGTCGAGCCTTAATACCAGTGGTCTCTCAGGTGTACTGAAGCTTGCCGGACAAACTAGCTCAGGCCAAAGCAATCAACTAACAACCGCAATGGTCGGGCAAGTTAAAGATATGTATCTACGTGGCCTCGACAAGGATGATGAATTTGAAGCGGATCGTATGGGTGTGGTGATTGCCTCACGTGCTGGCTATGACCCATTTGCGTTGGTAGCCGTTTTACAGACCCTCGACAGCATTAATCCCGAAGATTCCAGTCTTGCCCTGCTCTATAAAACCCATCCTCCTGCCAGCGACAGGCTCGATAGACTGGATCCTGCTTTGGCACAATTTGAAGACTCTATCGATGAATCACCACTTCTCGAAAAACGTTTCAATACTTACGTAGCCCGACGTCCTTAATGGCGTCAGTGAAACATTCTGTGCCAGATTAAACCTTCATTTATACACAGCACGTTTACAATCAATAGATTAGCGACATAAAAATGTCACAAAATGTTAAAAAATACTATCGTTATAGTGAAACATATTGAAATTATTGGTTTTTTATGAAATGTCGAAAATCTGAACAATCTAATGAAGATCGCTATTTTTTACTCAAAACCGGCCCAATAACAACTTTAATCCACAGAGTTATCCACAGAAATTGTGGACAACTTTCATTCCTCTAAGCCGCTCAAACACTTAGGTAGTTTTACTTAATAAACGGCTCAGATTTACCGTTCAACTACCTCGTTAAACATCGCCCACATCATGTTAAAGTTCCCGCATGCAGTCTGCTCGTTATCTTCAAATCGCTATCGGTTCACCTTTACGACGACATTTCGATTACCTTCCTCCCGAAGGCTCTAAACTGTCTGACTGGCAGGTCGGAATCCGAGTCCAAGTGCCTTTTGGTCGCCGTACCGAAACGGGCATATTGGTCGGTGTTAGCGATCACAGTGAAGTACCTGCAGCAAAATTACGTCCCGCACTGAAAATCCTTGATGACCACTCATTACTCAGCGAGGAAATGATGTCGCTATTAAAGTGGGCAAGTGATTACTATCACCATCCGATAGGTGATGTCTTACAACATGCTCTACCCGTGTTATTACGCCAAGGTAAAGATGCCAATGCGCGTACCGAAACTGTTTGGCAACTCAGCGAAACAGGCAAGGTCGCCGATATTGCTGATTTAAACCGTGCACCCAAACAAGCCGCCTTATTAAAACAACTGCAACTCAATGCTGATGATGTGCTTAGCAAGGAAGACTTCAACCAACAACATAGCAATTGGCGTGCGCCATTAGCGGCACTCATAAAACGCGGCTGGGTTGATGCCATTGAACGACGCGGATTACTTCCCGACACCGCGATACCCGATCAAGCACCTGAACTGAATGATGAACAAGCAGCAGCTATCGATGCCGTTTGTGCACAACATGATGAATACCAATGCTTCTTGCTCGACGGTGTTACTGGCAGCGGAAAAACCGAAGTCTATCTTGGCATCATTGCACAGGTACTCGCGCAAGGTCGCCAAGCACTTGTATTAGTTCCCGAAATTAGTTTAACGCCACAAACCGTGAGTCGTTTTCAACGTCGATTCAGAGTACCTATTGCGATGATGCATTCTGGTCTCGGCCAACGTGAACGTCTTGATGCGTGGCTGGCTGCACGCAGTGGTGAAGCAGGAATCATTATAGGTACACGCTCGGCCTTATTTACGCCATTAGCCAATCCTGGCGTTATTATTATTGATGAAGAACACGACTCTTCATTCAAGCAACAAAAAGGCTTCCGTTATCATGCACGTAACTTAGCCGTTTTACGTGCGAAAAGGCTAGGAATCCCTATTATATTAGGCTCTGCGACACCTTCGCTAGAAAGTCTCGCCAATGTTGATCAAGGACGTTATCAACAACTGATATTGAACCATCGTATTAGTCGCACAACACCGCCGCCTGTTCGCACCATCGATCTACGTGGCCAGCCAATCGAGAGTGGTCTTTCGCACAGTCTGTTGAAAATAGTGTCCGAGCATTTAGAACGCGATGAACAAGTTTTATTATTTTTAAACCGTCGCGGTTATGCGCCAACGCTTTGTTGTCATGACTGCGGTTGGATCTCAGAGTGCCCGCGTTGCGATGCCAAACTCACCATCCATGCTGCTAGCCAGCATCTGCGTTGTCATCATTGTGGCACCGAACAATCCATGCCAGCTCACTGCCCCGAATGTAGTAGTACGGAACTACGCGCACTTGGCCAAGGAACGGAACGAATCGAAGATGCCTTACAAGCGCATTTCCCTGCCGTTGACGTACTGCGTATTGATCGTGATACCACGCGACGTAAAGGCGCGATGCAGGCCATGCTCGATAGAATCCACAATGGCAAAAAAGCCATTCTCATCGGCACACAAATGCTGGCTAAAGGTCACGACTTTCCGAATGTCACCTTGGTTGGCATCCTCGATGCCGATCAAGGCCTGTTCGGTATCGACTTCCGCGCCAGCGAATCCATGGCTCAACTCATTGTGCAAGTGGCAGGTCGCGCAGGTCGAGCTGAAAAACCCGGCCAAGTATTGGTGCAAACTTACCACCCCGAACATCCACTACTACAAAACCTGTTAAAGCACGGCTATCCCGCCTTTGCTCAACAAGCGATGCAAGAACGTCGCGAGATTGTCTTACCCCCTTTTGCGTCAATGGCATTATTACGCGCCGAAGCCAGCCAACGCGGACTCCCAATGGCCTTTCTAAGTAAGGCCTATGCAACGGCGATAGCCTGCAATATTAAAGGCATCGAATTATTCTGCCCGCTTCCCGCACCCATGGAACGCCGTGCAGGTCGCTACCGAGCGCAACTACTCATGCAAGCAGCCGAGCGCAAACCTCTGCAACATCTATTGAAGATCTTATTACCTGAATTAGAAAAATGGCCTGAAGCCAGAAAGGTTCGCTGGTCAATCGATGTCGACCCCGTCGATACCATGTAACCTCATACCATTGCCATTACGAAAAGTCATTATAGACGCCGTGTCGACGCCTCGATTTTACAAAGTAAAATCATCGAAGGAGACAGGACATCTATGATGACGAATTATCATCAATTTAGTGGTTTTCTGCTTTTCAGGCTTGCATGCCTCGCAGCGTCAAGGATAATAGCCGCCCATGAAAGATGAACTACAAAAACTTATCCATACCGCCCTTGCTGGCATGGCCAGTGCCGGCGCACTGAATTGCGACATTCCCGATAGCATCAATATCGACCGTACTCGTGACAAAAGTCATGGCGACTTTGCCACCAATATTGCCCTCGTGCTATCCAAGCAAGCGGGTATGAAACCTCGTGACCTCGCCGAGGCCATTGTCAAAGCACTGCCTGCCGACCCCAGCATTACCAAGGCGGAAATAGCAGGCCCTGGATTTATTAACTTCACCCTCGCTGATGATGCGCAATCTTCTGTGGTCGGCAAGGTGCATGAGCAAGCAGACAAATATGGTTGCAGCGACTTAGGTGCAGGGCAAAAGATCCAAATCGAATTTGTTTCTGCCAACCCAACAGGTCCATTGCATGTAGGACATGGTCGTGGAGCTGCCTATGGCGCATCACTCGGTAACTTGCTCAGGGCCGCCGGTTACGATGTTCACAGCGAATATTACGTAAACGATGCCGGTCGGCAAATGAACATCCTCGCTGCCAGTGTCTGGTTACGTTACCTTGAACTAGCCGCACCTGACTTTTGTGAGCAGTTCCCTGTGAATGGTTACCAAGGTGACTATGTACAATGTATTGCTGCGGCATTGCGAAACGCCCACGGCACGCGTTTCGATCATGATATTAATATGGTGTTTGCCGATCTACCTGCCGATGAAGGTACCGAAGGCGGTGATAAAGAACGTCATATCGATGGCATAATCGAACGCGCCCGCAAATTACTCGGCAATGATGATTTTCAGATCATCTTTGATATGGGCTTGCATGACATTACCGATGGCATTCGCGTTGATCTTGAAGACTTTGGTGTTCATTACGACAACTGGTATTCAGAACGTCAGCTACATGATAGCGGCAAGATCGATGACTGTATCGAACGCCTTATGGTATCCGGTCACGTCTATGAAGAGAAAGGTGCCTTATGGTTCCGTTCTACTGATTATGGCGATGAAAAAGATCGTGTTGTTGTGCGAGATAATGGTATCAAAACTTATTTCGCTGCCGACATCGCCTATCACATGGAAAAACTCGAGCGTGGTTTTGATCGCGTTATCGATGTGTGGGGTGCCGATCACCATGGTTATGTGCCACGCGTAAAAGCCGCTCTCTCTGCCATCGGTTCTGATCCGTCAAAACTTGATGTATTGCTCGTGCAATTTGCGATTCTTTATCGCGGCGGAGAAAGAATGCAAATGTCCACGCGTAGTGGCCAGTTTGTCACGCTGCGTGAACTACGTAACGAAGTCGGTAACGATGCCGCGCGTTTCTTTTATGTGATGCGTAAATGCGAACAACACATGGACTTTGATTTAGATTTAGCTAAATCACAAAGTAACGATAATCCTGTTTACTACATTCAATATGCACACGCGCGTATTAGTAGTGTCTTGCGCCAACTCAAAGAACAAAGCATCGAGTGGAACAAAAACAACGGCCTTGCTAATTTGGCCCTACTTAGTGAATCACATGAGAGTGATCTACTAACCTTGTTAGCTAAGTTCCCCGAATTGATTGAATCTGCTGCACGTAACCACGAACCGCATCAAGTTGCCTACTACCTGCGCGAACTGGCAACGGCCTTCCATACTTATTACAACGCGCATCAATTTATTGTTGATGATGCCAACGTCCGTGATGCGCGCTTTGCACTCATCACCGCAGTGCAACAAGTCATAAAGAACGGCTTGGCATTGCTTGGCGTTAGCGCACCGGATACCATGTAAATATGGCGCGTAAAATGGCAAAGAAGAATAAATCAAAGACCGCTCCTTTACCCGGCTGGGTATGGATGGCCACCGGTTTATTCATTGGGCTATTTGTTGCCTTTCTGGTACATCTGAAAGATAACTACCCAGCGCTGAAATTACCGGATACACAAAAATCCGAAAGAAAATCGAGCCGAGATACGCGTGAAGTACGCAAGACCAAGTCAAATGACATACCTCCCGTGCCAAAAACACAATTTGATTTCTATACTATCTTACCAGAAATGGAAATCGCGATTCCTGATAGCGAAGTAAGCGACTCAAGCGCTGATAAAAACCCCGCTTTCAAACATGATAGTCAATTTATCCTACAAGCGGGTTCATTCAATAAATTAGCTCAAGCCGACCAAATGAAAGCTAACCTTGCACTACTCGGCGTTCAAGCAAATATAGAGTCTGTGACTATTAATAATACCAATAACAAAGCCACCACATGGCACCGCGTACGCCTTGGCCCTTATGACAGTTTTAGCGAAATGAATCGCATCCGTTCTCGCTTGCGCAGAAATAATATAGAAGCACTGCTATTAAAACTAAAAAGTTAAACCCACAACGCCTTGCTACTATCGACATCCTGCGAGGTGTCGCAATCTTGATGATGTTCGTATTTCACTTTAATTATGATCTAAGCTTTTTCGGCTACCTGGAAATAAATTTTCTCGAAGAACCTTTTTGGGCAAACTTCCGCCGCATCATTGTTAGCTCATTCTTATTGCTAGTTGGCATCAGTATCGTTCTTGCCAATCGCAAGCCACTCAATATAAAACGCTTTATGCGCCGCCTGATTCTACTCACTATCTATGCATTACTCGTGACACTGGGCAGCTACTTCATGTTCCCGGAAAGTTACATCTATTTTGGCATTCTTCATTTTATCGTTATTGCCAGTGTACTTGGTCTACTGTTCCGAAAACTCTATTGGTTTAATCTCACTTTCGGTATTGTGCTGGTACTACTCGATATATTTTACAGTAATGCGTTCTTTAACGACCCCGCCATCAACTGGCTCGGCTTAATGACCCACCTGCCCTATACCGAAGACTACGTGCCTCTAATACCCTGGTTCGGTGTCGTGCTCATTGGCATGTTCATCGGTAAGGCGTTATTTACAGAAAACAACACACCAACCTGGCTTGTATGGAAGACAACTAATCCGATTACAAAAATGCTCTCCTTTGGTGGCCGACATAGCCTGCATATCTACATACTGCATCAACCTGTTTTTATTGGCCTAATCGCACTCGTGTCTGGCAAAGGATTTTTCTAGCTCTACACCTTCTTGACCCATTCCATTAAAAGAGTAAAGTTAATACCGTTAAGTGATTGAATAAATACGTGATATTACATTTAGCGCAGATCTGCTACATATGCACACCTCATTTTTTATTGAGGGCTTAAGGATAAGAAAATAAAAACAAAGGAATCTCATAATAGGCCGCTTACACCTTATTAGTAATAAGATTTAATCCACCTAAAATATAGTTATGAGCCTAAAAAGGATACAGGAAGATAGAATAATGGAAACAGTAGCATCGTTAATTGCTTTAATGTTAGCTCCAACTCTAGGAGTAATGGTGCTGGTTTGGTTTTTTCAACTATCAAAGATGTTCACTTATTTGAGAGAAAATCATTTGCAAGAATATAGGGAAATGGGGGAGCCAACATTGTTTCTAAATAATACTATTAAAAATAATATAGCGTTCTTGCGTTTCATTAGAGGCAGCAAGCCATCAGAGTTAAACGATGACTATTTAGTTAAAAAGTGTCATTTTTTAACTAAGTTTTTATATGCTTCTTACTCATTATTTATAGGTTTTATCGTACTAATGTTCTGCCTAAGCTATGCTCGCTCATAACAAATCACTCCATCGGACGCACTTGTCTGTCACGCCTTTTGCGGAGCAAAAGCCCTGCCAGCCTGCGTTCGCCGCTGAGCTCAACCGTTAGGCATGAAAAGGAACGGGAAATGACCTCAATGAATAGTTACCGATACAGACTTTTAACCCTTATTCCCCTTGTCTTACTTTTAAGCGCCTGTGCAGCAGGCGATTCAAAGTTCTCCCAAGAATTACCGGCCGATTTTTGGTGGGGTATCTGGCACGGCATTATTTCTGTGATCAGTTTACTCTTTCACATTTTCAACGAGAATGTGGTCGTATACGAAATGCATAATACGGGCGGTTGGTATGATTTTGGGTTTTTGCTCGGCGTTATCTTTGTTTGGGGCGGAGGTTGTCATGTAAGCTGTAAATCGGCTGAACAAAAAGAGCGTGAAAAAAAATGGGAAGATGTTGGTGAGAAGGTCGAAAAGAAAGTTATGAAAAAACTATGTGAGTGGGCAGAGGAAGAGGAGCCCAGTGAATCTGAAAAAGAATGGGATGAAATTGGGGAGAAGGTAGAAAAGAAACTTAAGCGTAAGATCAGGGAGTGGGCTGAGAAAGAATAGGCAATGGTAGTACCGAAATACCTAACACATCGCTCAAAAACGGGACGCGCGAAGAGCTGCGCGCTCCTAGCACAAACGTTATATGCAAATAGAATTTGATAAAAGGAAGTTGATAAGATGAATAGAGTTGTTGTATTTGGAAAGCCTGGCGGTGGTAAGTCAACTCTAAGTAAAAAGCTTTCTGCTGCTACAGGTATCAAGCTATGTGCCTTGGATTTAATCGAATATAAACAAAATGGCGAGCGTGTCCCACCAGAACAATTTTTAAAAAAGCATGCCGACTTGATAGGGGCTGATAGTTGGATAATTGATGGGCTTGGAAAATTAGAATCTTTTTGGTCGCGTATAGATGCAGCAGATACTCTCATTTATGTTGATTTACCGTATTATGTTAGTTATTGGTGGGTTACGAAGAGGCTACTAAAGAGCTTTATTGTGAAGCCAGAAGGTTGGCCCGAAGGTTGTTCAGTTTTGAAAGGAACGTTGGCAGGTTGGAAATATCTCCGATTGTCGCCGGGATTCTGGAGCTCTGCGTTGTTCGAAGAAATTCAGTCACGTGGTGAAGGTAAAGATATTTATAGAATAAAATCAGTTAAGGAAATTAATAATTTTGTTAAGCAATTTCGTGGCACTGGGTTTCGCATATAACAATGCGTTCGTTCGGACGCAAACTACGCTGCGCTTCGTTTGCGCCCCACAGCTCAACCGCTATGTTTCAAAAAAACACCAATGGATAATTTCATAAAACCTATGTCCTGTAATCAACTTGGCGGAGCTTGTGAGAAAGAATTTCACGCCGAAACATTAGAAGAAATGGCTGAAATGAATAAACAACATGGAATTGAGATGTTCCAAAAACAAGATGGTGCACATCTGAATGCTATGATTAAAATGCAAGAACTTATGAAAGCACCAGAAGAGATGGAAAAATGGTTTAAGTCAAAACGTAAGTAATTTGAGACATTAGCTGATAGTTAACAATTATTAAATATGCGGAGTAAAAATGAGTAAAATTCAAATAAAGCCTCATTGGAGCTTTTGGGTAATATGTATTGTTGCATTAATCTGGAATGTTATGGGAAGCATTAACTTTATTATGAAACCAACCCGGAAATGTTAGGCTAAAAACACATACAAATGAACCAACCTAAATACTTAAAATTTGGTGAAATAAATGTTGATGAATTAGTTGCTCTACTAAATAAACCGATAATTAGAAAACATTTAATAGAGCATGAAGTCTTTGATGAGGTATCAGCAAAATTATGGATAAAAGAAAAAATAAAAGTAAATGAAGTAGATGGTTGTAAAGTCAGAGGGATTTATATAAACACTGATTTAGTTGGTTGGTGTGGAATACAACTTGAAAAAGGAAATTATGAAATAGCAATTGTCATAGACGATAAAGTATGGGGCCTAGGAAAAACTATATTTAAAGATATAATGAAATGGGCAAAAAATCTGGGGCATAATGAGGTCTATATCCATTTCCTTCATTCACGCCCTGAATACAAGTTTTTGAGTAAAATAGCTAAAAGTGTAGTTATAACAGAGCTTTATGGTAGTAAATTTACAACATATCAATTGAGCGTTAACAAAAGCCTAACAAGGCGTTGAAATCGTGTGCGTAAACAGCTGCGCACACTCAGACCAGACTAAACAGCCAGCTTGGGCGTTAAATAGATTTTTTTAAAACAACTCTCGTTTTATTCGATACAAGGCCGAGATATCTTCTTCACCGTAACCCGCTTCTTGTAATCTTTCATAATGCAGCCGCGTCATTTCTACTATGGGTAAGCGCATATCGGTTTCACTAACCGCTGCAATCATTTCACGACATAGATCGAGATCTTTTTTATGCAAATCGATTTTAAAGCCGGGGTTAAAGTCGCCCTGCACCATGGTATTACCGCGATGTTGTAGAAACCAGTTGCCTGCCGCGCCATTGCTAATAACATCGATCACGTCATCTAAGGGAAGTTGCATCGCCTCGGCAAAGGCAAGTGCCTCTGTTACTGCCTGATTGATGCCCGCCGCCATTATTTGATTCACCGCCTTGGTTGCCTGCCCATAACCTGATTCACCCATCCAGCTAATCTTACTGGTGATGGTTTTTAATACTGGTTTAGCCTTTTCCAGTGCCTGTTTGTCACCACCAACCATCATCACTAAACTTCCTTTACGTGCACCTTCTACGCCACCGGATACGGGTGCATCTAGTAGGCTCACGCCTTGTTCCCCTAGTTTCTTCGCTAAATCACGTACGGTGTTAGCTGCTACGGTAGAGGTATCAATGATAATTGTTTCTGGACTTAACGCTGGTCGCATTGCAGTAATGACTTCGCGTAGGTCATTATCTGCAGAGATACAGGTAATAATGATGTCAGATTGTTTTGCCAAGCCAGCAAGATCTGTGACGATAGTAGTTGGGTGTTGTTGTTTAAATTCATAGCTGCGTTCAATACTACGATTCCATACGCAATGCAGATTCCCCGTATTGTGCAAGTTATTCGCCATTCCTTTACCCATTGCACCTAAACCGACAAAACCAACTCTCATTGCACTCTCCTGCCCCCTTTAACTGAGCCTAGTGTAATCTATCTAGCATTTCCAAGAGAGTAACAATTAAAGTTTTCCATACAATGCATCCACCATTGGATGGATATCAGATTTATCAAACACGGGTAATGAGCAGCGTTGATTAGCACAGGCAAAGGCAGCTGCTTTAGGTAAGGCAGGATATTGCACATCAGGATTCGGCATTGGTCCTTCAGTTTTATCCCACCATTCAATACGGCGATAACTTCCTGGATAGCGTAGTGCTTGCTGATAAAGTGTTTTTGACTGCTTGCTCTGCTTTGCACCAACAATCGTAATATGTACAGGATCAGTTGCTAACTCATAAGCAACAAGTAAAATCCCGGCTTCGGTTAAGCGAGCTGTTGCTATTTCCTCTGTCGCCAAATAGCGCATGGTACGCTCTGCTATGGCTTTGTATTTTTCATCGCCTGTTAGATGATGCACGCGAATTGCCATGCGAGCCAATGCAATATTTTCATCTATCTGTGGTTGAGGCTTAATCACCGCAGTTACCGGTGCATAGGAAACGGCATAACCTGCGCCCTTGTCACCCACATAGCGGAATGTGCGATCAATATACTCCGCGGTGTTGCGCGCACGCGTGAGCATCTCTCGTTCACCTGTGGCCTGATACAAGGCTAAATAGGCTTGAGCAACGGCAAGATTATCACCAAGATAAGGGCCACCTTGATCTTTTTCGTCATGACGATAACCACCGGCTTTAATCGCACGATTCTTTTCTACCCACTGCATTGAACCTTGTGCGAGTTGTAAATACTTCTTCTCGCCACTAGCTTGATAGAGCGCGACCATAGCTTCTGCTGCCCAGGCATTTTCTTGTGCATATTGATGTATATCTATTTTGGGTATGCCTTGTGCTCTACGAGCCTTATCATTTAAATCAAAATATTCTCTACTGTGCACGCCCTGTACAAGATCGGCATCTTGGCTTGTGTAGAACACACCATCATCACTCATTAAAAAGCTTTCAAGATAACTGGCAATCGCCTTGGCCGACTTCAAATACTTCTCATCACCCAACTGTCGATAGGCCATAGCGTAAACACGCAAATAACCCGCCTGTGATGGCATGATCTTTTCAAAATGTGGGTAATCCCACTTACCACCGGTAGAGTATTGGTAGACACCACCCCAAACCGGATCAATTAAGGCCATCGCTGCATCCAGTGTGTGCCGTGCCCTTTTCTCACTTGCTGCATCTCCACCACGCGCTAGTAATAAGGCATATTCAACGCTGTCACGATCGAGAAATTTTTGACCTAACTTTAAACTACCATATTCAGAATCATAGGCATCATCATGGCGATGCTGGAGTGTTTCCTTAACTGATTTTGTTAATAGTGCGCTTGTTGCAAATATTTTAGTGTCACGAATCGGTGCGCCTTGCTCAGGCGTGGGATCATCAACAATGGCTTGTAACAATTTCGCCATACTTTCTGGCGGGATATAACCGGCACGTTTGACCAACTCCGTTCCATCCGCATTAAAAAAGATCGTTGCTGGCCAGCCCCAATCTTGGTAACGACGAGCCAAATCCGGGCGATTATTTTGATCTACTTTTAAGGCAATATATTTATCTTTCAGAATTTTTTTAACTGCAGGGTTTGTATACGTCTTTTCTTCCATGACATGGCACCAATGACACCAGACGGCTTCCAGATCGAGGATCAGTAATTTTCCATCACGTTTGGCCTCGGCAAAGACGGCATCGGAAAAGTCACGCCATTGCACACCATCATGGCTATTTTTAGAGCTAGCTTGCAATGTGCCAATGAGACTAATACTTAATATAATGCTTATAATTAAACGCATGATGCCTTTCCCTGTTGAGATATTGTTATCCTTAATTATCTCGAAGAAAAATGCAGTGACTTATTCACGTTTAGCAAAAATTAATCTTCAAGATAGGTATAGCCTTGCAAACCACTTTTTAATTCTTTCAAATAGAATTTACTCAAGTCTGGGTGTAAATAGGTTGCCTCTACCTTGACCTCGTAAATAGCTTGAAGTTCCTCAGGATTAAAATCCACCGCGCGTAATACTGTATCAACACTCGCACCCTGAATTGGCGTATCGATATAATGACTACCATCGGCATTGACGACCACGTGTACTGAATTGGTGTCACCTAATATCTCTTGATACGCGCCCACCATAAACACGCCTAATAAATAAGACTCATACGTTTTATTTTGTGTTTTGAAAAATTACCTTCAATTCCCTCTGAGTCAACATAGTTATCAATCATGCCTTCTGAGTCACAGGTAATATCATGAATAATGCCACATCGTTGTTGATTAACCTTAATGGGATACATTGCCGTAAACTTGCCCGTATAGTTATTTTTCTTGCCGTCACGTTCAAAGCATCCGCAAAACCGGGCAACTCGATTTAATTAAATCTATGTCTGACAATATGAAGGCGGCAGATTATTCAAATACACATACCTTTGAATTTCCGCAAAGTTGTTACCCGACAGGTTGGTGGAGGTGCACATTAGCAGGGAAAGATAATCATTTACAAAAACTCGCAATTTACACACAAATATCACTACAAAATATTATACAACAGCTTCGCATAAAGGTGGCTTAACATTACGTCCTTTCATGAAGGACGTGTTAGAAGCTTAGAATGTTATTTACACCACTTTTTGATTTGGGCCTTTAAATGTGCTTCTTCCTTGTTTCGTCTTTTAGGTTCTAACCAATCACGTGTACCATCTTTGTTTTCATAATAAACAGCTCCGGCCTCAGTAATTCTCTTATATTCTTTTTTAAATTTTTCACAATTCGCTATTTTCTCAGCCTTGAGTCGTTTCTTTTCTGCTATTACTTTATCTCTTTCTGCTCGCTCTTCTTCTCGTGCTCGAATAAATCCTTCTGCTCTTTGTTTTCTTTCATCTTTTGTTTTTGCTGATGATGGATTGGCTTTTTGTACTTTTATATCAAGCGTTTTGGCTTTTTCACCAACAGGTTTATCCGAGAAATGAATCTTGCCATTTTCATCTGTCCATTTATAGATTTCCGCATGAGCCGTTAAAGAAATCAGCGCCAGCATTAAAGTACTAACAATTATATAAAGGAAATTCTTCATGATTTATTTATGCGCAATCGGCTTTTCAGTAAATAAATAATCTTTTAACTCTTTATCAAATGATGCATCTTTACGACGTATCCACTCCAGAACCATCGCCGCATGTTCTTTTTCTTCATCACGGTTATGTGCAAGAATAGCTTTTAATTCATCATCTTTACATGCATCAACGCGTTGGTTATACCAATCAACTGCCTCTAATTCTTCCATTAAAGATGTAATTGCACGATGCATATCTCGTGTTGCATCAGAAAGTTCATCAATGGGTTCATGGTAACCTTCGTTTGACATACGCCATCTCCTGTTTAGATAATTAAATCTTATTCCTATTTTCGCAAACGATCCAATCGTAATCTTTCTCGTTCATCGAATAGTCGTCTTGAGCCTAATACTACTGCTATTACAGTACCAAATCCTGTTCCAGCTGCTATTAAAAACATAATCAATATTTGATATTTCACTGCCTCAAGCGGTGGGCTGCCCGCTAAAATCTGACCTGTCATCATTCCTGGTAAACTCACCAACCCGGCCGCGGCCATTGAATTGATAATAGGTATCATCCCGTAGCGCATCGACTCCCTGCGTATATTCGTAATCGCTTGTTGTCCAGAATGGCCAAGCATAAGACGTGCTTCAATCTTCTGGCGTTGTTCACGAGCGGCTTGAGTGAGACGTTCCAAACCCAAGGCGATACCTGTCATGGTGTTACCCAACATCATGCCCAATAAAGGAATTGCATATTGTGGTGTATACCAGGGATCATTATTAATAATAACCGTTAGTGCAACCAGCGTAACTATAAAGGTTGAAAGAAACATTGACACCGTACCCATGCCAAAGCCCCATAGACCTTTATACGGGTTTGTCTGACGAGACATGACTTCTCTGCCTGCAAATAACAACATGATCACTGATATAGCCGCCATGTAACCAAGATGGACGTTATCAAACAGGAATTTAAGAATATAACCGACCAACAGTAACTGCACCGTTGTGCGAATGGCCGCTATGATTAATTGACGACTCACACCTAATTGTAACTTCAGACCTAAAATAGCCAACACCAATACCAACAATGCTGCAATCGATAGATCCAGTGCGCTTAGTGAAATCATATTCATGCCTTCACCTCACTTAGACCGTTCTCATCAAAATGATAACGTCGATCTGCAATACGTTCGACTTGAACAATATCGTGACTTACCCATATAAGGCCCGCTGGTTTATTACGGCAATAATTGAGTAAGAGATTTTCTACTTTTTCTACACTATCTGGATCTAAATTTGCGGTAGGTTCATCAAGCAAAAGTATCGACGGTTGATTCGCCAATACGCGTAATATCGCAAGACGTTGCTTCTCGCCTGTTGAAAGTCGATCAACCGACCATTTCATGACGTCTTTGGTAAAGCCAAGTTCAACTAATTGCTCAACCGGTATCTCATGCATATGCTCTGCAACATGTTCGCCCCACCATGCGCTGTCCGCAGTGAGCAAACCAACTTTTTTACGCCACTCCGTCGCTGGCATATCTGTATACAAGGCGTCATCAAGTCTTACTTTACCTTGATGCTCGTCAAGATCAGCGATTGCCCGCAATAGTAAAGATTTACCGACACCCGACGGCCCGCTTATCACCACACACTCACCAGCAGCAACCTCTAAACTTACCTTGGCCGGTAACCAATTATTTCCCACATCTTCTACACGTAAACTTGTCATGCTGTTTTAGGTACACTCTAGGTAACGAACATTCATAAAGAGTAGATATTATGGCAGAACCTGATTGCCCACAGAAATTTTCCTACGCCGTTAACCTCGAAGTAGGCGATTATTGGTGGTGTTCCTGCGGTAAATCGAAAAACCAGCCCTTTTGCGATGGCTCACATAAATACACTGACTTTGAGCCAGTGAAATTTACCATTGCTGAATCGACCAAGGTTTGGCTATGTGGCTGTAAACGTACAGAGGATCAACCTTTTTGTGATGGGAGTCATAAGAATCTGTGAGGCGTAAAGTGTCATTGCGAGGAACGAAGCAATCCATACTATTTCATAGATTGCCCTCCTTTAGTTCACATGACAACGCCTAAATGACATCAGCATTAGCTTGTCGACGCCTCGATTTTATGAAATATAATCATCGAAGGAGAAAAGATACCGGTGATGACGTCAGCACATATTCGTAGGGCTTTGAGTTTCCGTGCTATCTGCTTGGCTTCTGTGGCTTATAGGTTCACCGCTCCTAGAATCCCTGCGGGCTTCATTAGGAGTACTGCAACCATCGTAGATGGTTCGCTGCAAAAAAAAACGGGTACCTAATTAAAGGCACCCGCAATTCCCAACCACCAGGTTGTAGTTTCTTACTTATTAATTAGCAGATGTAAACTCTGGATATGCTTCCAGGCCAATGTCAGTAAGATCGAGACCTTCGTATTCTTCTTCCTCAGTAACTCGAATACCCATTACCATCTTGATAGCGTACCAAACGATACCTGCAGCAATGAATGTCCATGCGAAGATAACAACCAAACCGTAAAGCTGTGCACCAATGGTTGCATCGGCATTAGTCCATGCAACAGCAATCAGACCCCACATACCTACAGTACCGTGAACTGAAATCGCACCTACTGGATCATCAATCTTCAACTTATCAAGACCGATAATAGAGAAGACAACGATGATGCCACCAATTGCGCCGACAACGGTTGACATCAATGGGCTACCCGCAAGTGGTTCTGCCGTAATCGCAACAAGACCTGCTAAGGCACCGTTAAGCACCATGGTCAAATCAGTCTTACCAAACAGAACTCGTGAAAGGATCATTGCCGCAACAACACCACCAGCAGCAGCCATATTTGTATTAACAAATACTGCAGCAACCGCGTTAGCTTCATCAACGCTAGACAGAATTAATTCTGAACCGCCATTAAAACCAAACCAACCTAACCATAGGATGAATGTACCCAATGTTGCGAGTGGCATGTTCGCACCTGGAATCGGGTGTATCGAACCATCTGCACCATACTTTCCTTTACGTGCGCCAAGTAGCAATACACCGACTAGAGCCGCTGTTGCACCACACAAGTGAACAACACCAGAACCTGCAAAATCTTGGAAGTTAGCTGCATCTAAGAAACCACCGCCCCACTTCCAGTAACCTTGCATTGGGTAGATAAAGCCTGTCATGAAGACTGCGAAAATCAGGAATGCCCAAAGTTTCATACGTTCTGCTACCGCACCAGAAACAATCGACATCGCCGTTGCAACAAATACAACCTGGAAGAAGAAGTCTGACATACCTGAGTAATAAGAACCGTCATACCATGCCGCTGGATCCTGCGCTAACACATCAGCAGCAGCATTATCGCCACCGAACATGAAGCTAAAATCAAACGCAGGAATGATGCCACTGCCCTCTGCCGGATACATGATGTTGTAACCCATCAACATGTACATAATAGAAGCAATCGCAAACAAGGCGACGTTCTTGGTTAAAATTTCTGCTGTATTTTTAGAACGAACTAAACCGGCTTCGAGCATGGCAAAACCTGCTGCCATCCACATAACCAATGCGCCTGATACGAGGAAATAGAATGTATCAAGTGCATAACGAAGATTGAGAATATCTTCCATTGTACTAACCCCTTTTATTAAAGCGCTTCAGCACCGGATTCACCGGTACGAATACGAACTGCTTGTTCAAGATCAAAGACAAAAATCTTACCGTCACCGATCTTGCCGGTGTTAGCTGCCTTCGCTATGGCCTCAAGGACCTGCTCAACCAAATCATCATTGATTGCGATATCGAGTTTTACCTTAGGCAGAAAATCAACAACATATTCTGCGCCGCGATATAACTCGGTATGTCCTTTTTGACGACCGAAGCCTTTAACTTCAGTCACTGTGATCCCTTGTACACCGATGTCTGACAATGCTTCACGCACGTCGTCCAGCTTGAAGGGCTTAATAATTGCACTTACGAGTTTCATTACATCTCCTCCTATTGGTACTAGCCTGCACCATCAGTCAGACTAGTACCGTTGGTATTTTGTTTAGAGGCTCTTTGAGACAGTGAAAATCACACGGTCATCACAAATGTTGGCATCACCACAATCAGTTCTGTCATTCAAATCTGTATCTGTGTAATCCAGTGCGAAATCGAAACCATTCCATGATTTGCTCAAACCGATTTTCCAGTCATTGTAGTCAGTACCTTGATCGATACTCTGATCACCGTAGTGCAGACCAAGAGAGAAATCACTAGGTAGCGGAACATCAACATCTACATATGCATAGGTTGCATCATCAGTGCCGCCGAAGAAATCGCTTGAGAACGCCAGACCACCTGTTAGTGCAGCTGGACCGAAGTCGTAAGACAATGAACCGTAAACTTCGGTGAAGTCGTAATCGCCCGCATCAGCAGCATCTGAATCTGGGTAAGCGTAATAAATCACACCTACGTCATAACCAATATTATTACTGAACTCACCACCAAAACCTGCGTAGTAATCAATTTCGATATCAGCATCATCACCGAAATCTAGGTTTGAAGCCCAAATGCCAGCGTAGAAACCACTTGAGTGTTCAAGATCGAATCCACCTTGAATAGCTGGACCGCTATCGGTCTGTGAAACACCGCGGTAAACGTAGTCTGTAGTTAAAGCAACGTTACCGCTAAGAGTCACTTCTGCTGCCGCTGTTGAAATGGCAAGTGGTGACGCCGTCATTAATACTGCTGCTGCCAATGTAGTCATTTTAGTATTCATTATTGAACTCCTCATTCAAAATTGTTTAAAGCCTTCCAAAAAATATGTTCTATCTTGGTGGTTGTATTTAACGCCTTAGTGCGCCAATACGTTTTATATTGCACAGGCCGTGCCATAGACAATAAATCTATTAAAATCAATATGTTATATATGTTTATTAAGGTTATGTATTTATATAAACCGCACCAAAATGGAACCCTTAGTTTTTGGCCGCACAATAATGGTGCAAATAAACGCCTTAATATTGATCAGTTATTGTTTTCGCTAAAATCAGGGTAGGATGTCGTTAAAATCAATAGGAAACTCATGAATACACGCAAAGCATTTATTGATGAACTTACTCAACAGCTAGAAATTGGCCTACCGTCTGGCCTTGGACTGCTGCGCGAGGACATAGAAGCGATTGTTAAAGCCAGTATGACTGGTGCTTTATCGCGCCTTGACCTTGTTACCCGTGAAGAATTTGATGTACAGACGGCGGTTTTACTGAGAAGTCGTGAAAAATTAGAAGCATTAGCCGAACGATTGGCTAAACTGGAACAAAACTAAATTAACCAATAATTTGAAATTATTACGCTTTATCAATTGGCCAGGATGGCCATGTACACAAGACAAAGGAACTGTTTATGTCGCTCGCGATTATCCTCTCCCGTGCCAGCCACGGTATTCATGCTCCACTTGTTAGCGTTGAAGTACATTTATCAAACGGACTGCCTTCGCTATCTATTGTTGGCCTCGCCGATACCGAGGTAAAAGAAAGCAAAGATCGTGTACGTAGCGCAATTATCAATTCACAATTTGAATTCCCTGCACGCCGTATCACCATCAACCTTGCGCCAGCAGATCTTCCCAAACAAGGTGCGCGATTTGATCTCGCTATTGCCATAGGTATACTGATTGCCTCTCGGCAAATCGAAACAAATAAATTAAACGAATATGAATTCATTGGTGAACTTGCCCTAACGGGTGATATTCGTAAAGTAACGGGTGCACTACCTACTGCACTAGCAACACGCGAATCGAATCATAAATTAATTCTGCCTAGCGAAAACAAATCGGAAGCAAAATTAATTCGTCATGCTGAGCAATATGCTGCATCTCATCTTCTTGATGTCTGTGCACATTTAAATGGAACAAATAAACTCGATCTTATTACGCAAGAAAAAATTATACCGCCAACTTCAATAACTGAAGACATGGCCGATATACGTTTGCAACAACATGCGCGACGTGCTTTAGAAATTGCCGCCGCTGGAAATCACAGCCTCATTATGATCGGCCCGCCGGGAACAGGCAAAACCATGTTAGCAAAACGACTACCAAGCATCCTCCCGGATATGACTGAAGATGAAGCCCTTGAATCTGCTGCCGTGCATTCAATTTGTGGTCAAACACCTTCAGAACATAATTGGCGGCAACGTCCTTTCCGCGCTCCGCATCATACGGCTTCTGCTGTTGCACTGGTTGGTGGTGGAAGTCAGCCGCGTCCGGGGGAAATATCGCTTGCCCATCATGGTGTATTATTCCTTGATGAACTCGCTGAATTTGAACGCCGCGTTTTAGAAGTATTACGTGAACCCATTGAAAGTGGTGAAATTCATATTTCACGTGCAGCAAGGCAATCTATCTTCCCTGCTCGCTTCCAACTTGTGGCAGCGATGAATCCCTGCCCATGTGGATACCTCGGTGACCTAAATGGAAAATGTCATTGTAGTATTGAACAGGTGAATCGTTATCGCAGAAAAATATCAGGTCCATTATTAGATCGTATCGATATGCATATTGAGGTGCCGCGTTTGCAGTATTCAAAACTACATACACAGCCAACTGGTGAAACCAGCGATGTTGTTCGTCAGCGTGTTATAAAAGCAAGAAAACGCCAACTTAATCGCAGCCAATGTGCCAACCAGGCATTAAGCAATAAAGACATCGATGTGCATTGCACCCTACAAAAAGAGGATAACGAGCTGTTAGAAAATGCCATTGAACAACTTGGTTTATCGGCTCGTGCATGGCATAGAATTCTAAAACTCGCACGCACTATCGCTGATCTTGATAGCTGTGATGATATTAAAACACAACACCTGCAAGAGGCAATTGGCTACCGACGACTGGACCGCTCTACTAGTTAACAAACTTGCTGGCTTTTGCCTATTTGTTCCGTTAGCATCGCTATCTAATTATTTACTTCGATTGATTTAAATGAAAAAAATTCGTTTACGAATTCCTGGTAGCTTAGGTGCAGCACTCGGCGCTGAACTCGATCTTCCTTCACAGGGCAAGCCACATGCTTGGGCTTTATTTGCGCACTGCTTTACTTGTTCTCGCAACTTAAAATCCTTCCATATTATTTGTGAACACCTTGCGCAAAATGGTATCGCGGTTCTACGTTTTGATTTCACTGGAATCGGAGATAGTGACGGTGATTTTTCGAAAACTAACTTTGCTACCGATGTTGATGATATCGTTGCTGTTAGTGAATACATGGCCGCCAATTACACTGCATCTGAATTATTGATTGGTCACTCGATGGGTGGTACCGCCATATTAAAAGCCGCGGAAAGAATTCCTTCCTGCCAATCAGCTGTTACTATCGCTGCACCCTCTGATCCAGGTTATGTTGCTCGACATTATATTGGTTTAAGACCCGACGTTAATAAATTCGGTTCTGCAAAAATGACTATTGGTGGAAATCATTTTACGGTTAGTGAAAAATTCTTTGAAGATTTGGATTATCCTGACGATGGAACTTATCTAGACTCTTTTCAAAAACCTTTGCTCATTTGCCATTCACTTGATGACGACATGCTTAATCATGACCATGCTGAACAACTGCATATTCATGCCGGTAAACCTTCATCATTAGTCAGTTTAGATAACGCCGATCATCTGCTTTCTAACAAAGATGATGCCGGTTATGTAGCGGATCTTATCGCCGGCTGGGCGAAAAGATATATACCTTAGATATATAATAAGCAAAAAAAGGGGCCGCCATTGGCGACCCCTTTTTAGAACATAATACTTAGGCCTATTTAGACTCAGCCACCATGTAATCAACGATTGACTTAATAGCGTCATCACTCAAATCAGCACGACCGCCTTTAGGAGGCATACCGCCTTTACCGCTAATTGCATTTGTGTACAACGCGTCAGTACCCGCTGCAATACGAGCAGACCATGCCGCCTTGTCACCTAAGATAGGTGCGCCAGCTGCGCCAGTACCGTGGCAAGCAAAACAAGCCGCCGCGTACATATCTTTACCGCTTAGCTTAGCAGCAGGTGCTGCTGCCTTATCACCAGCAACCTTAACCATAGCAACAGGTGCGATACGTTCAGCAACCGCCTTATCCATACCCGCAGCAGCATCTGCCTTAGCCGCTTCTTTATTTCCTTCTGACAACGCGCCTGCTACAACAAAAATAACAATGGCTAGCACAGCCAAAGCCAACATAAATTTCGTTAAGGTGCCCCAAACTTCTTTATCATGATCGCCCACTGTACTTCCCCTTGGATTAAAATGGCTATTTAGGCGGCAATACGCCAACCCAGTAAAAATTTAGGAGCAGAGTATAGCCACATTGCCTCGGCGGTAAAACTATAATTGCCATAAATTCAGTGATTTCCCTATAAAAAATAAACTAATAGACCTACTATATGTCTTGGAATTAACAATACAAGCTATACATAACGAAGCCTGACAAGGTACTATGCTCGCCCTGTTAGACATTGATTATGCGCCCGTAGCTCAGCTGGATAGAGTATCGGCCTCCGAAGCCGAAGGTCGCGCGTTCGAATCGCGCCGGGCGCACCATTTTAAAAAAAGGTACTAACCCCTTTTTTATATTTTATTTATAACCAAACTGTTTTGCCCACGGCAGTAAAATAGGTAAAACCGGTTCCATTTGCTCACTGTACCGTTCCCAACGCCCCCGAGCACGCGTGTAAATTGGTTGCGTTACCTGGTTATAACTCGGTGTATTTATTTTCCCTCGTTGGCGAGCTGTTTCCGAATAGTTCATGACTGCATCGTCCCAATCCACACCGAGGAAATCAAAAAGCGGACTCAGCGTATCCTCAAATGTTTCAACCAAACTTTCATAGCACACCGTGTGAACATCTAACGGAAACACTTTCTGATAGTGCTGCCAAAGTGTCATGGTCTGGTCGTAAAGATGGGCGGCATCCTCCAAGTCGAGGAAATTTGCCATGGCATGATTGACCTTAAAGCTCTGCATAAAGCAGCTCAAGACGCAGTCACAGGGATGGCGTAGTGCGAATAAAAATTTGGCCTGCGGGAATATCCGCTGAATATGGCCTGCATTGAGTATGTTCAACGGCATTTTGTCGACCACGATTCTCTGCTGGTCTTCGGGATTTAGGTGTTTATCCAATTCAGCAAAATATATTTGACGAACTTCTGCAAGATGTTCTGGATCGAGCTCTGCCAATCCATCTGGATCACCTCCAGGAAACTGTTTAAGAGCATGCCTAATATTATCAACGGCGGGTTTTTCCTCCACAACGCAAATGTTTGGGTGGCTACGTAGGATGGTGTCCAGCAAAGTGGTACCAGAGCGTGGAAACCCCACTAGAAACACAGGGTCAGGTCGGTCATCATTATTTATTAGATCTTTCCAGCTTGCAATCCAGTTAGGAGTAAATCGTTTTGCAAAACTGTCGAACTGCGTCAGGTAACGTCGCGCGTCCGACTGCTTTGCCTCAGGTGTTTCCCTGTCATATTCGTTTCCTTGCTTAAAGTAGCCAAACGCCGCTTCGCTATCACCCAACCTATCACACAAGTCACCCAACAGATGCGCACGCCTGCCTAATAGATGAATGTCTATACCCTCTTCTCCCGCTTCAACGAGGATGTCACGTGCCGTACTATAATCACCGTCCCGTTTTAGAAGTTGCGCTTCTGTGAGTGCAAGCAAGGGCTCACGAGGACAATTTTTCCGTGCATTTTCTATCGCTTCACGCAATGACGCGATATTATTTGTCTTATCCAGAATTGCGCAAAGATTATTATGCGCTTCGGAGAAATCTGGTTTAATTGCTAGCGCTTTATGATAATGCTCTATAGCTTCATCCAGTCTGTTTAGTTTTATCAGTGTATTACCAAGATTATTATGGGCTTCAGAGTAATCGGGATTAATAGCGATGGCTTTGTTATAACTTTCTACGGCCTTTTCTAATTTTTTTAATATTGTTAGTGCAGCGCCAAGATTATTATGCGCCAAAGCAAAATCAGGGTCGATGGCTATAGCTTTGTTATAACTATCTATGGCTTCTTCCAGTTTGTTTAGTTTTTTTAGCGCAACCCCAAGATTGCAATATCCCTCAGAAGAATCAGGATTAATAGCAAGAAACTGCCGGAACAAAACGACAGCAGAATCATTCTCGCCCACTTGATGGGCTATCAAACCAAGATTATGTAAGGCGGTAGGATGATTGGGTTTAGTCTGCAACACCTGTCGATAAATATTTTCAGCTTCTCGTAAACGGCCCGCACTATGGTGCGTAATGGCTTGATCAATGATTAACTTCTGTGACTCGGAGGAAAAGTTCGTTGATTGTGCAGACTTTGATTTTTTTTCCGCTTTCTCAGCAATTTTCTTTTGACGACGTTTTTCCGCTCGATTCATTTGTGCACGCATCCCTTACGAACGCCCTAATCCGATATAAAAAATAAATAAAAGAAACAAGTACAATTATTATATTCCTCAGAAGGTTAGCATAGGCAAGCTAATTTAAACATAGTCAATGCTGAATAACTGCGTGTTACACCTGCCATTTTCGAACTAATGGTTTTTCCGACTGAGTGAATGAATCACCACCACAGCCACAAGCCCCATCAGCACTAAACCGATCACAGCATAAAGCGAAGCATGATCAACCGTTGGCATAAACGGTGTGGTGCTGAGTAATCTCTCTTTACCTGCTATGGTTTCATAAACTCTTTCTTGAAATGGCCACAACACCCATAATGATGCAATTAAGATTCCTTTGATGACCAATAAGGTGCGTTGATAAAAGTGAGCCAGTAGCCATGTAAGCAATCTTGAAAAACTGACCAAACCAACAATGCAGCCTAATAAGAATGGCACAATTACGGATAAATTGAATTCACCTAAGGCAGCAATAATTACGCTATATTTTTTTAGTAATAATAATAGAAAAGAACCAGATACGCCGGGTAAGATCATTGCACAAATAGCAATGGCGCCAGATAAAAATATAAACCAGGCTGCATTCGGTGTTTCAACAGGAACGAGATTAACAATAACTAAACCCCCAGCCGTGCCGAGAATTAAAGTCAGGGAATCTACACCATTGAACCCTTTTAGCTCCTGCATCAACACATAAATTGAAGCGATAATTAAACCAAAGAACAATCCATAGACGTGTTCAGAGTATTCTTTTATTAATATCGGTAAAGAAATGATATGAGTAAAAAACCACACCGCTGAAAAAAGTCCTAGTAATAAAGGAATAATAAAATGAAAGTGAGGTCGTTTAACAATGGTTATAAAATCTAACTTGAAATACGCCTTTAGCCAAGTCGTATCAAACGAACCGATTGCTGCCAATAAACGCTCATAGATACCGAGTATAAACGCCATGGTGCCACCACTAACACCAGGCACTAAATCAGCCATGCCCATGCAAAAACCCTTGGCTACCAACCAAGGCATTTCATGCCAACGCATGATACTTCTCCCATTATTTTTATCTAATTAACTTTAATTTAATTCGCTTATGCAACGATTCTTACCGCTACCTTTTGCTTTATATAAAAATTGATCGGCTCTCTCAAAAGCAGATTCAATTGAGTCACCTTTCTTAAATTGCGTCATACCCCCCGAAACAGTAATTGCTACGCGCTTTTCACCATGATGGAATTCACATTCTTCAACACCACTACGGAGCTTTTCGACAACTGCTTGTGCATTCTTAAGTTCTGTTTCTGGTAACAACATAACAAACTCTTCACCACCAAACCGTGCTATAAAATCTGTTTCCCGCACCTGATCTTTAAGCAAGGTAGCAATCGTCACTAGCACCTTATCACCCGCTTTATGTCCATAGGTATCATTAACCTTTTTAAAATCATCAATATCCCATACAACGATAACAAGTGGTGACTGATAACGCTTCCAGCGATTAAATTCATGTTCCATGCGCTGATCCCAAGCCAGGCGATTTGGCACTTTGGTTAAGGCGTCCAACATTGAGTTTTTCTGTTCTTCTTCAATTCGTTTACGTAATACGTCTGATTCAGATTCAAGGTTATGCACTTTGCTTGCAAGCTCACCTACCCGAATTTCCATTTGCAGTTTTCGTTTTTCCTCTGTGGTGCGAAATGTATCTACATGTCTTGTTATCTTGCTTAATTTAATTGCAATACTGGTTTTCAGGTTAGCCAAATCAACCGCATCTTGTACATCGGTCTGAATACTTTCAACTTCGCCACCAACATCATCACTAAACTTCTTGTTTTCAGAGAATATCTCATTCTGTATATTCTCATTATCTTGAATATGCTGATCCAACATTTGCAGCTTTTCTGTTACTTGTTGCAAAAATTCTTGAAAATCATTCTTTTCATTTTCACTACGTGCACGCATTTTAATAACTAAATCAGCGATTGATTCCAGTGCTTTCGCAACATGATCTTCATCTATACCTTTAGCCCATTTTTGTTTTAACTGATCTGCATACTCAATCAGATCGTCTGGAAGTACCAGTCGCTCTAATAATTGAATTAAAATCTCATTGATTTCCAGAGAGTCCCCTGGCAAAAATTCATCATCGCTTGCATCTTCTTGTACACCACCACCTGCATTTTCTTGCTTCTCTAATTGTTTCATTGATGTTAAGGCTGCAATACCTTTAAGCAGACTCTGTAGATCTTTCTTTGTCTCTATACGTCTGGTTTTTTGGCGTAATACATCAAGCTCACCCGCTTTAGCAACAGGCACATCAACATCTATAAGCAAGTCAGACAATACCTTCTTCACAATATGCATAACATCTTCAACTGTCTGTTCAACAGGCATTACTCCTGTACCTGTTGAATTTTGTTCGTTATTTTTTAACTCAGTTGTTTTTTTATTGCCAGAAAAGAGACCTTTTAATAAGCCTTTAGATTCTTTCTTTGGCTCATCGCCAAGATTCACTTGTGCATTAAGTGCTGATTCTATTAGAGCGAGAATAGAATTAAACACATCAACAATACCAGAATCATCTTTCAAGTAATCGAGTCGTTTCTTAATATCTTTTTTAGTTTTATTAAGACTTTCCGGATAGGGCAATGTGTTTAAAAGTGCATTTAAAAGATCTTTTTTACTTACCTGTTTGTTATTTTTCTTCTCTTCGCTAGATACCTCAATAATCGCATCAATAATATTTTGAATACGTTCAAGCTTTTTTTCACGACGAACTATATTGCGTAATCTTTCCAAGTGATCTTCAAGTTCCTTGTTTTCCGAATCTAATGCCAGCGTCATCCGCGAAATACAACGTCGCAATAATAAATCGGCCTCTCCCCACTCTTTTTCTTTATCTTCGAGTGACTCCAGGCTGGCGTAATATTTATCTTTCCAGTCATCCATATTAATTATTCACACTGTGGTTTAATTGTATATCCATTGCAACGGCCAAGTGATCAGATGCACCATGAGGCAACACATTAACTTTTGTTACCCTAATGTCGCGACTTACCAATATATGATCGATATTCCGCTTTGGTTGCCAACTAGGGAAAGTATGCTGGCTTTGTTCTGATTCATTCAAATGAGTTTGTTTAAATAAATATTTCATTTCTTTACTATCTGAGTCGCAGTTAAGATCGCCCATCAAAACAACATGCTTTTCCGGTTTTATTAATTCGCTAATAAATCCTAATTGTTGCATCCGTGTTTTCCGACCAAGCGCAAGGTGCACAACTATCACAACCAACTCTTGATTCAAAATATTAAACCGTGCCATCAATGCGCCACGACCAGAGATTAACCCTGGTAATTTATGCTCAACCACACTGTGCGGATTGGTTCTACATAACAAACTATTACTATGCTGAGCCAGTTTTCCAATATTTCGATTCACTTGATCAAACCAAAATGGGAAATGTGCTTTTTTTGCCAAATATTCTGTTTGGTTTATAAAACCTGTTCGCAAACTTCCCGCATCTGTTTCTTGCAAGGCAACAATATCGTACTGACTTATCAGGCCCGCAACCTTGTCGAGATTTTCTTGCTTATGCCGGTGTGGCAAAAGATGCTGCCAACTTCTCATGAAATAATGCCGGTAGGCTTGCGTCTTAATACCGCCCTGTATGTTATAACTCAACAACCGCAAACGGTCGTTCTGGCCTGATTCTAATTTAGCTACGGCCTGCATACGCGGTTATGCCTGAATTGGCGAAACCATTTCACCCAGTTTCTCGGTTAATTTCATGTTCTCACTGTAATCAATCGGACAATCAATAATACTAACGGTGTTATCGGCCAAAGCCGTCGTTAATATACCCGACAAATCTTCCGCTTTTTCGACCCGATAACCCTTGGCTCCAAATGACTCGGCATATTTCACAAAATCAGGATTATTGAAGTTCACATGCGATTTTCGGCCAAATTGATTCATTTGCTTCCATTCAATCAGCCCATAGCCACCGTCATTCCATATCAGGATGACTATCGGAGTCTTTAGCCGCATTGCTGTCTCAATTTCTTGCGAATTCATCATGAATCCTGCGTCACCGGTGACAGCAACCACAGCATGCTCCGGATGACTTAATTTGGCGGCAATGGCACCCGGTACGGCAATACCCATACTGGCGAAGCCATTTGAGATTAAGCAGGTATTCGGCTGCTCACAGCGGAACATTCTCGCCATCCACATTTTATGTGCACCTACATCACAAACGGCAATGTCATTCGTTGCCATCGCTGTTCGCAGCTCCCAGATCAACTTCTGTGGTTTTATCGGAAAACTGTTGTCATTGGCATGCTGGTTCATTTCCTCAATTAAGGCTTTGCGCAAAGGCCGCATTAAATCGCCCACATGGGCGGTTGCCTGTGCTTGAACGCGTACGAGGCTGAGTTTGATATCACCTACCACACAACACTCAAGCGGGTAGAATTCGTCTACCTCGGCAGATTGACTACCTATATGGATAATCTTCCTATCGCCTGTGGGGTGCCATAGATAAGGGTGGTATTCGACCAGATCATAACCAATACAGATAATCAGGTCGGCGTGATCAAAACCACAATTGACATGATCATGTGCTTGCAGGCCTACACTACCCAGTGCCATTGGATGTCCAAACGGTATGACCCCTTTCGCCATAAACGTGTTTGCCAAAGGCACATTCAGGCTTTCGGCAAAGACAGCTAATTGCCGCCATGCCTTAGCACGTATAACGCCGTGTCCAGCAAGAATGATCGGGTGTTTTGCCTTGGATATCAGTTCAGCCGCGTGGCTAACCTGGTCTGCGCGTGGCTCTGGCAGGCTGGTATGTCCCACTGGCAATGGCACGCTATCGGTATCCATTTTTGCGATATTTTCCGGAAATTCTATAAAACAGGCACCGGTCTTTTCGCTCTGAGCCAGCTTGAAGGCCTTTCGGACCATCTCCGGCAGGATATCCGGTGTCGGCATCCTTGAGGCAAGCTTGGTAATAGGGCTAAACAGGTTTATCAGATCCAGCACCTGATGGGATTCTTTGTGAAGACGGTTGGTACCTGCCTGACCGGCGATAGCCACCAATGGCGCATGATCCATATTGGCATCGGCGACACCGGTCACCAGATTCGTTGCACCTGGGCCCAGTGTTGCTAAACACACACCCGCCCTACCTGTAAGACGACCGTAAACGTCGGCCATAAAGGCCGCACCTTGCTCGTGGCGAGTGGTGATGAATTGAATGTCCGAATCGAGTAAGGCATCCATCATGTCGAGGTTTTCTTCGCCAGGGATACCGAAAATGTATTCAACACCTTCATTCTCGAGACATTTTACGAAAAGTTGCGCAGCTTTCATGATCACCCTGATCTGAGTTTATACTACGCATTATTCTAGAACAGACAGGCAATGATTGCCTGCCTGTTAACGATATTCTGGGAATATTTATTTCTTAGCAGTTGCCTTAGCTGGGCTGGATTCTTTCTTTACCAAGGCATCAACGACATGCAGCATCTCGTCATGACCCGCAGCGCCAGGGTTATTAATAGTCGCCTCTTTCGCGCTAGTACGGTATTTACCATTCACAATCATGGCGGGCACACCACTAATACCTGAACGACGCGTTAAGGTAATGGCGCGTTTAACGCGTGACTGAACAACAAAGGAATTCCAGGCTTTAGTAAAGGCTTCTTGAGTTACGCCATTGCTAACAAAGAACGCCGCAATGTCTTGTTCCGTGGCTAAACGAATACGATCTTTATGCAGCGCTTTAAAAAACAAACTGTGGACTTTATCCAATACACCTAGCGCTTCCGCCGCATAATAGGCGCGAGCATGAATAGCCCACGTCTCACGAAAAATAGCCGGGATACGAACAAAATTAACATTCGCTGGTTTTGTCTTTAGCCAATTATTCAGCGCTGGCTCAAAGTCATTACAATGCGGACAGCCATACCAAAAGAATTCAACAACTTCGACCTTTGTCTTATCAGCCGTGCCCATCGCTGGTTTGACCAAATTATATTCAAAACCTTCGTCTATTGCGAAAGCCGTTGTCGCCTGAATCAACAAGACCGCCATGAATGCTAATAATATTTTTTTCATTTCCGTAAATATCCCATTTCGTTCTTTTGTATATATAGAGACAGCCTTAATTACGTTAAAGTTCACCATATGAATGCAGACCGGAGAGGAACATATTCACACCCAAAAAGGCGAACAAGGTAATAAACAAACCAATGATCGACCACCATGCCATTGGCGCGCCGCGCCAACCTTTCGTTAAACGCATATGCAGCCATGCAGCGTAATTTAACCAAACAATCAATGCCCAGGTTTCTTTAGGGTCCCAAGACCAATAACCACCCCAAGCTTCAGCTGCCCATAATGCACCGAGCACAGTGGCAATCGTAAACCATGCAAAGCCAAGCGCAATCGACTTATACATAATGTCATCAAGCATATCCAAAGGAGGCAAAATCCGCGCTGCAAAACCACCTTCCGGCGCATTATTACGCAACAAGAAAACCACACCAACCATTGCCGACAAAGCAAAACAACCATAACCGATAAAGTTGGCAGGAACATGGATCTTCATCCAGTAACTTTTAAGTGCTGGAACAAGTGGAGCAATTTCATCGGCGTTCTTATCAAATTTATACCAAAGCAAGAAGGCTACTGCCGCACTAATGACCAGTAATACAAAACCCCCAAGTGCACGCGTCTTGTAACGCATTTCATAAAACAGATAAATCAATGCGGTAATGATCGAAAACAACACAAAAACTTCATAAAGATTACTAACGGGTATATGGCCAACATCAAAATGAATTAAATAGGATTCACGCCAGCGTACTAGTAAACCAACCAAACCCATCGCTACAGCGAACCAAGTCATCTTGGTTGCAACTTGGCCAGGAAATTCTGATTTAACAAACAAATTGAAAAAATATGTGACTGTCGCTAAGCCAAAAAGAAAACACATCCAACCCACGGCCGTTGCACTTGAAAGGAAGTATTTGAATATAAATTTACCTTGTTCTTTATTCTGCCAATCTGACAATGCAGCAATCGCTTGCCTACCATCCATACCCTCTGCTTTCAATGCCATTACTGCTGGCTCGTATTGGGTTACTGCATAAATACTAATCGCAGCAACCGATAACATCATTGTTCGACTTTGTTTCCAGTACCAACCCAGTGCAACCATTGATATACCGGTACCAAATAAGATGCCTACGTCGTATACATCCATGAATGATGCATAACCATTCCATGCGTAAAAACTGCCCGCCATGACCAATGCTGCAAAAATCCAGTCATATGCAGACAAGGTTTTAAGAAATGGTTTATTTATTTCGTAATCCGATGTTCCTGACATAAACTACCTCAGTGATTTCCATTATCTTCGCCTAACCCCAAACGATGGGCTAAGCGTTGTTTTAATTTCGTAAAGTCCTGAGCAAAATCACGCTCATTGCGATTGCAGCTACCTGCGAAAATTATTTCAACACCTGACTCTGATTTATTTCCAACCCAAACCCAACAACGTCGTTGTTGAATATAAAACATAATAAATATTCCGATAATGAGCATAACACAGCCAAATACAATGATTTCCTTACCAGGTGCACGGGCAATCTGTAGCCCCGACGCCTGAATATGTTCAAAGTCTTTCATTTCCAGATAAAACGGTGCGCCATAGGCATTAATATTCCCAAAAACTGTAAGGGCATCATCAAAAAAATCACTGTCAGATTTGCTCACACCTTCAGAAATATTTATTCCTTCTTGCTCAAGAATACCCAAATATAAATTACCCAAGGTTTTTCGCAAAATATCAAAATATGTCGCTGTTGCTTTTTGTTGCTGATCCACTGGTATATTCTTTTGAATATGCTCATTCAATGCCGTCATGCCGCCTGTTGCAAACAATTCAACCAAGTTACGTGTTGTATTATTCATGCCCCCAGAAATTTCTAGGCGTTTCTCTGAAGTCAAACCTGCCAACATATCTTCAACTGTTTGCGAAACTACTTTGTGCACATTCTGCTTATCTTGCATTGCAGCAATAAAGTCCATGAAACGCTTAACCGAGCCTTGCGTATCTGCCGGGATATAAAGATAACGGAATGGCTCCGCAACCGAGCTACGCACACCACTTAACATGAACAGACGGCCCTCCTGTTCTATCGGCGACATATAATTCTCGTATTCACGCGCCTGACCCTGGCTATCACGTAATTTGAACGTAAAGTTAGGGCCAAAGTTTTTAAATTTCTTTGATGCTCCTTCGCTTTCAATCGGATTGATATTGAATTTACGAAAATCAATTAACTCAATCGTATAAGGTGTGTCATCAACCTTCACGTCAACGTTGCCAAATATACTGCCTTCTATATCCAGCGTTTTTAATTTTGGATCATTTAGTGGCCATGCCCGTAACGATAATTTTGAACCACCATCATTAAAACTTGCTTGATATATTGCATTGCCTTTGTAGATCAATGGGTGGTTAACAGAAATTGTTGCAGCCAATGGTTCATCCAATTCATCATCATGAATAACCAAATCACTCTCAAAGGATTTTGGTTGTCCAGAATCATAATGTTCTATGCGAAAATCTTTTAGTTCAATATCAAACGGCAATTCCTGAATAAGAAAGCCATCTTCCACATTAAGAAAAACAATATTGGCATTTTGCCCTTCTGAAATACTAACGGATCCTCGATACGAAGGATTATCAGATTTTAGAATACTTTGTGCTGAAACTTTTGATGCTGGCAGAGTGTTGTCGGTTTCAATTTTTACATCACCAGAAAAAATTGCGTACTTTAATGGCATGTTGTACATGATCACCGAACCAACACAAACAACAACAATGGCTAAATGAGTAAAGATATAACCCATCCTATTTACGCCACCGCGCATCGCTGCAATCATCGTATGATCTTCATGATCCTTACTGCGAATCTGGTAACCTTCATCTTGTAAATGCGAAGTAATATTTTTTATCAAACCATCGCGGTCGCTTTGAATCTGCCACTGCGCATTATTATGAAAAGCACGCAATGAATTACGCCCTGCATTGGCACGGAAATTACGCATATCACGCAGCATCCGTGGTGCGTTACGAATTACACAAACACTAGTAGAAAGGAGGAGGAAGAAAAGCAGTGCAACAAACCACCAGACACCGTAAATATCGTACAGCCCCATGGAAATAAAGATATCGTGCCAGAATGGCCCAAACTTAATGAGATAATCTTGATAAGGTTGGTTTTGTTGTAAGACAGTTCCAATAGTAGAGGCAAATGCAATTCCAACCAATACCGTAATTGCCAGATTCATTGAACCAAGAAATTCAACCAAGATATTAGCGAAGCTATACTGCCTAGTTTTCTTTACCTGTGTGTTCACAGGTCCCTCCGTCAAACATTTTTATTATTAAAAACATAAAAAAGGGTGGCATAACACCACCCTTTTTACTATCAGAAAAAACTAATTTACTATCAGAAAAACCAGAGCTGTTAATGCAGACCCGCAATATATTCTGCAACTGCCTTCATTTCACTGTCTTTCATTTTACCCGCAACAACGCGCATCATACTGCCTGGATCATTACTACGTATTCCAAGACTAAAGTCTTTCAATGCTTTCATTGTGTACTTAGCATGTTGACCTGACAAAGCAGGAAACTTAGCAGCGGGGTTACCTGCGCCACTTGGACCATGACAACTTGCACAAGCTGCAATACCGCGACTCGCAATACCCGCACGGTAAATATCCTGACCTAGTTTTAACGACTCCTTGCTTGCCGTGCCGCCCTTCGCTTTATTGCTGGCGAAGAATGCTGATACGTTAGCAATATCTGTATCATTTAAACTACCAACCATCGCATTCATAGTACCGTCTTTACGTGCGCCGGTTTTAAAGTCAGTAATCTGTTTCGCCAGGTAAGCTTCTCCTTGACCTGCCAATGAAGGCCAATCCGGATTTGCGCTATTACCATCAACACCGTGACAACCGATACATAAATTTGCTTTCTTTTTTCCAGCAACAGGATCGCCACCAGCCACAACATTACTAGCAAGAGCCAGCATCGCTATAGTAATAAGGAATCGCTTCATCATTTGCTTTAGTCCTTGAATAAATTTAAATAGAGCTTACTTGCTTTGCTCAACCATGTAGGCAACCGCATCAGCAATCACTGCATCACTTAGGTTAGCACGGCCACCCTTAGCAGGCATGAAACCTTTTTTGCCTTGGAAGCCCTTATTCGCATTATCAACCATCACTTTCATACCTTGAGCAATACGTGCTTTCCAAGCAGCCTTATCACCAACCTTAGGTGAACCCGCAACGCCTGTGCCATGACAAGCAGCACATGCCATGTCATAAGTTGCCTTGCCGCCAGCCAAATCAGCAGCTTGTGCGCCAGTTGCCATACTTAGTGCCATTATGGCCGTTGTAATAATTGTCTTTTTCATTTTTAGTCCTCTGCCTATATAAAGGTATGATTAATTAAATTCTGTGTTTTTGGCTTCCTGTCTAAGCCAATATCGCTATCTATAGCGACTTTAGCGACGAAATATCCAAAAATGGCCTGTCTATATACCAGAATTCCAGTACTCTGGTCAACCACAACCGCCTCTAATAACATTCACATTCACTGTATTATTTCCTGTAAATACAGTAAATTACGTACTTTATACACTACTGAACCTGAACCCAATATGAACGACTTTTCGAGTACCTATTATCTCACTAGCGCCAAACGATTTGAGCAATGTCCTGCCGACACGGGTAGTGAGGTGGCGTTTGCTGGTCGTTCCAACGCAGGGAAATCCAGCGCATTAAATGTCATCACCGACACGACCGGACTAGCACGCACCAGTAAGACTCCGGGGCGTACCCAAATGATTAACTTTTTTGCGCTGGATGATGATCACCGCTTGGTTGATTTACCCGGCTATGGTTATGCCAAAGTACCAAAAAAAATAAAGGTCGAATGGCAAAAAGAACTCGGCAAGTACCTTGAAAAACGTGCGTCCTTACGTGGGTTAATTCTATTGATGGATGTTCGCCATCCTCTCAAAGAATTTGATTGCGAAATGCTAGATTGGGCGCACAGTGTTGAATTACCTGTGCATATCTTGCTCACCAAATCCGATAAACTCTCGAATGGCCCTGCTGGCGCCAGTCTACAAGAAGTATTGGAAGCCATTCATAAATCTTACCCACTGTGTTCTGCGCAGTTATTTTCTTCCCTCAAAAAACAAGGACTTAAAGAGGCCAGACAAGTTCTATCTATGTGGCTTTATGACTAAAAAAAAACCCCGACCATAGGGGATGGTCGAGGTCGTGGGGTTCGGTCATTAGGGATAACCGAACCAACTCTTCCTAAACTGGGAGAAGAATAGGAAGATACCCGAAATCCGGGGCATGTAAGTTCGACTAACACCTGATAGAAAAGTTCAATAAAACTGTAAGGGAAATACTACATTTAAATGTATGGGTATTAATGTGCCTCATCCCAATTAATCCCTGTATCCACTGAAATCTCCAGTGGTACTTTTAATTCCGCCGCGCCTTCCATTGCTTTGGTTATTCCGACAATGGCTTCATTAAGTACCCTGTCAGCTATCTCGAACACCAACTCATCATGTACTTGCATAATCATCTTGATTTGCTGATTGTTCTCGCCGATAAATTTTGCACAAGCTAACATAGCGCGTTTAATAATATCTGCGGCGGTACCTTGCATCGGTGCATTAATCGCAGTTCGTTCTGCGTACTGTCGACGCTGCATGTTTGATGCCTTTATATCCGGAACATATAAACGACGGCCAAACACCGTTTCCACATAACCAACATCACGAGCACGTTCACGCATGGTTTCCATGAATGTTTTAACACCCGGGTAACGCTCAAAATATAAATCAATATACTGCTGCGCTTCTGTGCGGCTGACATCGATCTGTTTCGCTAAACCAAATGCCGACATACCATAGATCAAGCCAAAATTAATGGCCTTGGCACGACGACGCTGTTCAGTCGTTACTGCATCACGATCCATACCGAACACTTCCGCCGCCGTCGCCCGATGAATATCTACGCCATCCGAAAATGCCGTTAATAAACCTTTATCTTCAGACAAGTGTGCCATGATACGTAATTCAATCTGCGAATAATCCGCTGCGACAATCGTATAGCCCTTTGATGCAATAAAGGCTTGGCGAATACGCCGACCTTCTTCACTGCGAATCGGAATGTTTTGTAAATTAGGATCGCTCGATGACAAACGCCCCGTAGCCGCAACAGCTTGATGATATGAGGTATGAACGCGACCCGATTTCTCATCAATCATTAATGGCAACTTATCCGTGTAAGTCGATTTCAACTTACTCAAACTACGATATTCAAGAATCATTTTCGGTAAAACATAGTCATCCGCCAATTCTTGTAAAACAGCTTCTGCGGTTGATGGCTGACCTTTGGGGGTTTTCTTGATAACTGGCAATTCCATTTTTTCAAATAAAATAGCTTGAATCTGTTTCGGCGAACTTATATTGAATTCTTCGCCCGCTTCTTTCCATGCTTCAGTTTGAATTTCTTGAATTCGCTCTGCCAATTGTTTACTTTGCTCAGCCAACATATCCGCATCAATCAAAACACCTTGGCGTTCAATGTCTGATAAGACCGGCAGCAGAGGCATTTCCATTTCTGTGTAAACTTTTTCAAGTGCTGACTCAGCTTTTAACTTAGGCCAAAGCACTTCATGCAAGCGTAATGTAATATCTGCATCTTCGGCTGCATAAGGACCCGCTTGCTCCAAATTAACCTGATTAAAGGTTAATTGTGCTTTGCCCTTACCTGCGACCTCTTCAAACTTAATTGTTTTATGTGATAAATACTTTAACGATAGCGAATCCATATCATGTCTGCTTGCGGTGCTATCTAATACATAGGATTGCAGCATGGTGTCATGCTTAATGCATTGTAAATGAATGTCATAATTCATTAATACATTTCGGTCGTATTTTAAGTTCTGCCCAAGCTTGGATGCCTTGGGATCTTCAAGCAACGGTTTTAATTGCTGTAAAACCCAATCTCGAGATAACTGTTCAGGCGCACCTTCATAATCATGTGCCACAGGAACATAAGCCGCCTTGCCTGCTTCAACAGAAAAGGATACGCCAACTATTTCTGCCTGCATATAATCAAGGCTGGTCGTTTCTGTATCAAAAGCAAAAAGCTCACTCGCCTTTAATAATTTCAACCATTTATTAAAGTCATCTTTACTAAAGATAACTGCATAATCTGTTTTAACTTGCTGTGGCGTATCTTCTACTGTTGATTCACCACCATGATCAATTTGTTCAGCTAACCAGGTTTTAAATTCATACTGCGCAAACAACTCTCGTAAACGTTCTGTATCAGGTTCTATGCGCTGTAAACTTTCTGGTGTTTCATTTAATACAACATCGCATTTTATTGTTACCAATTGTTTTGATAACGGCAATTGTATCAAACTATCACGCAGGTATTCACCCACTTTGCCTTTAACCTTATCCGCATTAGCCATGACTGTTTCAAGATCGCCATGTTCATCAAGCCACTTCACTGCAGTCTTGGGGCCACACTTAGGCACACCAGGAACGTTATCAACCTTGTCGCCAACCAAGGTTAAATAATCAATGATTTGATCAGGCCGCACACCGAATTTTTCTAGCACGCCTTCTGGATCAGAAGTTACATTAGTCATAGTATTAATTAAGGTGACTGAATCATCAACTAATTGCGCCATGTCTTTGTCACCCGTTGATACCAGACTTTTCATCCCGGCGGCAGTCGCTTGTACACACAAGGTGCCAATAACATCGTCTGCTTCAACGCCATCAATAACCATTAATGGCAAACCCATTGCCTTAACAATTTCATGAATGGGTTCTACCTGGCTGCGTAATTCATTTGGCATTGGCGCGCGATTAGCCTTGTACTCACTATACATATCATCACGAAAGGTTTTCCCCTTGGCATCAAATATCACCGCGATATGCTCTGGATCATATTCACGTAATAAGCTGCGCAGCATATTCACCACACCATAGATTGCACCCGTCGGTTCACCGCGCGAATTTGTCAGGTTTGGCATGCCATGAAATGCACGGTAAAGATAAGAAGACCCGTCGACTAGGACAAGCGGTTTTGTCGCTTTTTTACTCATAAGATTTGTAAGTATCAGTAATGGAAATGATTGGCTATTATTATAGTAAGGACATGGTGTCCTGACTGCTGACATTATGTCGGAAACAGTGTTTGATTACATCCCGGATATCGATGATAGGAAAATAGGTTATGGATAAGAAAACATCCCCACTATTACCAGGAATGCTCCCTATTAACGATGGCCAGTTAACGCGTGAATCCTGGAAAATCTTCCAAATTATGGCTGAGTTTGTCGAAGGATTCGAACGCCTTGCTCAGATTAAACCTTCTGTGAGCATCTTTGGTTCGGCACGTACAGATCCCGAACACCCTTCATACAAATTAGCTGTAGATATTGCCAGATTACTCTCTGATTCAGGTTTTTCTGTTGTCAGTGGTGGTGGCCCAGGCATTATGGAAGCCGCCAATAAAGGTGCCTTCGCGGGTAAGTCACCCAGTATTGGTCTAAATATCGACCTGCCACATGAACAAACTGCTAATGCCTATCAAGATATCGAGCTTAATTTCAGGCATTTCTTTTCTCGTAAGGTGATGTTTGTGAAATATGCATCAGCCTATGTAGTGCTTCCAGGTGGCTTTGGCACGCTCGATGAACTCGCTGAAATTCTAACCTTGATCCAAACTGGCAAAAGTCGCCGTATTCCTGTGATTCTTGTCAACAGCGAATTTTGGTCTGGCCTCATCGATTGGTTTGGTAATACGCTAGTAAAAGCGGGTACAATAAACCCAGAGGATCTAGACCTATTTAAGGTATTAGATGAACCACAAGCTGTTGTGGACGCCATCTTCGAGCATTATGATACTCGTGGATTCGAACCCTCTGCCGAGGAACAGGAAATCCTACTCAAGCTATAAGATACTGAAATATATAAAAAACAAGGACTTATCATGGAACACCGTCGTCTTATCTTTGCTGCTGTTTTACTTTCGCTAGGCTTAATCGCACATGCTGCTGACAAGGCTAAAGAAGATCTGCTTGTTCCACCTCCACCGGCCAAATTACAAAGTGGTGAGCCGATTGAGCCCGAAGTCACCATTATTCAGAAAAAAAACTCCACTGAAGAACGCTACAGCATCAATGGCCAGGTTTATGCCGTTAAAATTACGCCTGTCGGTGGCCCAGCTTATTACCTAATTGACTCCGACGGTGATGGCTCACTCGAAACCACCCAAGATGACATTGAGCGTGGACTAAACGTACCAAAATGGATTCTATTTAGCTGGTAAGGTAAATCTTTTCTCATGTCTGTTTACACCACCATCGAGCAAGATGAGCTTGAAGCATTTTTGCTCAATTACCGTATTGGCGATCTCGTCGACTATACCGGTATCAGTGATGGGATCGAAAACACCAACTATTTTGTTAATACCAGCCAAGGTCAATATGTACTGACCATCTTTGAAGAATTATCTGCAAACGAATTACCATATTTTCTCGACTTAATGGCTTTTCTTGCCGAGCATGAAGTGCCGAGTGCACACCCTATTGAAGACAAAAATGGTAAGTTCCTTCGAACGCTTAAAGACAAACCTGCAGCACTGGTTATTCGATTAACCGGCAAGGGCATCAATGAACCGAATACCGTCCAATGCGCAGCATTGGGCGAAAGCCTCGGAAAATTACATGCCGTTAGTCATCAATTTACCGAGCATCGTGACAATCCACGTGGACCAAAATGGTGGCACGAAATGTCTGTAAAACTTGATGGCAAACTTTCAATTAGCGAACGCGAAATATTAGATGCAGAGATGTCATTTCTGAATGAACATCGTCTTGATGAATTACCTGCGGGCGTTATTCATGCCGATCTATTTCGTGACAATGCTTTATTCGACAAAAACATACTCACTGGTATTATCGATTTTTACTATGCCTGTAATGATGTGCAACTTTACGATCTTGCCATCACTGTCAATGATTGGTGTTCAAACCAAGATGGTTCATTAGATAATGCACGTGTTTCCGCAATGCTTGCAAGCTATGTGAAGAAACGCCCTTTACTTAAAGAAGAAACACAAGCTTGGCCTATGATGTTGCGTTCCGCCGCACTACGCTTTTGGCTTTCACGCCTGCACGACAAATATTTCCCTAAAGAAGGGGAAATGACACACATCAAGGATCCTGATGTGTTTAAAAAGATATTAATCAATCGTATTGAGAATTCAGACAGCTACTTGGCACAATTACCGAATTAAAATCTGCTGTGTTCCCTCTATGCTAATATAGTATGCATAGCCTGATATTTATTGTTTTTTCGTTACTTTTATGCACATGTTCGGCACATATTAGTAATTTTACAAAAATGGCTAACCAATTTATCCAAGCTTGCATTGATCAAATTTGTGGCATCGCCAAACCGCCATGTTCCAAATAGCTTTTACAATACTGTTAAATTCTTACACGCCAATTTGAACTGTATCGACTATAATAGGTCATATTCTTTAAGCACTTATGCATCAAGGAAAATAACCATGAAATTACGCAACCAACAATTAATCAATTTACTAATTGCCGCAACATTTACGCTCTCCCTTGCAGCATGTCAGTCTTCACCTACTCAAGAAGATACTGGCCGCGTCATTGGTGCCGTCGTCGGTGGCGTATTGGGTTCCAATGTCGGTGGAGGCCGGGGCAAAACTGCAGCGATTATTGCCGGTACTATTGTCGGTGGTTATTTCGGTGGCAAGATAGGTAAAACCATGGATGAAAATGATCGTTACCGTACTAATCAAGCATTTGAAACCACACCAACTAATCAGGCAAGCTCATGGCGTAACCCCGATAGCGGTAATGAATATAGCGTTACGCCTACGCGTACCTATGCAAATGATAGTGGTCCATGTCGCGACTACACCACCGAGGTTGTTATTGATGGTAAGCGTGAAACAGCAACCGGCACAGCCTGTAGAGAAAATGGCCAATGGCGCGTAGTTAACTAGTATTTACATAATACTAATGAATATTGAAAGGCCGATCACCTATCTAGATCGGCTTTTTTATATTATAAATTTATGAATAAACCTTTTGCAGAATCTTGTGAACAAAATAAACATATCATTCTTGATGTGTTGAAGCAGGAATTTTCTAACGTAAATAACGTTTTGGAAATTGGCAGTGGTACGGGGCAACACGCTGTTTTCTTCGCGAAATCTCTAGCTCATTTAAACTGGCAGTGCAGTGATCGAACTTCCGCACTCACTGGCATTAATGCTTGGCTTAATGAAGCCAATTTAACAAACTTACCCAGCCCTATTGAGTTAGATGTATTATCGAGCCAATGGCCAAACAAGAAATACGACGCTGTCTTTAGTGCCAATGCTGTTCACATTATGTCATGGCAAGCAGTTGAAGCTATGTTTGAAGGCCTAAAAAATTGTTTAGAAGAACATGCTGTAATTTGTTTATATGGTCCATTTAACTACGATAATAAATTTACAAGCGAAAGTAATGCACGCTTCGATCAATGGCTTAAACAACGCGACCCATTAAGTGGTATTCGAGATATTAATGACCTCAATAAATTAGCCGCGCAATGTGATTTAACTCTTAGTAATGATCATACAATGCCAGCCAATAACCGAATACTCTGTTGGCAAAAATAAAATCAATTAATCTCTAATATTTTTTGCAGCCAAACACCTATCGCATCAATCTCGTCGGGCACAACCGAATGTGGCATAGCATAACTATTCCATTCAACTTTATAACCTTGCGCTAATAATAAATCGCGTGACTGCTTAGCGAAGCTAATTGGAATAATGTCATCATCTTCACCATGCGCATAAAAAATAGGTACGCCCTGATTTGTAGAATGTTTTTCTTCGGCCAAGGTTTCTGCCAATGGCACATAACTTGATAACACCATAATGCCAGCAAGTCGTTGAGGAAAACGCAAACCTGCTTGTAGAATAATTGCCCCGCCTTGCGAAAAACCGGCCAATACAATTTTATCTGCAGGAATGCCTTGTGTAATTTCTGCTTCAATTAAACTATTAATTTGCTGCTGTGATCGTTTTATACCTTCAACATCTTGTTGCTCACCCAAATCCGTTGCCGCAATGTCATACCAGGCACGCATTACATAACCATCATTGACTGTGACAGGAATTTTAGGTGCATGAGGAAAAATAAACTTAATCGCTGCATCATCAGGTAAACCTAATTCCGGCACGATGGGTTCAAAATCATAGCCATCTGCACCCAAACCGTGTAACCAAATAACGGCAGCCTCTGGTACACCTTTAGGCTCAATAATGATGGATTCCAATATTTCTTGCATAGCGACTACTTTATTTAACTGCGTTATAAGATTTTTTTAGCCTGTGTAGAAATAATCCAAGCAATAAACTCACTATACCCATTCCCAAAAGCATTAACGTCAAATCCATAACTTCTGAATATTGCATATTAAATATCTGTGGCGTAAAGATCGACATTATAATTAAGCTAGTTGATAATACATACATACTATAAAAGTTCCACGTAGGTAAACCTTGTACGGCTTTCCCTGTTGCTTCTTTGTACTTCAATTTAACCTTACTTTTCGGTAAATTTCTTACCAAGAAATATTGTCTCAAATAAACTATAACTAATATTACTAATGGTGGAACCAAGCTGAGCAACTTAAAATCATCAAAATCTAAAGCCAAACCATATAAGATGCCTAATGGAAGTAAAAACATAAACATTTTTCTGTGAAACTTGAATAATTTATTTTCTATTCTTCATCAACGACAATACAACCTTTGCTCAATATACCATTTGGATAATATAACCAACCCTCTCCATCTGGATTTTCTTTAAATGCCGCTTCTGCCATGCTATCAAAATATCCCATTTTTATACCTATAAATGGTTCAATTTAGTATTAATCTTTATGGAGTTTACCAACGAATATATCTTTATTATTTGATTTAATTTTTATTACATCACCTATATGCGGTTCAAGCCCTTCATATTTTTCATGTATCCTCACCCGATCTGTGGATGTTTTTTCCTCAGGAATACTCAAAATTTCTATCCCGTTCAGAAATACTTCATAGGCCTTATTTTGACCTCCTTGCTCAAGATCCAAATCTACTTCGATATGTTTTTTTATTTTCTTTGATAACTTATTGGTATATGCCTCTATTTCAACCTCACCATGTCCAATACCCTCAACCAGTGAAAATTTCACTTCATATTCCCAGCATTTTCGATCACCAAAAATAATCAATATTACAACCACTAATATGACCCATCCCCAAGTGGGAACGCCTTCTAACCAATGCATTAGCTCAACTACTGTATTTAGATCCATGTATTACCCTACCTAATATCTTTTTTGTTTATACGAATATCCCTCTTTCAGAATTATATAAACTGTATATTCTATGAAAATAATACTCGTTCAAAATTTATAATAGTAATACCTGTTAAAATTCATTGACGAGCCATTTTTATTGGTCAATTCAAATTGACCTTAGAAAATACCAATAACACCATATACGATAAGTCCTGTACCGATTAAAATATTACAAACTTGTAATCATTTCTCATTGATATGTGCCTCCTATCCCAACGCTAAAACTAATATTGTATTAGACCTATATTTTGTAAGATATTTGTTTCAAAATAGACCTATATATTGTAATGTTATATCCTACAAGCTAGTTTTGTTTAAATAATAGCCAATATTACATAAATTAACTCAAATTTAAGCGGATTTTCACAGCTATAAGTGAGCATCAAATTACCACTGGATATTATTCGTTATGAAACTTCGCAAATTGAACACATGTATTTTGTGCGCTGTCGTCTTCATGCTGATGGCTTCTGTTATATCGAATGCTGCAGATACCCCAACCCCAATCGCTGATAAAGTCCTTAAAGTCGGTGTACGTGCTCATAGTGGTATTGAGGCTAGTAAAAAGAAGTGGGACAAAACAATTCACACTTTAAGCAAAAAGATTGATGGTTACCGATTTGAATTAATTCCCATTATCAGCTTTCAAAAAATGCGCACGGCTGTAAAGAATAAACAAATTGATTTTGTTCTCACCAATCCTTTTGCCTACATTGAATTAAACAAGCAATCAGGCGTTCACCGTATTCTTACCTTAAATAAGAAACAACCAAATGGCATCGCATCAACTGCCTTTGCATCGGTCATTTTTACTCGCTCTGATCGAAATGATATTAACAGTATCTCCGATATCCAAAATAAAAGTATCATGGGTGTACATCAAGAAGCTTTTGGTGGCTGGCTCATGGCATTGCGTGAATTAAATCATGCCGGGTATGATCCTCATGATCACAGCAGTGAAATATTATTTACTTCCGACAATACACACCATTCCGTCGTTTACTCAGTCTTGTCAGGGGCTGCTGATATCGGCACTATTCGTACGGGTATTCTTGAGCAATTAGCCGCTCAAGGAAAAATAAAGCTCAACTCAATCAAAATTCTTAATCCTCACAATGACAAACTAGGCGCTTTACATAGCACGCAGCATTATCCCGAGTGGCCTTTTGCGGTACTGCCACATATTTCTTCTGAGTTATCGAATTACGTGTTTCGCACACTATTGGAAATTCAACCAGACTCCGCTGCAGCATTGACCGGTGGATATACAAACTGGGCTGTCCCTTTGGGTTACGATGAAGTCTATAAACTTGCAAATGAACTTGAACATCAACATATTACGTTTTCTAATATTTGGCATAAACATCAGTTCACCATTATTTTATTAATTGTTTTTATAATTTCCATTACCTTTTACACCCTGTATTTATCTTCAATTAACAAAAAGTTATCTGCGTCAAAGTTAGCGCTATCTCTCCACAAAGAACATCTTGAAGATACAGTTCAAAAACGAACAGAAGAACTGGCAATACAAAAATTACATGCTGAACATGCCAATGCTGCCAAGTCTGACTTTCTTTCAAATATGAGTCATGAATTACGCACACCGCTGAATGCTATTCTTGGATTTAGCCAATTAATTAAATTAGATGCCGAAGATGCCTGCGATAAAGAATTGTCAACCAATATTATGGAAGTGATTGATGCAGGTAAATATTTGTTATCTCTTATTAATGAGATCCTTGATTTAGCCAAAATCGAGTCAGGAAAGACTGAGCTGAAATTAGAAGAGATATTATGTCTTCAGGTTTTTAAAAATAGCTTAAATATTATTTCACCTATTTCTAATGCAAAGAATATTACTATAAATATTGATAAGTGCTCTGAATGTCTTGTTATCGCAGATCGTAAAAGATTGCAGCAAATTTTTATAAATTTATTAAGCAATGCTGTTAAATATAACAATGAAAGTGGCAGTATAAATATTGTACTTGAGAACAATCATCAAGGATTATTCGAATTCAGAATCAAAGATTCTGGTATAGGAATAAAACCCGAGTTTCATGACAAAGTATTTGAACCCTTTGCACGCGATCATGAAAATGCTGAACTCGTTGAAGGAAGCGGTGTGGGTCTTGTTATTACCAAACACTTGGTAGAACAAATGCATGGGGATATTGGCTTTGAAAGTGAATATGGAGTAGGGACTGAATTTTGGATAACACTACCCATAGTTCAATCCGCCTAAAATTTATATTTTATAGATTTACAAAAAAAGGCCGCTTTAATAAGCGGCCTTTTCATTTACTAATCAATAACAAGGTTTAACGGATTTTAGCATCCTGAGAACTAGACTCACCCTTGTTATCAACCCAGCTAACTTTAATGCTGTCACCCTTCGCGCCACCCTTAAACTTGAAAGACAAGTAAGGATTTTTTGATACTGCCGGTCCCC
>Ga0316205_10000591_pt1 | contig 62486 bp, 60 predicted proteins | sample 3monthpyrite_MG_FD_204941 | JGI IMG/M metagenome (GOLD analysis project Ga0316205, IMG submission 204941) | Microbial mat bacterial communities from mineral coupon in-situ incubated in ocean water Damariscotta River, Maine, United States -... | ecosystem: Environmental > Aquatic > Marine >...
GTGGTCAAGTACATGCTATGCTAACGCAAACCAAGACTACGCCACCTATTTTGGATATGCATCGAGTAATCAATCCCTAACGCCCACTTCTCAACTTACTCATTGCACGTTGTCCGAAATAGAAGCTTATTATGCCTGCGAAGATGGCTTGGTCTTCCATTTGCCAGACTAGTGGGAGTGCAACTTGCAGGGTTGTGGTGTCGAGAAGCATGCTGATTTGCGCCCATTTTACTGATGTGTAGAGCAGGAAAAATGCGTAAGCCAAAACTGGGCGGACTGTGCCGTTTAGTGCGTCTACCCATGAAATTCCAGTGCTGTAGGTTTTGTATAATGCTCTGGATTCGGAAATATCTGCCTGAACATTGATTTCTTCCAAGCGGTTTATGTGACCTTTTTCCTGTTGCTGCATCTGCAATTGTAGGATTGCTAGTTCGTGTTTGCGATCGGCGGAATCACGCCATATTTTTAGCAAATCTGGAAATGCCGAACTTACGAATCCCAGCAAAGTTGCGAGTAAATACGAACGTGAGCTTACAGGAGAACGGATTCGGGATAAGGTTGAGGCATCGAAGAAAAAAGGCATGTGGATGGGAGGGCAGATACCTCTCGGTTATAATATTGAAGATAAAAAACTGGTGATTAATGAAGATGAGGCAAAAACTATCAGCATTATTTACCAGCGGTTTTTGGAGGTGCAATCCGTGACTGATGTAGCCAGAGATATGAATAATCTGGGTTTTCGTACCAAAACCTTTATTTCAAAAACCAATAAAATTCATGGAGGCAATAGATTTAACCAGAAGAATATCCGCCGAATTCTTGAAAATCCTCTCTATAAAGGAAAGATTGTTCATAAAGAAAATATCTATGACGGGCAGCATAAGGCTATTATTGAGCCAGACATTTGGGAGAAGGTGCAAGCCACCTTTAACAGGGCAGAACGCCCCAGAAGTGCAGGCTCACGAATAACAACAGTGCCTTTATTGAAGGGCATAATGAGCTGTGGAGAATGTGGCTGCAAAATGACACCAACCTACACGATTAAAAAGGGGAAACGTTATCGTTACTATATCTGCGCCAGAAAACTTAAAGGCGGTAACGATGATTGCAGTGTAGGGAGATTATCAGCTGGTGAAGTGGAAGAACTGGTTGTAGACAAAGCTCTACAGCTACTCAAAAGACCAGAAATCATCGTTCATACTATTACAGCCAGCACAGGAAAACTTGCTGAAGGTGATGTAATTAACAGCTTCAAAAATATAGAAACCGTGTGGGAGGAGCTATTCCCAGTCGAACAATCACGAGTTATCAACCTGCTAATTCAGGAGGTGATTGCTACCAAAGATGGACTTGATATACGAATTTTCAAAGAGGGACTACATTCACTTGCAGCAGAATTGGAGGCAGCATAAATGGAAAATATGAACGTAATTGATGACAAAACGCTCAGCATCTTCGTACCGATGAAAATCAAAAAGCGAGGTGGTGCAGCAATGATTATCCTGCCTAAAAATATTCAGGAAGAAAAATCATATAAAAACTATGATGAAAAAATGATGCAAGCCTTTGCCAAAGCCTATAAATGGAAGCTGATGATAAAAGAAGGCAAAGTCAAAAGCCTCTCAGAAATATGCAAAAAAGAGAATGTAGGCAGCTCATATGCCAGCCGTATTTATCGCCTGAATCTAGTCGCACCAAAGATAGTAAAAACCGTCCTAGAAGGCACACAGCCTCGTACACTGCTCCTACAAGACTTTATGGGCAAGGCAATCCCAGATTTGTGGCAAGAGCAGCTGGAAGTCTACGGTTTCAAGGCTTAGCGTATTGCCCCCTCCAATTTCGCAATAACCAATCTCCACCCATTTGGACAGGTTCGAACTAAAAGCCCAAAACCCGCAGTTTTCCTCACTTCCATATTCTGAACAAAGGGGCGATGCCCAGAGAAACAGAGAGCGATTTCGGCAATATAACCTCAAAAACTACCCAACACAGCCAGTCATAAAGTGCATTGAACAGAACCACCTACCGCCAGAAACCCCAGCAGCACTGGGCTTTACAGCAAAACAAATAATCAGAAAAATGCTACGGAGAACGGTTAGAGAGCAGGTAAATGGCGGAGAGAGCGGGATTCGAACCCGCGGTACTGTTGCCAGCACACACGCTTTCCAAGCGTGCGCCTTAAGCCACTCGGCCACCTCTCCATATTCATTCGCAGACTATATTATAATCTACTACATCGTCATGCCATAAAAAAGGCACACGAATTATTAATTTGCTTTTTACAAAGCTGGCAACCTTAAACCACTCGGCCACCTCTCCATATTCATTCGCAGACTATATTATAATCTACTACATCGTCATGCCATAAAAAAGGCACACGAATTATTAATTTGCTTTCTACAAAGCTAGCAACCTTAAGCCACTCGGCCACCTCTCCATATTCATTCGCAGACTATATTATAATCTGCAGAGTATGCATTCAGAATGCGTTATAACACCCCTGTACCCAAGAGATAAAGATAAATATAGTTTTTTGTATGTTTTAATAGTTTTTATTGAGATAGTATATTGTAATTAAAGGAATATTACGAAAGGTCTAAAAAGAATTGTTCATGTTCGGTACACATTGATATCTGTTTGAAAAAGAGAGACCCAATTTATGAGGGTTGCTTTGGAATAAGCAAATCATAAAAGGGATCTCTGTAAGTAAAACAAATAAAAATACATGGTCTATTTTGACTTTCCATATATAGCTATTCTTTCTGCTTTCTTATCATTAAATTCGGAATTGGCATTGTTTATCTCTGCTTCTTTAAACGCAAGAAAATTTTTATACCATTTTTCCTTCTTTAAATCGCTAGCTTTAAGACTGGGGTTAAGTCGTATTATTGAACTAATAATACTATTAAGTACAGTCTCTGCTTCTTTTTCATTAACAGCATAACTAAAAGCATCGTTTACATTATTGTGTTCATTGTTTCTAATACCATACATAAAAAACATGTCCCTAGCATTAGAATCACAATATGCAAGCTGTACTGATAGAAAAAGCCTAGCTGTACCATTGTTAGACACTATAAAATTATGAACAGTATCAGTTATTTTAAAATAATTACCAATAGAACTGCATAAATTATTAATAGAACTAATACAACTAGAACCAGATAAAGTGTCCAGCTCATGAAGAACCTTACTATAACTAAGCTTTTCTCTTAACATACCTGGCGTAAAAGAATAGTTAATTAATTTTTTGGCCAATTTAGAACGACTAGCTTTACTAATATCACTCATTTTGAAATCTCCTATTAGATGGAAATAAAAATAATCGGAACATGAAAAGAACTTTCATGCCATGGTTACTACTAAAAATGTACTATTTGGGATACTACAAAAAACATAAAAAATGTTAAGAACTGATTTTATTATATATAGAAAATTGTAAAAATCAATAATCCACCCATTATAAATTAATTTACAATTGAGATTCTATAATTATTTAATGGCATTAATAAACGATATAAATACTGAATATTTACGATACTTCTCGCATATCCTGATCTAGCATTTCACCTTGTTTTTTGCTTAACATCTTTTCTCTACTCTTTGCATAGGAAGGATCATTCCAGAAGATAAGGCAACCATTACAGCCTTTACCACAACATCCCTCAACACCAAGCCTAGGAGTTTTATGACGACGCTCTAACGCATCTTCAGCTATAGATTTCTCTAAAGCTTCGCGTTTTTTCTCATAATTATCTTCATTACCTTTACCCATCTCAAGTTTATGAGCCTCTTCATCAAGCTTTAATCTATCCCATTGATCTTTAGTTAATGCTCTTTCCTTACGAATGACAGAAAGCTCAGGAAAACCAGTTTTTAAAAACTCAATATCTTCATGATCAAATAAAGAAAATGGAATACGAATAAGAGGTTTCGGCCCTGCATGAACTTCTGTAGTTATTTTACCATTTTTGATATTCTCAAACTCATAGATTCTAAGCAAAAGAGTATTACGAGAAATTGGTGATACAAATTCTAGCACATCACCAGCTTCCATCATATTTTTTACTTCAACAATAAATGCATCGTCCTGAACTTCATCAATTAGTCCAGCGAACTCCCATTCTGCAAGCGTATGTGTATCCTCATAATTATGAGCATGATTAGTTAGCCTCCCTTCATGAAAGGCAAGAGTATAGCCCCTATTAGGAACAGTCTCTAATTCCGTCATATATTTTTTTGGATTCCAATTTTCAGGATCTTTATACCAATCATCAATAGCCATTCTGTAAGCCCTTGCGACCATAGCAACATAATATTGACTCTTGTTTCTACCCTCAACCTTTAAAGAATCCACACCTATTGAAAGATAATCATTTAGTTTAGGCATTAGACATAAGTCCTTGGAATTTAATATATAAGAACCTCTTTCATTTTCCTCAAATGGCAGTAGCTCACCTTCTCTTACGCCCTCTTCCAAGAAGAACTCAAACATATCCATATTTTCTTCAGTAAGTTCTAATTCTTTAACAGTTCCATCTTTTAGCTTCATATGAACTTTATAATTCCATCTGCAACTATTAGCACAATTACCCTGATTAGCTCCTCTCTCAGACATATAGTTCGAAAGCAAACAACGACCTGAGTATGTCATACACATTGCACCATGTACAAATGCCTCTAGCTTGATATCTGGACATTTTTCACGAATCTCAGATAACTCAGCAAAAGATACTTCTCTTGCCATAACGCACAAACTAGCACCTTGGTCTTCCCAAAATTTAACAGAAAGCCACGAACAGATATTTGCTTGAGTGGAAACATGAATCTCTAGCTCTGGCGCATGTTCTTTAACAAATTGGAACACACCCGGATCAGCTATTATCAATCCATCTGGCTTAACAGTTCTTACAGTTTCTATATATTGCTCTAACTTCGGTATGTCCTTGTTATGCGAAAATAGATTCAGAGTAAGGTAAACTCTCTTTCCATGCTCATGTGCAAATTTAACACCTTCTATAACGTTATCTAAACTAAATTGAGATTTAGTTCGCAATGACATATCAGGAGTACCAAGATAAATTGCATCAGCACCATAAAGCACAGCCATTTTTAACTTTTGAAGATTTCCAGCAGGCATCAAAAGTTCTGAACGTTCAGGTCTAACAATTGTTAATTTTTCAGTTGTATTATTCATTTTTACCCTCGTCCTCATCATCAAATAAAATTCGTGAAGCTGCACCGTCCAAATCTTCAAACTGATTATTCTTCATCGACCATATAAAAGCCCCTAGGCCAATGATACCCATAAGAAGTGCAATCGGAATTAAATAAATTAATACATCCATATTTTAAAAACCTTATATTATAAATAATCTATTATCTATTAAGTCTCAGTGAATTTAATATTACTACAAGCGATGATCCAGACATAGCAATTGCAGCAATCATTGGCGTAACAAAACCAGAAAATGCAAGCGGTATAGCTATAAGATTATAGACAAAAGCAATAATAAAATTCTGCTTTACCAGATTTAAGCTGCCTTTGGCAACAAAAATAATGTCCTCGATAGATTTTAACCCTTCACTCTGAAATACTATATCCGCTGTATTTTGAGATATATCCATTGCAGTTGATGGCGATATTGAAACATCCGCTGCGGCAAGTGAAGGCGCATCATTTAACCCATCGCCAACAAACAATACATTATTGCCTTCAGACTTTAGCTTTTCGACATAGTCATATTTCTCTTTAGGTGATACTTCATATTTATAATTATCAATTTTCAATTCTTTGGCGATATTTTCTACAATCTGCTTTCTATCTCCAGAGAGTATAGTGAGTTTGTATTTCTGTTTTTGTAAATTATTAATTACTTCTTTACTATCTGACCTAAGTTCATCTTGGAAAAGAAATTGTACAAATTTTCCATCTTCCTTTTTTAACCAAATTTCCATATATTCATGCTTATTTGATTCATACATATCATCATCAGCAGTCACTTCGTCAGCTAACACTTCACCAGCAAAAACCCAATCTCTCTTTCCTAATTTTAACGACTCGTATTTCAAACCATTTCCAGATATTTCTCTAACATCATAATTATCAATTTTACCAGTATATGCTTGAGTAATTGCCTGAGATAGTGGGTGCTTGCTTTTTGAAGCCATAGATGCTGCCAACTTAAAATCAGCTTCATCTATTTTATCTAAATTAACTAATTGTGGTTTTCCTATTGTAAGAGTCCCTGTTTTATCAAAAATTATATGATTTACTTTCTCGATTTTTTCTAAAGCATTTGCTGATTTAAGTAAGATACCTCTTTTTAACAATGCACCACTTGCAACAATCTGAACAACCGGCACAGCGAGACCCAAAGCACATGGACAAGTAATAATCAGCACAGTAACAGCTATCATCAAAGATGGTTGCCATGCAAGACCGAGAAGTAACCACCACATCAAAAATGCCGATACACCAAGCACATGTACAACTGGCGTATAATAACTAGCTATTCTATCGGCTAGAAATACATATTTTGCCCTTCCTTGCTCTGCATGCTCCATGAGTTTAACAATTTCAGCTAATAAAGTATTTTCACCATGAGCATTAACTCTTACAGTAAATGGAGCAGATATATTAATATTACCAGTATAAACCTTGTCGCCATTATGTATTTCTCGTGGCATCGTTTCACCTGTAATTAGACTGGTATCAATCTCAGAATCTCCATTAATTACTACTCCATCCACAGGTACTTTCTCACCTGCCGATATAATGACTTCCATCCCCTCTTTTACATCTTTTATGGCAATAACTTTATGTGTTCCATTTTCACTTATTTTTACAGATCCCGACATTAAACATAGTAAATCATGAGCCGTAGACCTAGCCTTACCCTTTGCTTTTATATCTAAATAGCGACCTATTAAAAGAAAAAATAAAAGCATTATTGCTGAATCAAAATATATATGCTCACCATGATTTATAGTTTCATACAGGCTCATAAAAGTTGCAATAATCACAGCAACTGAAATTGGGACATCCATATTAGTATTTTTATTCTTTATAACATTTAATGCAGAATGGAAAAATGGTCTGCCAGCAAATATAATTGCAGGAATAGCTATCAAAGCAGAGAACCAATGGAAGAAATCTCTTGTTGCCATCCCCATAATGACCTTGTCACTAGACCATATCGAAACAGAAACTAACATAACATTGCCAGCAGCAAAACCGGCTACAGCCATAGATAAAAGCAGCCTTTTTTCTTCCCTTCTATCTATCTCCTTAATAACATCAGGGTCAAATGGCATTAATTTATACCCTAAACTACTTATAAGGCTCACTAACTCACCGCCTCTTGTAATATATCCATCCCACTTAATAACAAGCCTACGTGTCGTCATATTTACTCTAGCAAATAAGACATCATCTTGTTTGTTTAAAATTGATTCGATTAGCCATATACATGATGCGCAATGCAACCCAGTAACGATTAGGTTAAGGACAAAAATACCGTCTTTATCCTTATAAGCAAAACCAGACATATCCACATCCTGAATATCTTCCTCTGGTTTCAATAATTTTTCATTAGAGTTTAATTCCCTTGTTCTATAGTAAGATTTAAGACCAAAATTATTTATTATACTATAGGCAAGTTTGCATCCATTGCAGCAGAAATAGCCCCTAGATTCTTCATCAATTTCAGAGTCTTTTTCTTGAGTTTTTAAACCACAATGTAGGCATTTGTTCATTTTATATAATAGTTTTTAATTATAATTTAAACTTTATATATTTAATAAGAAAACTATTCTACTCAATATTGATTCTTTTGGTAATACGGAAGATATTACCATCTTTTTCAGCATATATATAAACATCCCACTGACCAGCAAGGGGGAATTCAAGCTTCTTGCCATACATGCCATTACTTAAAATTTCAAATTTAACATTATTATCATAGCCCTTATGAGTAGGTCTGGATATTTTTGCTGAAACTAAATAACCTGTCAGTGGCTGATTATTTTTATCTTTCAGTGAAAACTTCATATCGATCAGTTTGCCATCCTTCAGGAACTCAAAATTACCAATAATACCCATCTCTTTTTGCTTTTGATATTCTGACAAAGTTTCATTGTATTTTATACCTTTCTCGTAAGAATTTTCTACCCTAACACCAGGATGTGTAGAAAGAGCCATATAAACAAAAATGCCATCTATACAGGCTAAAACGACAAAGAACATCACTATCATCCAAGGTATGTATTTTGAGTTAAGTCTTTTTCTTTCCATTTTTTTTACTTCTTGCTTATGAATAGGTTTTTAACAGATTTTTTGAGAACAACCCCATTTTCATCCACTAATGAAATTTCAAATATTAAATCTATTTTTCTCTCTTCCTGTATAGGGGCAGAAACAAAGACTTTATAATCTCGTACAGAATCAGCTTTTACAGTAACTGAATTAATTTCAGCACCTTCTCTATTTTTTAATTTTGCACTATCTAAATTTACAATTTTTATAGAATAAGTTACATCTGAATGACTTTTATTAACAAGCTTTAGATCATAACCATTACGTATATTTCCATCTGAAAGTGTAACAAAAAGAGGGTTTCTATCATGTAATATATTCATTCCTATCATTTCACGATTAAGTAATTTATAGACCATAAGAGAGAAAACTATAATTATTATCAAAGCATAATAAACTGATCTTGGTCTGAGTAACTTAATTTTATCTAACTTACCTTCTCTTCGCCCTTCAACATTTCTTTCAGTATCATATCGAATCAAGCCTTTTGGTAGATCAATTTTTTCCATGACATTGTTACAAGCATCAATACATAATCCGCAGGCGATACATTCCATTTGTAACCCATCTCGAATATCAATCCCCTGAGGACAAACATTCACACATTGCGTACAATTTATACAATGCCCTCTATCGTCAAAACTCTCACCTTTTTGTAACTTCCCTCTTTCCTCACCTCTATCAACATCGTAACTAACAATAAGAGTATCTTTATCAAACATACCAGATTGAAATCTAGCGTAAGGACACATTAGACTACAAACTTGATCTCTGGCAAAGCCTGCCATTAAATATGTACTTAATGTCAAACTAATAACCCAGCCAACTACCATTGGAGATGCAGAAAAGCTCAATAGCTCGGGAATAATCGTTGGAGCATCATTAAAATATAGAACCCATGCACCGCCAGTAAATAATCCAATTATTAACCATACAGAATGGGTGAGTGATTTTTTCCATATTTTATCAAATTTCCAAGGTGATTTATCTAATTTCATACGTGCATTTCTGTCACCCTGTATGATTCTTTCGACCCAAACGAACAGATCTGTCCAGATTGTTTGCGGACAAGTATAACCACACCAAACACGACCAAAAAGGCTTGTTACAAAAAATAATAATATCGCTGCTAAAATTAAAATTCCAGTAAGATAATAAACTTCTTGTGGCCAAATTTCGATATTAAAGAAATAGGCACGTCTACCTGGTAGATCAATAAGAATGGCCTGATCAGGAAAGTTTTCCCCTCTATCCCACCTTACCCAAGGAAGGAGATAATAAAGAGACATAATGGAAATCATTGCTATCCACTTTATTTTTCTATATTTACCCCAAACTCTTTTAGGATAAATACTTTTTTGTTTCTCAAAAAGTTTGATTTTTTGACTCACGCCATTATCCCTTTTTGTAGCGTTTTATTCACCACCACCTAGCGAATGCACGTATAAAGTAAGTTGCTTGATAGTTATATCATCAAGCTTACCCATCCAAGTAGGCATAACACCCTTTCTGGAGAAAGATATCGTTTCGATTATATCCTTTTTATCACTACCATATAACCATATGGGATCAGTAAGATTAGGAGCACCAAAGTCTCTATCTCCTTTACCTTTTTCTCCATGACATGAAGCACAATTCTCAGCAAAAATCTCTTTACCTTGATCGCTATATCCTTCTCCTGTTGATAATGACACTACGAAATCTGCAACTTTAGAAATCTCTTGAGGTGTTAACAATTCATCTTTACCAAAAGCAGGCATTTCTGAAATTCTTGTATCATCATGTTCTGAACGAATACCATAAGATATAGAATCCTTGATTTCTGTCATAGAACCACCCCATAACCAATCATCATCATTCAGATTTGGATAGCCCTTCGCTCCAGCAGCACCAGAACCATGGCATGTAGAACAATTAAGTGCAAAAGCTGATTTACCACCAGCTATAGCAAATTCATATAATTCTTCATTATCTCTAATTTCTTCAAGAGTTTTAGCCTTTGCTAACTGATCAATATATTTAGCTTTTTTAGCTACGATTTCTTGCATGGATTCTTCCATCTGCTTTACTGATGTCCACTCTAATGAACCTTTTGTATTGCCATCAGGAGAAGGCCATGTTGGATAAAAATACATGTAACCAAGTGAAAAAATTATAGATACAAGCCAAGTAATTAGCCACCATCTTGGAGCAGGTATATTAAGCTCTTCAATACCATCCCATTCATGACCAGTAGTTTTAGCACCACTTAACTCATCTTTTCTACCATCTTTAGCCATTACTCATTCTCCTCATTACTATCTAGTGGAATTCTAGCATATGACTCAAATTCTTCTTTACTTCCAAACACAAAGATCTTAACGATAATTGCAATAAAAGTAACAAAGAAAAACACAAGTCCAATAGCTCCAGCATTATCAACAATAAAATCCATTATTTTTCCTCCGCTTTAACTTCACTAGGTGCAGCAGTTTTACTAGAAATACTAGCATCATAATCTTTTAAATCCACCAGAGTTCCAAGAACCTGAAGATAAGCAATAAGAGCATCAAATTCCGATACAAACTCACTATTTCCATCAAAATCTCTTACATTAACTTTCTCGCCATATCTAGCTAATAGATCTTCTGATTCAGAATCAGGATTCGCTTGATTAATCGCATCTTTATATGCATTTTCGATCATTTCATCAGTATATGGGACACCAATCTTTCTTTGTACTCTCATATGATCAGCAATGCTTTCCAGATCAGCAGCTTTCTTTGCCATAAATGAATATGAAGGCATTATTGATTCAGGCACGACATCCCTTGGATTATACAAATGAGTTCTATGCCACTCATCAGAATATCTACCGCCTACCCTAGCCAAATCTGGGCCTGTTCTTTTTGACCCCCATTGGAAAGGAAAATCATACATGCTTTCTGCAGCTAAAGAATAATGGCCATATCTTTCCATTTCATCACGAAGAGGTCTGATTTGTTGACTATGACAATTATAACAACCTTCACGAATATAAATATCATATCCAGCAAGTTCTAAAGGAGTATAAGGTCTCATCCCTTTCACTTTTTCAATTGTTGTTTCAATTCTAAAAAGTGGGGCTATCTCAACTATACCGCCAATAGATATAACCACAATTACCAATACAAGCATTAAAATCGAGTTCTTTTCAATATGTTCATGTTTAAGCATTAGCTGTAGCCTCCTTAGCGTTTTCTACTTTGATATCTTTACCAGCTCCTTTAATGGTCATATAGAAATTATAAGCCATAAGTACCGCACCAATAACATATAGTAATCCACCAAGCATTCTAACAATATAAAATGGTCGCATTTCTATAACTGTTTCAACGAATGAATATTCCAGGAATCCATGATCAGTATAAGATCTCCACATTAAACCTTGCATAATACCTGAAATCCACATTGCAGCAATATATAAAACAATACCTGAAAACGCGATCCAAAGATGCATTCTGATTAATTTAACAGAATAGATCTTAGTTTTCCATAAAACTGGAACCATATAATATAAAGCACCGAAGCTAACAAATCCAACCCAGCCAAGAGCACCTGAATGCACATGACCAATTGTCCAATCTGTATAGTGACTTAATGCATTTACTTCTTTAATTGCCATTAAAGGCCCCTCAAATGTACTCATGCCATAAAACGCAAGAGACATAATAAGGAATTGCAATATTGGATCACCTCTTAACTTATCCCATGCACCAGATAGCGTCATCATTCCATTGATCATTCCACCCCATGATGGCATCCATAACATTATAGAGAATGTCATACCTAATGTCTGTGCCCAATCTGGAAGAGATGTATAGTGAAGATGATGAGGACCAGCCCAAATATATATGAATATTAGAGACCAGAAATGAATAATAGATAATCTGTACGAATATACCGGACGACCAGCTTGCTTAGGTACGAAATAATACATAATACCTAAGAATCCTGCAGTTAAGAAGAATCCTACTGCATTATGACCATACCACCATTGTATCATCGCACTTTGAACACCACCCCATAGAGGATAGCTTTTTGTAGATGATAAAGAAATCGGAATAGCTAGATTATTAAATATATGGAGTACAGCAACAGTTACGATGAAACCAAGATAAAACCAATTTGCTACATATATATGCTTTTCTTCTCTGTTTCTTAGTGTCATAAGGAAAATTACTAGATAAACCACCCAGACTATTGTTAGCCATAAGTCAGTATACCACTCAGGCTCAGCATATTCTTTACCTTGCGTAATACCAAGCACATAACCAGATGCTGCCAATAGAATAAATATTTGATATCCATAAAATGTGAATTTAGCAAACCCATCACCCCATAATCTTGTTTTACATGTTCTTTGAACTACAAAATAACTGGTAGCGAATAAAACATTACCACCAAATGCAAAAACTACTGCAGATGTATGCACAGGACGCAATCTTCCAAAAGTAAAATACTCACCTATGTTTAGCCACGGAAATATCATTTGAGATGCAATGAACACCCCCATACAAAAACCTACTAACCCCCAAAAAACAGAAGCTATAGTAAATAACTTTACTATTTCATCGTTATAATTTGGTGTTTTTGTCCTAATGTTTGACTTTGTCATTTAAGCAAGCCTCCCGCAACATAAATAAGAGTAAAAAAACTAAGAACCATAAAAAATGGAACTAAATATTTGCCTATTACAGGCATATTAACGGGCGCGAAACTAGCACCCAATCCAACTAAAAGCAAGCCAGGAATGGTCGAAAGAGAAAATACAATCATAGATATTGATGCGACTGCAACACTTCCCGTTGCTGAAACTACCATTATTGCTGAATATATTAGCCCACAAGGTATAAAACCTAGCAAAATACCTAACATATACCCATTTATCCCAACAGGGTTTCTAAATAATTTTTTAAGAAAATTAAACTTTAGCTTTTCAGACGAAGGAATTTTTAAACCTAGCCCACTACCCCATAAGTTGCTTTTTGAAAAAGCTGATAGTAAAATTATTATCGCAGCACCAACTAATAAAGAAAATGATAACCACTTAAAAAAAGCATATTCAATCATATTACTTGTCAAATAAGCTGATACCACCCCAATAAATGTATATGTCGTTAGCCTACCTGCATGATACGGCAACAAAGATGCGCCTTTTAGTCTAGTAAACATACTAATTTTATCTATTGTTACACCATCCATATTTCGTGCCACCTGAGTTATCACAAAAGGCCCGCACATACCTGCACAATGACTTAAGCCACCAGAAAGACCGACCAAAAACATTGTCATGACGATGCCGCCATGCTGCTCAAAAACGATCTGACACTGACTCCACAAAAAATGCATTTTATATTCCCAAATACAAACATGATATGGATTCTTACCCTATATTCCCATAATATATAACCCATATATATTATCCTACTGCACCTCTAATTGATAAATGTCAAGTAATGCATTTTTATAACAAAACTTTATATTTGTTAATGATCTTGCAAAACAGGAAAAGTACTTATATGTTTTATATATAAAATTCGTTATTAAAATAAATCGGGGCGTAGCGCAGCCTGGTAGCGCACTAGTCTGGGGGACTAGGGGTCACAGGTTCAAATCCTGTCGTTCCGACCATATATTTCAATAACTCTAGATATAACCCCAATATTTTTATACTAACTGGACACCATTGGGACAAAAAATAACATAAAACTACAATAAAATTGCTCTATATAAGCTAGGTAAAAAAATAATTGTAGAAATATAAGTTGAATTTCTCTGTTTTAATATATAGAAACAGACTACTATACTAATAATATATATATGAATAATGAAAAACTTAAAAAAATAGCTCTAGAGAATATCCCTCAGGATGAGGAAATCATTGGTATATTTAAAGGTAATAGCTCCCTCCCTTGGACTTGGTTCTTTTTAGTTGGCCCGATAGTATTCCTAGGAATACGTACTTATATAGTCGTAGTTACAGATCTTCACATTTATTTTAATAGACTTGATCCTTATATAGATGTCATCGAGTCAAACGATGTTTTTGAGTATAATGAAATAAAAAAGTTAAAATTTAAAAAGCATGGCGCTACTCAAAACCTGTTTATAGATTTCAATAATGACCGATCAATAAAACTTCAAACAGTAATGCCCAAGAAAAAACCAAAGAAAAATAAACTCCAATTAACCAGAGAAGTTTTTGATTTTTTAAAAACTAAAGAAGAATACAGAATATGATATTATTAATTTCATTAGCAATATTTTCCCTAGTTCTTGTATTTAATAGATTCAATCCTATTAGCCTAAGACAAAGGCTACCTAGCTATAAAGAAAATTTCCTATCCACTAAAGCAACATTTTTTTTAGGAGCTTTACTAATCTTGGTATATGGAACTACTACTGGATTTTCAATGGTGGCTACATCCCCCAGCATCATCTCGGAATGGGGATTAAACACTACATCATTTTACAGCACTAAAATATATCAATTAATTACAAATAACTTTATTCACATTAACTGGGTTCATATTTATTCAAATATAATTGGCCTACTGATTCTTATGCCTTACGAAAAAAGAGTTGGAGCCTCCAGATATATAACCATTTTTCTTATATGCTGTATAATTGCTTCTGTTACCAGACTTTTTACAGGTCAGGTTCAGATATCAGTTGGCGCTTCAGCAGGACTATATGGACTAGCTGTAGCTTATTTTATTGATAAAGAAGATATATGGCAAAAAAATTGGAAAAAAGGGATCATAGTTCTTTCATTAATTATGCTCACTTTATCATTTATAAATAACACTTCTAATATTACAAATACAAAAGTAGACCATTGGGGACATTTCCTTGGAGCATTCGCAGCTATAATTTATATAAGAATAAACCCGATAAAGCCAGCAAAGATAAACTTATCTAATATATATAATAGACAATCCCTACCCAATATTGACCACTATGAAAGCGAGTCAGAAACAATATTAGGAATTTCATCCATACTAGTAATCATAGTATTTTGTGCGATAATCATTATATCATCAGTTTCCAATGCGTCATCAGATTCATACATGACAAAAATTATGCATAGTAAATTTTCTGGCCTAAAAAGACTCAACCCCAGATGTGACTTCGAACTACTTAAAACCAACCCCAAAGCAGTAGGCCAAGCATGCGGAGCATTAGCAGATAAAGGTAATGTTGATGCGATGTATATTTTAGGAGAAGTTCTTCATTTATCAAACAAGCCAAATTTAGCAAGACAACTATACTATAATGCGGCATTAAGAGATCATGCAGATGGATTATATAGATATGCATTTTATCTAGAGAAAGCTATGGGAGGTGAAAACGATCTAGAACGTGCCACTATTGCATATAAAACAGCATCAAACCTTGGTCAACCAGTTGCACAGTTAAGAGTTGCCAAGATGCCAGATACAACTAAAGAGCAATCGAATCAATTATATCTAAAAGCTAAATCAAAGGGCGTATATGACTGGAGTTCTCTTTTTATACAAGAGATACCAAAGGATGTTAAAAAATAAAACTAGAATACAGGAACAGTAAATAGTCTTTTTATGCTTATAGCCATTATATTACTTCAATAAATCCAATATTCGAAAAGAAGATAATTAGAAATGTATCTATTTAATCCAAACCACCAAAGAACAGGATTTTTTCTTACTTGAAGTGTTATATTTTCCATTTACAACACAATCATCCTGACCTTCACCATTCATTATAACCGTACTATATCCCTTTAAAGCATGATATAGACTTGAGGCCTCCTTAGGTGTTAAAGCACCAGCATTATAAAGACCATTAGACCCCCTATTTCCAACTATAATTGCATTGCCCCTTATATTGTAGGCAGAATAATTAACAATAGAGTAACCGACATCTGAATCTGCTTTGGGCCTTCTCGTTAGCAGCTTTGCATCAATTAAATTAGTCCATGCTTCTTCAGATTCACTAGAATCTATTCTATGGTTCCCCTTAACTTTTTCATTACGCCTTTCATCAAGTCTAAAATTGAGTGCTGATGCCTGAGCAATAAGCAGATCACCCGGGTATCCTTTATATTTAGATCTAAAATTTTTAATTGCATCTTGTAGCTTATGGATATATTTGACAATTCTTTTCAACCTCATTCCCTTCTCACCGCCGAAACCAGGAATAACAAGTATGGTTCTACCTTTTCCGCTACCACTTTTCACGCCTTTGCTTATACTTTTACTCTTAAGCCTTATTTTAGCTAACAGAATATTTTCACTTGCATTATTTACAGATATTTTCTCTACACTGCCTCTAACTAAATTGACACTTTGCGAAGCATCTAATTTATTAGGCGTAGCTATCACCATCATCATCATCAAAGAGTATATCATTATATTTCTAGTCATTTTTTACCTATAGAGATACTTAAAATTACTTAATAATCTTTATAAGCAAACTTACTATCTTTGTACAGAATTTGATGCAGATGATATGCACAGTTTTCTTTAATTGAAGGCTATCTTAAAGTAATACACTTTAATCTAATTTAGGTATTTCTTACTAAAATGATAAAATGTTACGATATAAGTAACAACTTTCTATAAAAATTAGAATGATTATTTCGTATGGAATAAATGTTAGAGGAGATAAGTCAAAGTAAGTTCCTTAGTTATCTTGTTATACTCCATTACATCAAAGATATCATTTCTGAAGATAAGAATATTGTCGCCATCATTACTTTCAACTTCAAAAAAAGTCTTCCAGTTAACAATAACTCCATCATTTTTTATTTTTAAAATAATCTGATTACTAAATTTAGTTAAATTAATTGCTGTTTTGTTTTTAATATAAATAGCATTAGTTAGCCTATTCGCTACTTCATTATTATACTCTTTTTCTTTATGCATTCTCAATAATTTATCCCTAAGAGGAATAGGAATAGATAGATTTCCATGCTCAATAGAAATTCTAATTAATTCTGTTAGCTCTGATTGAATTTTTTCTGATTCAGGGTATAAAACTGAAATATATAATGACGTAAGCATTATATCATCAGGGTCACAGATTTCAAAATCTATAACATCCAAAGCTGGCTCTACATTAGTAGTGTTAGCAGATTTTTCTTCGCTTCCAACTATATCCAACGCACTTAGAAGATCCTTAGTATTATATGGCTTTGTTAAATATTCTACAGCACCAGAATTTAATCCTTCCTGAACTTCCTCAGCTAAAGATTTTGCACTTTGCATTATTACTGGTATATCTTTTAATCTTGTATCTTTCTTAATTTTCAATAGGAGTTCAATACCATCCAATTCAGGCATCATCCTATCAAGAAGCACAATATCAAAGAAATCTGGCTGGTTATCCAACTCAGCTAATGCTTCGACCCCATTCTGACAACAAACTACATTATAACCGTTTTTTTCCAAAGAATGAGATAGGATATCTAGATTTATTACTTCATCATCTGCAACAAGTATGTTTCTGGCAGTAGACACAATTTAAAATTTACCTCCTAATCACTTCAACCTTAATTATAGCACATTTGGCTCTAAAAGTGTACGCCATTGATAATTGAGAACATATCATAAGCATCTTTATTACAATATGATAGTATTATGAACGGACTTTCACACATTAATATTCCAAGTCATGCTTTTAGGGCACTATTGCAAAACCTTATATGCTTTATATCCTCTTTTCTACTTATAAAACTTTATTAAGTAAAATAATATCATTAAACATATTATATAATTTTAGCAGTTTGTTATGAAAAAACACACAACCATAAAAAGAAAATTATTGCTGATAGTAATTGCAGCGGGAATGATCTCAACTGTACTTCTATTTGCTTCACTTATAACAACTTCATATAGTGAAAATAAAAAATTAAGAGATAGTAAAATCAATAACTTCCTAAGCTTTATCGAGCCAAGCTTCAAAGAAATATTAACGACATATGAACTAGACTCGCACAGCCATAAAAATCATCATATTGAAAAATTCTACATTCTAGAACCATCTGTTGTAGCATTATGTCTATTAAATAAATCTGGTGATGTAGTTATAAAATATTACAAAGATAGCTACCAAAAAGAATTCGAAAAAAGTAAGCTTTGTAAAGACTCCCTATACTCCTTTAAATCAAATAATAAAGACCATATTCTATATGCAGATAATATATATGCTAATGATAGCAACTCTGAAAGAATCGGGTATAGCTTTCTTATATACGATCCTCTCAATGTAAATAATGAAGTTTATTATTATGCCATTAATGTATTATCAATTATGGTATTATGTTATTTAATCGCATTGTTTTTTGCATCAAAAACACTTGATATTGTACTAAAACCCATTACATCATTTGCCGTTGCAACAAAAGAAATTTCTGAAAGCCACGATTATTCGGTTAAAATTGATAAAACATCTAGTGATGAAATTGGAATGCTGGTTGATAACTTCAATTTGATGCTATACGAGGTATATGCAAGAGATCAAGATATAATACTTGCCTATGAAAGCCTAGAACAAAGAGTTACGGAAAGAACAGCTGAACTCGAAAGCGCTAAAATAGCCGCAGAAAATGCGAATAAGGCGAAAAGTGAATTTCTTGCAAACATGTCCCATGAGTTACGCACCCCCATGCATGCAATACTTAGCTATGCTGACTTTGGAATTGAAGAATATCATGATGCCGAAAGAGATGAGCTTATGCTTTATTTTGATAGAATTAAATCTAGTGGCGCAAGACTATTAAAGCTCCTGAATGATTTATTAGAATTATCCAAATTAGAATCAGGGAAAATGGCATTCAATAAAGAAAAATTCAATATTGTAGATGTTATAAACAGATCTTCAAAGGAATTAGGAAAATTATTAGAGATTAAGAATATTTCATACTCTATTACCTCTGAAAACAAAGAATTCACTACAAATGCAGATAAAGAAAAAATCATCCAGGTGATCTATAACCTTTTTTCAAATGCAATAAAATTTACACCTGAAGAAGGAAGCCTAGAAATAGAAATATCCGAAATAGAAAATGACTCAAAAGAAAAATACGTTAAAGTTACATTCTCTGACTCTGGAGTAGGAATTCCGGAATCAGAAAGAAGCAGTATATTTGATAGTTTTGTACAAAGCACCACCACAGAAACTGGAGCTGGAGGAACAGGTCTTGGACTATCCATATGCAGAGAAATAATAAATGGACATGATGGAAGAATTTTTTGTAGAAAAAGCAAGATGGGTGGAGCAGAACTTACTTTCATCTTGCCATCAGCATAGCTACATAAAGGAACTTGGAAAGACTAGAAGAAGTAACAATAATTGCGTGGCATCCTAATTACAAAAAATGCTGCAAATATACTAACTATATGGCGCTCTCAACTATTAAAATAACAGAGAGAACACCATATAATTATATAAAAATAACTGCACTTATTTCCAAGTATACCTAACCATATAACTTATCTTCTTTGTTCCATCTTTTGGAATAGTAATTGGGAACTCCACCGTATTTGAATTGATTTTATTGTAGCTTGTACTACTATTATATATCTTCCAATTAGCAGATCTATATAAAGGCTCTTTCACAATAACGTCTACAGATTCATCTTTATGATTTCTAAGAGTAATTTCATAAGTCTCATCCATATATTTACGATTATGGTTAACTACAAAATCCATTTGCTTACGCTCACCTACCACATCAAATGCACTTCCAAGCTTTATTAAAACCTTCTCATCTTTTGGAGTATGATCAATATTATCCTCTCCGATAAATTCTAGAGAACCGTCATCTGTATCTAATTTACTAACTCTTAACTTTCCTTTTGGAAGAGGAATTCCTAGCCCCTTCTCTTTTTCATTTTTAAATTCCAGATACACATCAACTTTCTTATTGGATTTAGTTCCATAATTTCTGCTATTATTAACACCACCATAATATCTGGTGTTTTTATCAGCACCATAGTAAACAAGTTTTTTATCTACAGGTATTTTTGTTGCTTTAGGAAATAACTCAACTTGCTTTGTAGAATTTTCTGGAATCGATGTTTTTCTACCAAGTGTATAAAGATGGAATTCAAAAAATGATTTTTCTTTAAAGCCTTGGCTTGGAGAAGAAAAACCTACCTCATCCGCTTCAGTATAAGCCATTTTTCTTGCAACTCTACCGCCATAAGCTGGTTGAACTTTATTAACATCTCCAGCCACAAGCTTCAGCTTTGTATCCTTATAAGAACCACCAGATTTATTAAGTATACTTACCCACGCCCCTAGGTCTAAATATCCCTCATTTGCATTTTTGCCTTCGCTATAAACTGCATTATAATCTGCCCACCAAGTTATTCCATCTGTTTGGTATGAAATTTCTACATTATGTTTTCCAGCTTTGCTATTTTCGATATCCCAAACCAATGTTGGCTTAGAAAAGAAACCTTCAGGTAATTTCGGGAAAGTAACACTATTTGCATGAGTAGAAACGATATTACCATTATCTTGCTCAACAACCAGCTGACCATTTAAGGCACTGATCAAAGTTCCTTCAATAGTTATATCTGGTTTATCCCCTGATTTATTTTTTTCAAAAGATATTTGCTTCCCTACATATCTTTCCGCTAATTTATTAAGACTAACCAAGTCAAACATAAAATTTTGCTCTAGAACTGTCGTTCCTTTTGGATTAGTTAATGACTTGAATGAAACTGTTGTCGGATCAATATAAGCAGCAACATCAGATAAATTATATGTACTCCTTCCTCTTTTTAAGTCCATATCCTTTATACTTCTTACCATTGCATAACCCGGTATCTGATTATAATTAGGAGCATAATATTGACCAATTATAGGACGGTATAAGTGAGGCTGTATTGAGCCCACGCCTGATTTGCTATAAATTGTTATACTTGTTTCTTCCTTTGCCAAAGCTGATGTTGTAAAAGTTGTAGCTAAAGCTGAGCATAACATTAATGATGTAACGCTTTTATAATTGTGTTTCATAGTAACCTCTTTTATATTATTGTTTCTAATTAGACGAACGAGTATCAAAAAACTTTGAATTTATTTTTATTTTTTTATGAAGTGCTTATATTTGAAAATAACTATATACTATTTTTTTATTTTTTCTAACTAGTTTTAAAAATTTTCTATGAACTCATCTACATCTATAAAAATAAGAAATTTATCAAAAATATATGCTGTATATGACAATCCTGCAAATCGTTTAAAACAAACATTTTACAGAGGATCTAAGTCATTTTACAAAGAATCAACGGCTTTATTACCAATAGATCTAGATATAAATAAAGGTGAAATTTTAGGAATCGTAGGCAGAAATGGTTCGGGAAAATCTACTTTACTGCAACTAATATGTGGTACTGTTACGCCAACATCTGGAGAAGTAGAAGTAGATGGCAGAATTTCAGCATTACTAGAATTAGGATCGGGATTTAATCCAGAATTCACAGGGAAAGATAATGTATATCTAAATGCATCCATATTAGGCTTTTCTCAGGACGAGATTGATAAAAAATATGATTCTATTATAGAGTTCTCTGGCATTAAAGATCATATAAACAGACCAGTAAAAACATATTCCAGCGGAATGTATGTAAGACTCGCCTTCTCTGTAGCTATAGCAACTGAGCCAGATATTCTAATAGTAGATGAAGCACTAGCCGTTGGAGATGAGATATTCCAAAGAAAATGCTACTCACGAATAAATGAGTTAAAGGAAAATGGCACGACTATTCTTTTCGTGTCGCATTCAGCCAATAAAGTTATAGAACTATGCGACAGAGCTATACTTCTTGATAGTGGAGAATTACTACTAGACGGAAAACCAAAAAAAGTTATTTCATATTATCATAAACTAATTTTTGCTCCAAGCAACTCCATTAAAGATGTAAAAGAAGAAATAAAACAAGAATTCCAGTCGGAAGATAATACAAGCACAGAAGGTAAATCAAATATTGATTTAAGCTGCAATAACAAAATATTAAATGAAACATCTGAAGTTATATATGATATACATATGATCCCAGAAACCACCCTTGTCCATGAAGATAAAGGTGTTGACATTATAGATTATAATATACTTACTTTAAATAATGAGAAGATAAATTATCTACATATGGATAAAGAGTATAAGATAAAATTCTCAGCAATATTTAAAGAAGATAAATTCAAAATTAGATTTAACTACAGAATTCATAATGAAAAAGGAATAGTAATTACTGGATATAATAGTCATGAATCCGATGGAGATTTAGAATTTATTTCAGCTGGAAGTAAATATGAAATCGAGTTTAATTTTAAGTGCCTACTAACATCTGGAACATATTATATTACACTGGGCTGCTCTGGTCATGACGACAAAGGCAAAGAACCAATTCAGCGAGTGCATGATGCAATGATGTTCAAAGTGATCGAGGGTATAGAAGATTTCAGCGCAGGAAGCGTAAGGCTTAACAAAAATGTAAAAGTAAAATCCATATAATAACTATTTCACTCGAAAATAGCTTCAAAATTTTTGACTAAAAAAGCCTTCATACTCATAATAGTATTTGATATATTATTTATCTAATAATCTGAACTTTTCTACTTTCCAATCATCATTGTCGTCATTTTTATTACCAGATATAACCGTTTCGTAATTATAATCAATTTTGTCGGAGGTAACAAAAGCCTTAATATAATATCTACAATCACCCATATAACTATGTTCTACATTGAAGTCATCTATACTAGGCACCTGAAATTCTCCATTCTTGGACTGCAACCTAACAATATGCTCAACGGCATAATCACTAGCTTTCATATATGCTAAACGATTATTTTTACATGAAAATTTCGCATTATTAACATCAGTTAGTAATATCGCGGCTAATACTACAGAAGCAAAAATTGTTAGAGCCTTTGTCATAAAGAACTGCCTAGAAATACACTAAATAATAAAATTAAAACTAATTATTTTCTATAATCTACTTGCGAAAAAGTAAAGTCTATTGTAGAGAAAAAGCAAATAATACTAAGCTATCATTAACTTATTAACCTAAAACTATATACAAAGGAAAAAACATGGATATAAGCAAAATATCAATTGGTAAAGATGCTCCCAATGACATTAACGTTATTATTGAAGTACCTATGAATTCTGATCCTGTAAAATATGAATTTGATAAGGATGCCGGTGCAATTATCGTTGATAGATTTCTATCTACAGCAATGTTCTACCCATGTAATTATGGCTTCATTCCACATACTCTTTCTGACGATGGTGATCCTGCTGATGTATTAGTTGTTTCACAATATCCTGTTACTCCTGGCTCTGTTATAAGATGTAGACCTATCGGCGTTCTAATGATGGAAGATGAAGCTGGTGGAGATGAAAAAATTCTTGCAGTTCCAGTTAGTAAACTAACAAAATATTATGACGATATAAATGATTATAGCGATCTACCAGAAATTCTATTATCACAAATTTCTCACTTTTTCGAAAGATATAAAGATTTAGAAAAAGGGAAATGGGTAAAAATTGGCGGTTGGAAAAATGCTAAAGACGCTAAAAAAATAATAGAAGAAGCTATAGAAGCTGCTAAATAATTTATTACAGTTTAATAAATTTAATATTATTTTAATATCTCATTAGAGGTAGATTATTGAAAGTTCAGCTTTTTGACATCTAATATTTCAAAAATATTAAAAGATTCTAGCAATAATACTCTACCTCTAAAATTACTTCTATTTATCACACCCCCTATCAATAAAAACTATACATTTAGCTTTTAGTGGCATATTTTATGCTGACAAGGCACTTTATAATAATAATTATATTTATAGGCTCTTTTAATGGCTAATGAGGAAAAGACTGATAAAAGTTCTAATGCATCTGCTAGAGAAAAAATTAATGAGATTAACAAGAAGCGTGCTAAAAAATTAATTAGTAATCTGATAATAATCATTTTTATAATTGTTATTATTGGAATATCCTTATCATCAATTGGCTGGAACTATGTTTTTTACGTTCTCTTTATAGGTTTTTTACCTGGGCTTGTTGCAAATTTTACAGATATCAGACCAGGAAGATTTGCATCAAAAACTATTGTAGCATTTAATTTAGCTGGTATCGTTCAGCCTCTTAAAACTATACTCGTAGCAGGCTCACCAAATCAAGCTGCACAAAACATCCTCGTCGATCCACAAAACTGGCTATTAGTATATGGTTTTGCTGCTTTTGGATGGGGCATTGTTTTTCTACTTCCTCATATTGCATTATTCTATCTTGAAATTAGAGCTAACTATCTAATCAAAAAAATGCAAAAGCACCAAGATGAACTACTCGAAGAATGGGGCGATAGCATAAAAAAATAATTTTTTATGAATATTACTCTTGAAACTAAATAAACTAGCATTATATACCCCTATACATAAATTACTTCTTATCTTTTGAATAAGAATGAAACAATATAGCCGGAGAAACAATATGAAAATTACACCACTACACGATCGAGTGCTTGTTCGTCGTTTAGAAGAAGAAAGCAAAACAGCTGGAGGAATTATCATTCCTGATAATGCAAAAGAAAAACCTACAAAAGGTGAAATCATCTCTGTTGGAGCTGGTTCTCGTGATGATAGCGGCAAAGTTGTTCCCCTTATCGTTAAAGAAGGAGATAAAGTTCTTTTCGCAAAATGGGGCGGAACAGAAATAAAAATTGATGGTGAAGATCTTCTAATAATGAAAGAATCAGACATCTTAGGCATTGTAGCTGCTTAAATCTAATTGAATAATAATAAACAAAGGAAAAAATAATGGCTAAACAAATTGAATTTGGAGCAAAAGCACGTGAGAGCATCCTAGAAGGTGTTGATATTCTTGCAAATGCTGTGAAAGTAACTTTAGGGCCTAAAGGTCGTAACGTAGTCTTAGAAAAATCTTTCGGTGCTCCTCGTATCACTAAAGATGGTGTAACTGTAGCTAAAGATATTGAACTTGAAGACAAGTTTCAAAATATGGGCGCTCAAATGGTTCGTGAAGTAGCTAGTAAAACAAATGATATAGCTGGCGATGGAACAACTACATCAACTGTTCTTGCACAAGCAATCATTCGTGAAGGTGCAAAATCTGTTGCTGCAGGCATGAACCCAATGGACTTAAAACGTGGTATCGATCAAGCAACAGCACATGTTGTAGCTGAAATTGAGAAACAAGCTAAAAAAGTTAGCACTTCTGAAGAAATTGCTCAAGTTGGTATTATTTCCGCTAATGGCGATGCTGAAGTTGGTAATAAAATTGCTGAAGCTATGAAGGAAGTTGGCGACGAAGGTGTTATAACTGTTGAAGAAGGTAAATCTTTAGACTTCGAACTTGAAGTAGTGAAAGGTATGCAGTTTGATAGAGGTTATTTATCTCCTTACTTCGTTACTAATGCAGAAAAAATGTCTGTAGAACTTGAAAATCCTTATATTTTGATTTTTGAGAAAAAACTTTCAGGCCTTCAACCACTTCTTCCTTTATTAGAAGCAGTTGTTCAAAGCACACGTCCTCTTCTTATTATTGCAGAAGATGTTGAAGGTGAGGCTCTTGCTACATTAGTTGTAAACAAACTTCGTGGTGGCTTAAAAATCGCTGCTGTTAAAGCTCCTGGTTTTGGTGATCGTCGTAAAGCTATGCTTGATGATATTGCTAGTCTTACAGGTGGTACAGTTGTTTCAGAAGATCTTGGTGAGAAACTTGAAAACGTAACTATCGATCAACTTGGTACAGCTAAAAAAGTAGCTATTACTAAAGATGATACTACTATAGTTGATGGTGCTGGAGATAAAGCTGCTGTTGAAGCAAGAACTTCACAAATACGTTCTGAAATTGAGAACACAACATCTGATTATGATAAAGAAAAACTTCAAGAGCGTCTTGCTAAATTAGCTGGTGGTGTTGCAGTTATCAAAGTAGGTGGTGCTTCAGAAATGGAAGTTAAAGAAAGACGCGATAGAGTTGACGATGCATTAAGTGCTACTCGTGCTGCTGTTGAAGAAGGCGTAGTTGCTGGTGGTGGTACTACTCTTCTAAAGGCTGCTATATCTCTTGAAGGCTTAACAGCTATTAATGAAGATCAGCAAGCTGGAATCAATATTATTCGTAAAGCCTTGGAATCTCCAGTTCGTCAAATAGCTGAAAATTCAGGTGTTGATGGTGCAGTTATCGCTGGTAAGTTAAAAGAAAACGATATAGCCGGTCAGATATTCGATGCACAGAACATGGATTTTGTTGACGCATTCAAATCTGGTATTATAGATCCTGCAAAAGTTGTTCGTGCAGCTATTCAAGATGCGGCTTCAGTTGCTGGTCTTTTGATCACTACAGAAGCTATTGTTGCTGACAAACCTGAAGAAGGCGGTTCTGCTGCTGGCGGAATGCCAGATATGGGCGGAATGGGCGGAATGGGTGGAATGGGCGGAATGGGATTCTAACCTAATTCACTTGTACTCATAAGTCTAAAAGGGAAGGCATTTGCCTTCCCTTTTTTTACAGCATATATTTTACAATTACCCATTTAATCTTTGGCTTATTTTAAGATGACCATATGCACAAACTATGCATAAATTTATTTAGTATTTAAATATTCACTAAAGAAGAATTTTAATAGACAAGTAATTATTTACCCATTGATGACTTTATATTATCTTCATTATTCACAAAGTCTGTGAACAAGTCTGAAGGTTTCATACGTTCCGCATTTACAAAATTAGCTCTATCCCTACCTTTCTCTTCCGCTATTTCAATAGATTTATCCGCTGCAATTCTTGCATTGTCTATAATAATTTCTGGCTTCTCTGAAACATGCTCCATACCAAATTTTATCTCTGTACATCCCATAATAACACCATCTATTTCGGGATGGTTATCAAGAATTTTTTCAAATTTCTCGCCAGCTTTATCCGCAGATTTATTTTCCAGAATATCTCCCCATATCGCAGAATTAATCTGCTCTTGCTCTAGGCTATGCGGAACAATAATTTCTGTATCAACATTGTCATGTTTTTTACTATCTTTCAAAGAGATTATTTCAATATCGCTACGACCAATTCTATCTAGCGCGTCCTCAAAAATACCACTATTTACTGAAGCGGTTGTAGCAAGTAAAAGCAGTTTTGTACTTTCACCATTTTCTTTCTCTTCAATTGATTTTAGCCCCTCTTCAATTATATGAACAAAATCTACATTACCTGTAGCCTCTTCGACTGCATCTTCAAAAAAATGCGCAGTATTACATTGCATCGATATACAATCAGGATTCATACTTTCTAGTCTTCTTCTTGTTTCAATCAACCTATCTGTCGGGTCAACAGTTTCCATTGCATTATGCAAACCTGATTCTAATAGCTCAAGAATATGCTCAGCCTCATTAGGCATAGTTGCAGAACTATCAAGTACTATTGAAGATTTACTATTTTCACCTATATATGAAAATGCATCTAAACCAGCCTCTGGCCCCATACCACCTTGCAAACCAATAAAGCCATCCTTATGCTTCAATGCAGAACTGGCCAGAATATCAGTATAATCTTTTGATTCTTTCTTATCACCTTCTACTAAGGTTATATCATGATCATTATCCGTACCTTTTTCTGCAAAAGTAGCAAGAGTATCAGCCCATAAAGCAATATCAAACATTACCTCTGCAAATATTACCTTTTTATCTGACTCTTCTGGAATAGTATCGTTTAATAAATTTTCTCTAATTGACTCAATTCTTTCTGCAGTTATAGCTGGAAGTAACTCATTATGAATAAGTGGAACTTTTTGACGATCTGAATCAGCAATTATTTCTTGATCAATTTCTGGAAAAACAACAGCATCAACATCCATTGTTTTTATGCTTTCTGTTCCCTCCAATATTTCAGCATTAGAAGATAATTCACCTAGATCTCTAGAATATAAAACAAAGTCGGTCTGATTCTCAGCTTCAGTTTGCTTTAATACCTCACGGTAAATAGCAGCTGAAATAGCTGGATCTGATGTAACTATCCCTATTCTTTCCGACATTTATACCTTCTAACAAATATTAGAAGTTATAATATCCTTATAATGTTAAGAAAAAGTTAAATTACTATTTATTTCTATAAAAAAAATAGTAAAAAATATGGCATAAAATTTATGATATTTCTAACTTGCCTAATAACTCGATTTCCATCCTATTTGCAGACACAATAAAAAAAGGGATGGCAATGCACCACCCCTTTAAATTCACCATTATATCAATGACTTAGACTAGAAAAACCCTGACATAGCATAAGCTGTTTTACTGAACATAAGCTGTTGAGCTTCGCTAAGTTCTAGATTTGCCTTGTTTGCTGTAGTAACGATTCTTGTACGATACTCTTTTTTAGTAAGAGCCTCAGATACAGTTTGTGTACTCGTTCCAGCATCAGAAACTTTACTATCAATCTTAGTATCTTTTCTAACAATTACACCTTTAGCAGCTTTCTCTTTTATTTGAACATCAGCAACAAGCATATATGTTACATCTTTAACGGCAGCATCAGCAACAGTTGAAACTATTCCACCAAGCAAACCACCAATAGCTGCACCACGACCATATGCATGACGACCACCAATAACAGCACCAGCTACAGCACCCGTTCCAACTCCGCCAACGAAACCTCTACCTAAAGCAGATTCAGCAGCGCTTGGGCTAGCTTTCTCAAGGTTAAGTACATAAACAATCATTTGGAATTGAGCTGCATCTGGATCATCTATTATTTTATAGCCATTATCATTTTGAGCGAATTCAGTTTTCAGGAATCTTTTAAACTCTCTGCGATCAAATTCCATAACTCCACTTTTAACATCCAGATAAATTGTTCTTTTATCTTTAGAAACTGGATCAACAAAAACTGCAGTACTTGTTTTAGTCTGCACATCAAGCTCTCTTTTAGATATCGCCGTATGAGTTGCAGCACACCCTGTCATAAATGTAATTAGCAATGTAACAATTGTTAATTTTTTAAATAATGATTTTGTAAACATATTTTATTCCTATTAATAATTTAAATTAGTTAAGATTTGTTACTACCAGTAATATCGACCGTGATATCTATAGTAATATTTGCAATTTCTGTACTGACTCCAAGAATACCTCAACAAATCATGGCAAGTATATCCCTTCTTCCAATGTGTTCCTTTATATTCTTTTGGCTTAATTCCTTTCTCCATTGCCTTTTTAATATAGGCATCAACTTCCTCTGGCTTAGCAGCCATGAAAGGTTTCTCCATTACTTCCTGATTCATTTTTCTTTGGGCTTCAGCTACCGGATCATCTTCTGCATAAGCTGCATTTGAAGATAGAGTTAGTAATATTAATAAATAAGATATTTTTCTGAACATAAAACCTACCGTAGAAAAATTAGTCATAATTAAGGGATAAATTGATAACATCAGCATATCTAATAGTCAATTTTTTTGGATAAATAAAACATATATGTATCATTTTTACTACTTCAAAACAGCTAAGATAAACATAAATATTATATGTTTAAATATTTGCTTATATATATGTTTTTCGTTTAATTACAGATTATTATAGTGAATATTAGATCTTAAACATTAAGCTTCTGATTATGCCAGCAATATCTTTTTTACTATCACAAAGATAGAATCCATGCTGCGCCATGATAGATTCGACCTTATCTTCTTGCCCCTCTCCGATTTCAAAAATCACAATACCATTTCTACTTAAAAAGACACCAACAAATGAAGCAATTTTCCTATAGAAGTCATAACCGTCTTCACCACCAACAAGTGCCGACATTGGGTCATATAACTTAACGTCATCATCAAGATTATCAATATCGCCTTTTGGAATATATGGTGGGTTACTTATTATAATGTCAAATTCACCCGATATCCGCTCATCAAGGTCACTTTCTAAAAATGAAACTCTATCAAAAACATCCAGCTCTCGAGCATTTTTTTCTGCAATTTCTATAGCTTTTTTTGAGATATCAATTCCTATTCCTGTAGAATTACTTAATTCCTTTAATAAGGTAATAAGTAGACAACCCGTACCAGTTCCAATATCGAGAATTTTATATGATTTATTATTATTCAGCAGAGAATCATCTGACTGAACCTGAATATTATCAAGAACCAGTTCGATTAGAGATTCACTATCAGGGCGAGGATCCAAGGTATCTCTTGTTGTATAAAAATCAAATTTCCAAAATGGTTTTTTACCAATAATTTTAGCTATTGGCTCTTTATTTAAACGACGATCTATTAACTTTTTATAATCATCTAATTTATCTGCACTAATTAGGTTATGCTTGGTAAGGAGTAATTCTTCATGACTAATGCCAAGAACAAACTCCATTAATATACGCGCATCAAGAGATGGATTACCGATCTGATTACTCCTAAGCATAGCAGCCGCTTGCAACATTTCCTCTTCTATTTTGGACATGAGTCCTCATTCCCTTTTTTGTTACAGTCCTTACTCCATAGATGAAATATTTTTCCACCTGCTCTTACTGATTCAGCCTGAATAATACGCTCTTTTTCTACATCATATAGAATATAATATCCGCCACTCGCATCAAGCCAAGGCTCAATATATATAATCTTTTCGTTTATCCACTCAACAAGAACAGAGGAGCTTTTAAATATATTTTTAAATGTAAACTTCTTAACTACATCCCGCTCATTGTAAATATACATCTCAATTGCACAGCTGCCCTTTCGACATTTAGATTTATTTTTATGCTCAGGAATATAATACCAATAAGCACTATTTGCTGAGAACGTCCTATGCTCTTTATCAGAATCAGATAATTTCAATTCCAAAACAGTCAAATCACTTATCAAAAAATTCTTATCAAATCCACCTTGTAAATACCCAAGAGGTTGATGAAATATTCTAGGCTCAGACCATTTATCTGGAGAAGTATGGAAAATGTTTTCGTATGAATTAGCAGCAATTATTGACATTGGAAAAAGGACGATAACAAGACTCAGTAGAAAAAACCTTCTCATAGCTCTTAAATCCCATATATTTTATATTGCAGATGACAACCTATCAGCCTGATCCGCAGCAGTTAATGAATCAATTATTTCATCCAAATCACCAGAATTAACAATCTCATCTATTTTATATAGAGTAAGATTAATACGATGGTCGCTAACTCTGCTCTGAGGGTAATTATATGTACGAATACGCTCTGATCGATCTCCAGAACCGATTTGGCTCTTTCTTTGCTCCGAACGAGCAGCATCAGCCTCAGCACGTTGATGTTCATAAATTCTGGATTTAAGAATACGCATGCCCTTAGCTTTGTTTTTATGTTGTGATTTTTCATCCTGCTGAGCCACAACAATTCCCGTAGGAATATGTGTAATACGAACGGCACTATCAGTTGTGTTTACGCACTGACCACCTGGTCCACTTGCACGATAGACATCAATACGCAGATCTTTATCTTCAATTTGAACATCAATATCTTCAGCCTCAGGAAGTACAGCCACTGTAGCAGCAGATGTATGAACACGACCTTGTGTTTCTGTATTAGGAACACGTTGAACTCTATGTACACCAGACTCAAATTTCATTCTTTGGAATACATTAGTCCCAGTAATAGCAACCTGAACATCTTTATAGCCACCCATTTCAGAGTCTGATGCTGTTAGGATTTCAAATTTCCAACCTTTTCTATCTGCATAACGATGATACATCCCCAGAAGATTACCAGCAAATATTGCGGCCTCATCACCACCTGTACCAGCTCTAATTTCCAGTATAGCATTTTTCTCATCAGCTTCATCCTTTGGAAGTAGAGCAATCTGAATTTCTTTTTCCAAAACAGGAAGTCTTTTCTTTATTTCATCCAACTCATCCTCTGCCATCTTACGCATTTCCAAGTCTTCATCTTCAGACATTAAAGTTAATTCTTCAATTGATTCGATTGAATCAATATATTCATTTGCCTTTTCAACAACAGGGGTTAAGTCTGAATATTCTTTTGATATTTTTGCAAAATCTTTAGAACCAAGCTCAGCTGGATTAGATAATTTTTCTCCTAACCCTTTATGCTTCTCAACAATAACTGCTAATTTTTCTTCAAAATTCATTTTATTATAACCTTTCTAATGATTTTTACCGATTAAATCTTCTATCTCTAATTTTCTTTCTTCTATATCAGATTTAATTTCAATTTTACCATCTCCGCGTAACACAATGATGACATCCGAATTATTGGCATTTGCCTTTTTCATTTTTTTATTGAAATTACCTGATAAAAATAATTCTACAAACTCACCAGCTTCATTACGAAGATATGTCGCTATTCTTACCGCCGCTTGTTTTTCATTATCAGACTCAGGAATTATTGCGATAATTCCTCTATCATCAATTTGGATATCGGATAATATTGCTAAACGTTCTACACCAGCAGCAAAACCAACAGCGGGCACATCGCCACCACCCATTTGCTTTACAAGACGGTCATATCTGCCACCAGCTAGGATTGTACTTTGTGCACCGGATTCTTCATCATTAGATATAAATTCAAAAACAGTATCGTTATAATAATCCAAACCACGAACAATTTTCGGATTAACGACATAAGAAATATCTAGATTATCTAAACCAGATTTAACGTTTTCAAAGAAATCTTTTGAATAATCGCTAAGATAATCAATCGTTTTAGGTGCATTTTCGACTATTTTTTTATCACCCTTATCTTTTGAGTCTAGGATTCTTAAGGGATTTAGCTCTAAACGTTTTTTACTATCCTCTGATAAATCATCTTTATATTTATCTAGATAATTCACTAGAGCATTTCTATAACTTTCTCTGGACTCATCATCACCTAAACTATTTAATTCAAGCGTATATTTATCTATCCCCAGATCATTCAAAATTAGATCTGCCAAACTTATTAACTGAACTTCACATTCAGCGCCTACAGCACCAAGCCATTCAAAATTTATCTGATGAAACTGCCTTTGGCGACCTTTCTGCGGCCTTTCATACCTGAATAATGGACCTGTTGAAAATAGCTTTAATGGCAAATTCTGTAGCATTCCATTGGAAATAAATGCCCTAACAACACCTGCCGTAAATTCAGGACGTAAAGTTAGACTTTCTCCACCCTTACTATCAAATGTGTACATCTCTTTATTAACAACATCGGAAGTTTCGCCTAATGTACGTTTAAACACATCTGTAGATTCAAAAATCGGAGTGGATATACCCTCAAAATTATAACGAGAAGCACAATATTCAGCTATATCAACAATTTCCTTATGGAGATAATATTCATCATTACCGAACAGATCTTTTGTACCCCTTACAGGTTGCAGCTTACTCATTTTAACCCAATGAAATTTAATTATTTTATTATTTAGAAAAACTTATATACGTTTTAGAAAATAAAACAAGAATTGTATTTAATGATAGCAATGATATATAGTACCTAACACCATGAAGAAAGAAACATAAAAATCTATATGAAGAATATATTAAAAAAGAAAAATTTAGATAAATTATTATTCATCTCTTTAATTATTTATATGCTTATAGGCACCTTCTATATGATAATATTTAACCATACAGAAATAAGCGCGCCAAATACCTCAGTCAAATACTCAATAATTCCTTTTATTTTATTATGGTCATATTTTATTTTAACAAATAAGCTAATGCGCAAACAATTTAAGAACAAATTTTCTCTTGTATTCTCAATTGTTGTAGTAGGAATTCTGTTTGCTATTTTGAGTACTGGCTATGTATCCTTTTTTAATGCAGCGCTACCTCATATAAAGAACAGAACCACAATAGAGGGAAGAATCTTAGAAATATACGAATCATATAGTGTAAAAAGAGGAACTTCCTATATTATAGAATTGGATAAGAAGAACTATTTTGGAGAAAACTCAAACTAATAATAACCAAAAAAGAGTACGACAAACACAAGCCTATACGTATAAAAAATAATCGTTTTGAACAAAATGCATACTATAAAGGGGAATGGAAAATAGGGGCTTTTAATATAGTTTATAGATGAACCTCAACTTCCGACAAACCTCAACCACCATATTTTTCTATAACATAATCTTCAACAATTTTTTTGAAATCATTTGCAATTGTTTTACCCTTTAAAGTCTTAACTTTTTTACCATCAATAAACACAGGAGCAGATGGATCTTCGCCCGTACCGGGTAAGCTAATACCAATATTAGCATGCTTACTCTCTCCCGGACCATTAACAATACAGCCCATAACCGCAACATCCATATCTTCAACACCGGCATATTTTTCACGCCATTCTAACATTGATTCCCTTAGATATGATTCTATGTCAGAAGCTAATTCTTGGAAGAAAACACTCGTTGTACGCCCACATCCAGGACATGATATAACCTGAGGAGTGAATGAACGTATATCTAATGATTGCAAAATTTCTTGGGCAACAATAACTTCTTTTGTTCTCGATGCATTAGGCTCAGGAGTAAGTGAAACCCTAATGGTGTCACCTATCCCTTCATTGAGAAGAACACTTAATGCCGCAGTACTACCAACCATTCCCTTAACACCCATACCCGCTTCAGTAAGACCTAAATGCAAAGCATATTTGCATTTATCGGCAAGGTTTCTATAAACAGAAATTAATGAATTAACCTTACTAACCTTGCAGGAAATTATTATTTTATTAGCCGAAAGACCTATTTCCTCAGCCATTTTAGCACTATTTAGAGCAGACATAATCAAAGCATTTTCTTGTATTTGATCATTAGAAAGCGGATTACCATTCTCAGAATTTTGGTCCATAAGAGAAGCTAGAAGAGCCTGATCAAGACTACCCCAGTTAACCCCTATCCTCACAGGCTTATCATAATGAATTGCAGCTTCTATCATAGTTTGGAATTGATTATCCCTCTTCTTTCCAAACCCTACATTCCCCGGGTTTATACGATATTTTGCCAAAGATTTAGCGCATTCTGGGTATTTGCTAAGTAGTGTATGACCGTTATAATGAAAATCACCAACTATAGGAGTATTATAACCTTGATCAGCCAGATTTTTAACAATAGTCGGAACTGCAATCGCAGATTCTTCGTTATTGACCGTAACCCTAACTATTTCAGAACCACTGTCAGCAAGTTCTATAATTTGTTTTACTGTAGTTTCGACATTAGCAGTATCTGTATTTGTCATAGACTGGACGACTACTGGAGCAGCATTTTCAGCATTTCCACCAATTGCGATATTACCGACCAATACCTGTAATGATTCTCGTCTATTCATTTTTACTCAATTGGAAGCAAAGAAAGTAACTGCTTACCATTTAAAATAGTACCCTCTTCAGTTTTTTCTAAAGAATGGATAGACTCCACATAATTTCCATTTGCAAAAACCTCAAATGAAGCTATATCAGAAACTAATTTTACATTATCAGAAGCCTTTGGAAGGAAGTAAGTTTCTCCAATTTTTAGATCTTTAGAAACAATAACATTACCTTCTTTATCAATAATATCCAATTTAGAATCCGCTATAGCCAACAAACTAATTGATACTGAATCTTCAGCATAAGAACTAAGAACCTCTTCTATGTGATCAACCGTTGTATCTTTATTCACAACTATATCTGAAATCACATTATCATCAGAGCTATTTAAAATATCTTCACTAACAACAGGCTTTGTTGAAAAAATCTCAGATATTTTAATTCCCTTACCATCAGTATAATTTTCGATATAATGCCAACCACCATATAAAGCTATTGCAAGGAATAAACAAAAAACTATTACCTTTCTTCCTGGAGAAGAAGTATTTCCGTGGCTAATATCTTTTAAATCAACAGGTTCATTTTTTCTTTTATTTTCATTGTCATTATCAGCTTTTTCGCCATATATTTGACTAATTAATGAAGCTCCATCAAGACCAAGAACACTTGCATATGATTTGATATATGTTTTTTGATATATACCTGTAGGCAATTTATCAAAATCATCTGCCTCAATAGCAGATAAATATGACTTTCTAATATTTAGCTCTTTGACAACGTCATCAAGTGAAAAACCTTTTTCCTCTCTTGCCTCAGAGAATATTTTACCTACAGAAACCGTAAGGATTGAAGGTTCTTCCGACCCACCCTCAATTGTAACTTCATTTTTTGCAACCATATATCCCCTAAATATCCATAGTTTTTGTACATCACAGTAAGATATATGCTCAATATACCACCATATATTATTGATATACTAATTAAATTATTTTATCAATAACCATTCCATCAAATCCTGGAACAATATTTTTAGGTAACATAGATAAGATTTCATCATAGTCAATTTTATGACTCATATGCGTTAGAATAGCCCTGTCTGGGTTCACTTCCTCAATCCATTTCAGAGTTTGCTCCAAATGAGAATGTGTAGGTATTTCTACATAGTCCTGACAATCAACCACCCAAACCTTTATACCCTTTAGAAAATCCAAAGACTCTTGAGAAAGTCGTTTTAAATCAGTAGAATAAGCAAAATCACCGATCCTATACCCAGCAGTTATAACATTAGTATGATCTTGTGGAAAAGCTGATATCTCTACAGAGTCAATATTAAATGCTTTAAATTCTTCAATGACATTAGCCTTAAAGGCAGGCTTATATTTATATACATGCCCTAAATCATCAAATGCATATGAGAATCTGGATTTAATATTATCTATAGTATCTTGCAAACCATAAATATCAATATTATCACTTGATTGACAATTATAAATTCGCAAATCATCTATTCCATGCACATGATCTGCATGCTCATGAGTAAAAAGAACTCCATCAACTTTTGCAATTTTATGAGTCAATGCTTGCATACGAAAATCAGTAGATGCATCTATAAGAATATTTGCTCCATTTTCTTCAACTAGAATTGATGCTCTAGATCTTTTATTTTTAGGATTTTCTGAAGAACAGACTTCGCAATCACATGCGATAACTGGTACACCAGCAGAAGCTCCACATCCTAAAATTGTTACTTTCATTAATATATTTCCATTTTTATATTAAAAATTATTTTATTAATTAGATGCATAGTTGTTTAATTCCAGCTATTAGGATTAGATTACCTTTGCGCTTTAGTAAATAGCTCAAAGAAATTTGCAGTAGTTTTATCTGCAACTTCTTTTAATTCTACTCCTTTTAGCTCTGCTACACATTCTGCAACATATCTTGTATATGAGGGCTCATTCACCTTACCGCGAAAAGGAACAGGAGCTAGAAAAGGAGAATCCGTTTCCACCAACATCATTTCAAGTGGAATTTTCCTTACCATTTCTTGTAACTCTGTTGATTTTTTAAACGTAACTATACCGGATATTGATATATATAACCCCATATCCATAGATTTTTGTGCTAAATCATACGATGTACTAAAACAATGTATAAGACCTCTGAACTTACCTTTTTTCATCTCTTCATTTAAAATTCTGATAGTGTCATCATCCGCATCTCTGGTATGAATAATTATTGGCAGATCTAATTCTCTAGCAGCCTCAATATGAATCCTGAAACTTTCCTCTTGCTCTTGCCTGGGACTATGCTCATAGAAAAAATCAAGACCAGTTTCTCCAATTGCAATAATTTTCTTATGGCTAGCAGCCTCAATAAGCTCCTGAGCTGTTACTTTCTCATTCTTAACTTCATGTGGATGAACTCCGACAGAAGCAAATATATTATCAAACCTTTCGGCGATCTCCAAAACCTGACCAAACTTGCTCATATGAGTACATATAGTCTGCATATATTTGACAGAATTTTCTTCAGCTCTTTTTACAAACTCCTCTTGATTTCCAATAAAATCTGGGAAATCCAAATGACAATGAGAGTCGACAATTGTTATATTATCCATTATATTCTATATGCCTTTATGTCTTATTAATTATTCTAATTATCATTGCACTATATAGTCATCTATACATATTTCTGTACCAAAAGGTATCTTTTCTGAATTATTTTTATAATCCATAAATATGATTATACCACCATTGTCGCATTTTACAGCCATAAGCCCTATAAGTTTTTCATAATATTTTTCGTCCAATATATTTATATCACCAATATGCTCATTAATGATCCATAAATCTTTTTGGGTAAAAAATAATTGGGCGGCATTTACAAAGATTTTTTCTTGTTCAGATAGGTCTGCAATTTTATTTTCAGATTTATCAGCAAGAGAGAAATAAACCAAGGCAACCAATTTGAGATCTGCATTAAATTTCTTTTCATATAAGTCAAATATTTCTGAAATTGTTTTGTCGCCATTGCTACTTATGTAATCTTCAAATATATATGTATCATTCTGGTATTTTTTCTTATTAAAAACACCTATTTTTTTACGATTATAATACATAATGCTATTCTTTATATATTCCTTATATCTAATTGTATTAACAATATTTTTAGTGCAGTCAAAGTCTTTTGACTTAAGAACAAAAAAAGCCCCATCAAGAAGTGTAATCGATATATAATTATCGATATTACTTCCTTTTATTCTTATGCCAATATTGTTTAACTGCAACATATATTTTTTTAAACCTAATTAGATAATAAGTTTTATTGTTTTTATTACCAAAAGGTTTAAAAGTTAAGACATAAATTTAAAAAAAATAACCAATAATATTTTTCTAGAAATGGGGACCGTATGAATAACTCGTTGAACACTAAAAGCGTTATAAATTGTAACAATAAAGACTACACTTATTTTAGTCTTAAAAAAGCTAATAGTCAGTTTAAAAATGATATTTCATCATTGCCTTATTCATTGAAAGTAGTCCTAGAGAATCTATTAAGGTTTGAGGATGAAAAAACCGTTACTAAAGATGACATCTACGCAATTGACTCTTGGCTTGATAAATTATCGTCAGATAGCGAAATAGCTTTCAGACCATCAAGGGTTCTAATGCAGGATTTCACAGGAGTACCAGCAATTGTTGATCTTGCCGCAATGAGAGATGCCGTAAAAAACCTAAATGGTGACGCGCAGCAAATTAACCCTCAAGTTCCTGTTGATTTGGTTATTGATCATTCTGTAATGGTAGATAACTTCGGAACAGACAAATCATTCGGTAAAAATGTTACCCTGGAAATGGAAAGAAATAATGAGAGATATAAATTCCTAAAATGGGGACAGAATGCATTTGAAAATTTTAGAGTAGTCCCTCCAGGAACAGGAATTTGCCATCAAGTAAATCTTGAAAATCTTGCAAATGTAGTTTGGACAAAAACAGAAAACGGCGAAACTAGCGCTTATCCTGATTCACTTGTTGGTACAGATAGCCATACAACAATGATAAATGGCCTTGCCGTATTAGGTTGGGGCGTTGGAGGAATTGAAGCAGAAGCGGCAATGCTTGGTCAACCAATATCCATGAAAATACCTGAAGTTATTGGAGTTAAATTAACTGGCTCTTTGAAAGAAGGCACTACAGCAACAGATATGGTATTAACAATCACCAGCATGCTTCGTGAATATGGAGTTGTTGGGAAATTTGTAGAGTTTTTTGGTGCAGCACTTGATAATATTTCACTTGCAGATAGAGCAACAATAGCAAATATGGCTCCAGAATATGGTGCTACATGTGGATTCTTCCCTATAGATGAGAAAACTATAGAATATCTTGAGCTTTCAAACCGCCCGAAAGAAGTTATAGAATTAACTGAAACATACGCAAAAGAACAAGGTCTTTGGAGAGACAAAAAATCATCACCAAGATTTAGCGATATAATCGAGCTTGATATAACTACAATAGAGCCAACCATCGCAGGGCCTAAAAATCCGCAAGAGAAAATATTACTAAGCCAATCAGCAAAGAGTTTCCAAGACCTAATAAAGTCTGAATCACTTTCAGAAGCAGATCTAGATAAAAAATTTGATATTGCAAATAAAGACTTTGATTTCCAACATGGAAATATAATAATTGCGGCAATAACTAGCTGTACAAACACCTCCAACCCCTCCGTTATGATTGCAGCTGGATTAGTAGCGAAAAAAGCAAATGAACTTGGTATGAAAGTACCTGCATGGGTAAAAACATCATTAGCACCGGGGTCAAAAGTAGTTAGTGAGTATCTTGAAAAAAGCGGACTACAAGATGATCTTGATGATATAGGTTTTAACCTTGTAGGATATGGATGCACAACATGTATTGGTAATTCTGGCCCTATAGATGCAGACATAGAAAATACAATCAAGGAAAATAATTTGGTGTCCACCTCAGTTCTTTCAGGAAATAGAAATTTCGAAGGAAGAGTTAACCCATACACAAAGGGTAACTACTTAATGTCTCCTCCTCTTGTTGTAGCTTTTGCACTAGCAGGAAATGCAAGAGTAGACATCACTAAAGACTCACTTGGTAAAGACAAAAATGGCAATGATGTATTCTTAAAAGATATATGGCCAAGCAACCAAGAAATTGCTGATAGCGTTGCAATTAATGTAACACCAGAACAATTCAAAAAAGAATATGCAAATGTTTTTGATGGTACAAAAGAATGGCAAAGCATCGATGTAGCTAATAGCGAGCTATATCCGTGGGATAACAATAGCACATATATACAAAACCCTCCTTATTTTGAAGGAATGACTCAAACATTATCGGGCTTTAGTAATATTGAAGGCGCAAAATGCCTAGCTCTATTAGGTGATTTTACTACTACCGACCATATTTCACCTGCTGGAGTTATTGCAAAAGATGGAGCAGCAGCGAAATATCTATCAGACAATGGAGTTGCCCCTCAAGATTATAACTCCTTTGGATCAAGACGTGGAAATCATGAAGTCATGATGAGAGGAACATTTGCAAATGTCCGACTTCAGAACAAAATGACCCCAGATGTAGTTGGTGGATATACAATCGACCCTGAAACAGGCAAAACAACATATATCTATGACGCCGCAATGAAGCATAAAGCTAACCAAACTCCTCTTGTTATTATTGGCGGAAAAAGTTACGGCATGGGCTCATCTAGAGACTGGGCAGCTAAAGGGACAGTTCTTCTTGGCATAAAAGCAGTTATTGCAGAATCATTTGAAAGAATACATCGCTCTAACTTAGTAGGAATGGGCGTATTACCACTAACCTTCAAAAAAGGTGAGAATGCTGAATCTTTAGAAATTACTGGAAATGAAACATTTGATTTTGTTGGCATAGCTGATGGCATTACTCCAAATATGACTGTTGAATGCTATATGTCCAAAGAGAATGGCGATACCGAAAAAATTGAGCTTCTTTGTAGAATAGATACCTCGGATGAAGTAGAATATTTTGAACATGGTGGAATTTTACAGAAAGTTATAAGAGATTTAACTTCATAATAGCTTAAACCTAAAAGGACTATCTATTTTTATATTACCCAAGGGATGCTGCCACCTGAGTTAAGGTAACTAATACTCATTTGAATTATCAATGTTACTACCTTCATATATAGAATCTAAGTAATTATCAATATTGATAATAATTTTATTTTGAACGTGGATCTTGAGTTTTATCTTCAGAGACTTTCTCTTCAAAAGTTTTTGTACTTTCTGGCATGTTATTAGAGATGATATTCTTTATATGCCCAGTTATTGAAGTGTCTTTTCCATTGCCGTTCTCTTCATTTTTCTTAGCTTCTGCTTGGGATCTAATCTCTTCTTTAGCCTTTTTTATAGCCTCTTCATGAGCCATTCTCTCTTTTTCTCTAATCCTATAGTCAGTTTTCTCAACAAGATGCTTAGCTGATTCTGGCCATTTTAATTCTCCACTTTCACCTAGCATTTCCTTAATAATATGAGCACTAATTTCAATAGTTTCAGAGATACCAACCCTCACCTTTGTAATCGGATCAAGCTTTTTATTCTCTTTTTCTTTTTCGGCAAGATCTCTCATTTCAATGCTTCGAGGAGAATAATGATTAACAAACCTCTTTGCCTGTTTTAATAATATTTTAGGCCATAATAGTAATTTAAGTTCTTTATTGGCATCAATTATTTGCTCAGCCTTTACTCTATTACCATTTTTCATCTCAACTAATGATGCCTTATCATGAGTAAGCGTTTTTGCAATACTATAGGCCCTATGAGTTTCTATTAAATCAACCCTCTCCTGCTGATATGTTTTACTACCTACAGCACTATCTTCATCACGCAATAGATATGCACTATCGCCAATAGCAGACTTACTTCCTACCGTTTTCAATCCATCAGGATAAAACTGAACTATCGTTGGCGGATCAACAGAAATTGACGATATATCTCTCAGTAGAATCTGAGCTGCTACAATTTTTTGAGCTCGATAAACAGCTTTATCAGCTGCTCCACCAAAGATGCCAACCTTATTATCCTCAAAATACCTCATCGCATTTACGACAGGAGATTTTAACTCAGAAAACGCCCCTTTCTCAGCTTTATTTTGCCTATAATTCTGCATTTCGTTTATATATTGCTTTTCCTTATCACCAGCATCCAAAATTGCTTTATCTATAGCTGAAAGGGGATCTCCCTTTTCATTCTTCTCAATAGCTGACTCAACCATTTCTCTAGATTGGCGTCTAATTCCTCTCCATGAAGCATATGAGTCAATCAGCATATTATCAACATCATTAAGGCCAATTTTAATATTAGTTTCTTTAGATAAAAGCTGCTTCTGAGCTGCAATACTGTTTTGTGCACCAAGTGAATGACTAGTAATACTTACCTGAGTAACTGATTCATCCATGCCAAGATTCTCAAGGTTACTAGCTACCTTATCTATAAACCCATCAATTGCTACAACTTGAGGGCTTGAAAAACCAGAACCGGTAACGAATGCTGCTACCGCATCTTTATAAGAATCTTCAAAACCTGGAAAAGTTAGTTTAACCTTTCCAGAAAAAGCATTACTATCCTCTAACTCAAGAAATGCTCTTCCCTTAAAACCAGTCGGGTTATCTACATCACTGACAAGCATCATAAAGTTTCTTTCCTGACCATCAGGCTGCTTTATCGATATTATATTTTCTTTCTCAGGATGAAATGTAACTAAATGCTCTTTTGATTTATCTACATATTTAGAGATATCCAATTGATCATCGGAGTTAAAATCCAGAAGGACCGAATTAACGAATCCATCGTTTTTTATGTCACTTGCGGTAATTGGATTTTTCATAATACAAACGGTTTATTGCTATTTTTCTGTTATTTTACGATATAAAAATTAATAAATAATTAATATACAGCCCCAAACAGATAATATGACAATATTAACGACCTAAAACCTCTGCGTTCTTAGCCTTCTCACCCTCTGCCACTGAAATCTTTATTTGCATTCTAGATGTTTCCACTAAATTCCTAACACTTGCGGGAACCTTAGGAAATTCACCTACTTCGATTTCTCCACTCTTTTCATCTTTTTCAATATCCATTGTATTAAAAACTTTTTCTATAGCTTTTGCTTGATCCAATGTTGGGGCATTACCCTTAGACATTGACTCCATAGCTTCAACTGATTTTTCAAAACCGGGACTTTTTTCTGCTAATTCTTTTACTTCATCAATACTATTAAAGGCTTTTTCTGCAAGATTTATACTTATTTCTCTATCTTCTTTATCACTTGCTTGCCTAGCAATGAATGATCTTGAAGTTTCTTTCAAATTTTCTAAAGGAGATAATTCTTCTATTTCAATATTTTTTTCCCTTATTCTTTGAGATAAATCTCTAACATCAGCAGAACTACCAACACCCAAACCAGTAACTTCTTCTTCAGCTTGCTTAGTTTCACCACGCTTTAGATTTGCATTATGATCAGTAATAGGAACAAGATCAATTAACTCTTTTGCATCTTCTTTACTTGGACTCTTACCTTCAGCTAGATCAGCTATAGCTGCAGAAGCCGCTAACAATTTTTCATGGTTTTCATGCCCCTCATGGTTAACCGCAAATGACTGAATATCATCCTGTGCATCCTGTGCTTTTTCTTGTAACTTTGGGTGAACTGCTACCATAACCATGCTCCTAAAAAATATTATTTATAAATTATAATTATTTTGTATGGGCGCATAATACATAATAAAAGTTAATATTTTCTTAAGATACAGCTTATTCTTAATATTTAAATAACTCGACCATACTTCCAGATTTCAGATATTTGTTGTACCATACATAATATATAGCCAGACTATTCTAATATATTCCAGAAATACAGATTACCATTACAAACAAAGGAGACATAATGCCTGATAAGTATTTGTTAGATGAAAACAAATTAAAAACCTACAGCACATATGAGGATATACAAAAATTAATGCGCATACTAAGCTATATGATTGATTTCCTTGAGAATGAACTTAACTCAAAAAAGGATATGTCCGAGATAGAATCAATTTTTGGATCTAAAGAAAATGCCATATCCCTAATAACAAAGTTATCACAAATCTTTATTAAGCTATACCCAATAGAAGAAGAAATAAAAAACAAGGAACGAAAAAATATTGAAAAGGAATTATCTATAGATGACAAAAAAATTATCGAAGAATTTATTACCAACTACAACAAAACAAATTTTCCAGAGCATTTTAAAAAGTAACTTCCAAAGCTTTCTCAAAAAATCATTCAATACACTAAACCCAAATACTGAATATATCCATAATTGGCATATTGATGTTATTGCCGAATATCTTAAAGCTTGTGAAAACAGAGAAATTAAGAGACTTATAATCAATATACCACCGAGATATATGAAGTCTATTACGGTTAGTGTAGCGTGGCCAGCATGGCTATTAGGACAAAACCCTGCCAATAGAATTATTATATCAAGCTACGCGCAAAGTCTAGCCAATAAACTCTCAATAGATACACGCCTGATTATGGAGCAAGAATGGTACAGTGATTCATTCCAGAATACACAATTTTCCAAAGATCAAAATGAAAAACATAAATTTACTACTACACAAAGAGGATTCAGACTTGCTACATCAACTGGAGGAAGCGTAACTGGAGAAGGTGGGGACTTTCTAATCGTTGATGATATCCACAACCCAATTCATATCCATAGCAAACTCAAAAGAGAATCTGCAATCAAATGGTTCTCAAACACCTTATCAAGCAGATTAGATGACAAAAAGAACGGCGTTTTCATTATCGTTATGCAAAGACTTCACAGCGATGACCTTACTGGACATCTCTTAAATAAAGGCGGATGGGAATTGCTATCGTTACCAGCCACCACAGAAGAGGTAAGCATAATAGGATATGGACACAAAATTATTAAAATTCGCCCCCCAAAAGACATACTTCACGAAGAGAGAGAAAATCGTAAGCAACTTAAACAAATAAAGTCAGACCTTGGGACTGCTTCATTTTTAGCCCAATATCAGCAACAACCAGTTTCTAATGAAAGTTCTATTATTAAACTATATTGGTTCAAACGCTATAAAAGCCCACCTGAAGATTTTATTCAAATTGTACAAAGCTGGGATACAGCAATTAAAAGCCTTGCTCATAATGACTATAGCGTATGTACAACATGGGGAGAAACCAAAAATGGCTATTACCTTATAGATATATTAAGGCAGAAACTTGAATATCCCGACCTAAAGAAAGCTGTTATTAATAACGCATCAAAATTTGATAGCGACATAGTTCTTATTGAAGACAAAGCAAGCGGGCAATCACTTATACAGGACTTAAGAAATGAAACAAAATTATCTATAATTGCCATAAACCCAAAACTAGATAAAGTTACTCGTATGGTTACAGTGTCATCAATAATTGAATCAGGAAATGTATATCTGCCCTATAAGGCTTTATGGGTTAGTGATTTTGAAGAAGAAATAATGCAATTTCCATCATCTAGCCACGATGATCAAATAGACTCAACAAGCCAGTTTTTAAATTGGACCAAGACCAAGAAAAAATCAAATATTGTTATAAGGAATCTATAAAGATAACATATATAATCTAGTTAATCATAATACTAGATTATTTAGAATTGAGATATGACTTTAGTGTTTTACTTCAGCTATTTTATCTTTCTTGTTATCAACAACTTCAGTTGCCGTAGAACCGCCCATTGACTTAACTTTATCGGATAACCTATCTATAAAGAACCTAATACCCTTCTTTTTTATCATAGCCCCAAAGTCAGAACGCTGAGTAACTATTAGACTAACGCCCTCACCAACTATATCCCTTATAACAAACCCCTTAGCATCATTATAGTTCAGCCTATAATCAACCCTAACCTCAGCATTAGCCTTACTAGAGATTATTTCGACATTAACAAGGAAGTTACCCTTACCTTTGTCTTTAGCTCTAATAATGTTATAATCCTCTCCACTATATAACTTGAATTTAGGTATATAAGACTTTTTAAGATACTCGTGATAAAGGGCTAAATATTCAGCTCTATTCTCAGCAGTAATGGTTCTGTTATGTTTACCTAAAATAAACTGACCCATCCAATTTGTGTCCACATGCATATCAAAAAGTTTTGATAAAGACTCCTCTTTACCAGCTTCAGAAAGGCTTTCATCTCCAACAATCCTTAAGATATCCTCAGAAATTCTATTTACATAATTCCTTGCACCAGAAATACTCTTTTTTTCATCTTCATTTGCAGCAGCAATATCTGCCAGCAGAAACGAAACTGCAAAAATAATTGTAATTATTAAATACTTTAAATACTTACTTAAGATAACCATAACGATAGCCAATTATATTTTATTAAACTTATATTATAAACTCTATTTATAGGCAGAGTCTATTTTCTTTTGCCTATTTTGTAAATATGAACTTCTTATAGAAGAATATGGATCAAATGAATTTTTCTCAATATCATCCGTAATATCCAATATATTTTCTCTAGAATCCACTATATCAACAACTCTGTGCGTAACAACAAAAGCAGAGTTAGCATACGCAGTTGGATCATAAATGATATCAACGATATCACCAAGACCATCCCTTACTGTCGTTGGTCCAAGAATCGGCAGAACTATATAAGGCCCAGATTCCAAACCATAAACACCCATTGTCTGACCGAAATCAGCTCTATCTTCTTCTAAACCGAAATCAGATGCAATATCATGTAAGCCACCTATTCCAATTGTAGAATTAATTAAAAAACGCCAAAACACTGTTGCTGTTCCTTTTACGTCCCCCTGAAGGACATTATTAACAAAAGAAACTGGAGATGTAAGATTATGAAGCGCATTACCTACTCTATTCCTGCCATATTCAGGAACAATGTTTCTATACCCTCTAGCTACTGGAGAAAGAAGATATCTATCGAGTACATCATTAAAATCATATACAACTCTATTGAAAGACTCCAGTGGATCTGAATCATTTACATCCTGACCGTAATCATCTTCAAAGTCATCTTCGCTAACTACTACAGGAGGTATAATTGTTATATACTTCTCTTCTTTTGCCTTTTGTTTTTCAACTTTAGTACTGATATCTTTCGCTAGTGTATCACCAACAGAAGATACAAACATCAAGCATACCAAACAAAGAAACGCAGTTTTCCTATTCAACACAACAACAATTATCCCGTTAAAATATTATAAAAAATCTCTCTCCGAACCACTCGCAGCATATTACAGGAGTGTTCATTTTTTACATTTATAATATTTGTGCTACATTTTTTTATAGATTAGTTTACATACAACCGTAGCAAAAATACAACACAACCACAATACCTCAAATTACATTTTTTTTCATTAAAATTATTAGTAAAATCTAACATATTTTATCTTGCAGCATATTTTATTGTAATATAATAAGGTGTTAGTATATTATTAACTAAAATTAAAATTGGGTACTATGACAATTAACGAACAGAAAAAAAGATATCTTTCCCAATTTGAGCAATTCCTAGATTTACCTCCACCAAAAGTCTCATTTGAATTCTTCCCTCCAAAAACAGAAGAATCAGTTAAGAACTTATGGGACACTATATTAAAACTAGAACCTTTTAATCCTGAGTTTGTTTCAGTTACCTATGGAGCTGGAGGCAGCACAAGAGAACACACGCATAATATTGTTAAAAACATAAAAGAAAAAACAACATTAGCACCTGCTGCTCACCTTACTTGTGTTGGGTCATCAAAAGAAGAAATTGAGAATATCGCAAGAGGATATCTAGACATTGGTGTGAATCATATAGTTGCACTTCGTGGTGATAAACCAAAAGATGGAGGAGAAGGCAACCAAAATGCGTTTAATCATGCTATTGACCTTATAAACTCTCTTAATAATATTGGCGATTTTGAAATAAGTGTAGCAGCTTTTCCAGAAGTTCATCCAGATGCAGTATCACCAGAAGATGATTTAATACATCTAAAAGAAAAGTTGGATGCTGGAGCTTCCAGAGCTATTACGCAATTTTTCTTTGATCCTGTTATCTATCTGGACTTTTTAGAAAAAACTAAAAAAATCGGCATAGAAAAGCCAATCGTCCCAGGAATTGTTCTCATTTCAAACTTCAAGCAGCTAGTGAATTTCAATAAAATATGCGGTGCTGAAATTCCTAAATGGGTATATAAATTACTAGATGGCATTGATGATCATCCAAATAGACGACAAATTATCGCTGCCATGATTGCAGGAGAGCAATGTAGAGTATTAAGAGAAGCTGGAGTTGAGCAATTCCATTTCTATACTTTAAATAGACCTGAATTGACTTGTTCCATTTGTCATATTTTAGGAATTAACGATAAATAATATTAAAATATTTTAAATAATTTTATAGGTAACTAATTAAATAAAATGAGTTCAACAGAAGCAATAGAAAACCTAATTAACGGATATAAAGAATTTAAAGAAAGATATATCCATGAAGAAAATGCAAGCTATCTAAAATGGGCATCAGTAGGTCAATCTCCAAAAGTAATGATTATTGCATGTAGTGACTCCAGAGTTAACCCGGCAATTTTAACTCACGCCGGTCTTGGCGAATTATTTATGGTAAATAATGTAGCGAACTTAGTTCCTCCATTCAAAAAAGGTAAAGATACCCATCACAGCACTAGCTCTGCCGTAGAATTTGCAGTAAAAAGCCTTGAGATTGAGCATATTATAGTAATGGGTCATAGTAAATGCGGAGGGATCAAAGCCCTAATGGAAGGAAATACCACCGAAAACGATAATGAATATAGCTTCATCGCCCCATGGATGGATATTGTAGCAGATGCAAAGGAAGATGTTAAAAGCAATAACAAAGATCTATCTGCAGAAGAGCAAAACTGTTTATGTGAAAAAAAGGCCATTCTTATTTCATTGCAAAATCTAATGACATTCCCATGGGTAAAGTCAGCTGTAGATAATAATAAATTGTCATTGCATGCATGGTATTTTGAGTTAAGTACCGGTATTTTAAGTCAATACGAAGACGACAAAGGTGAATTCACTGACGTATTATCTTAGAATTCATATAAAATTAAAGAAGAAGCAATACTAAGTTAGAATAATTAATAACTGAAAGACACATGCTTAATACGGACATACTGAATATTAGTATAATGGCGCTATGATAGTAACGATAGCAATGAACCACTTTTAGACTCAGAACTGTAATCAGAAAGTATACTTGCTGCCTGATATGGATTAATATATTGAGATGATGGATCAAACCCCTCATCAACTAAACTTGACAATGCATTTACAGCACTTACATCATTTAGCAAACTACCCCCATTAGGAACATATAGCTCAATAAATTGACTTAGATTCTTAACATTACTTTGAGGGTCGAATAAAGAATCAGATGAATTTGCTAAAGATAACAAGCCTAACCCACTGAAAGACTCTGTACTTTTACTACCCAACAAAGATGAAACTAATCCAGTGCCCTGACTTAGATTATTTTGAAGATATAATACACTTGAGATATTTGATATTGTCACAATATTACCCTCATTCTATTAGCATTAACCAGATAAAAATAATCCAATATTAGCTATATAATTAATATTGTAACATATTTAGAGCCAACCTACAAATAAGACCAGAAAATAGCCTCATTAACTCAATTAATGAAATTAAAGAATCTCTGATATTATTTTATTACAAACCAATACTCCTTTATCAGATAAGAATATTTTATCATCTTCATTACAAATAAAACCCTCATCCGAAAGAATGTTTACTTTCCTCATATTAAGGCGGTTTTCTATATCCTCTTGAAATAATTCCCTAAAATGCTTTTTAAAAATTCCGCCTTGCAAACGAAGCCCCATTAATATCATTTCATCTATAGCCTCGTCATTATCTATACTCCTTATAGACTGCATTTCAATTTTATCTAACATTGTTCCCTTTAGCCATTTTTTAGGCTCATGATGCATGATAGTTGCAAATCTTTTACCTTCTAGATTAGTATAGCGACCATGCGCACCAGCACCTATTCCAATAAAGTCTTTATATTTCCAATATGATAAATTATGTCTACTTTCGTACCCAACACGGGCATAATTAGATATTTCATATGATTTTATACCGAAATCTGCAAGATACTGCCCAGTAAGCTCATACATTTCAATAGCCACCTCTTCAGTTGGCAATGAAAATTCATTATCCTTATACATCTTATAGAATGGAGTCCCCTTCTCTATTGTTAATTGATATAATGAAATATGGTTACTAACTAATTTTATTGCTTCACCTAACTCATTCATCCAATCATTTATAGATTGCTCAGGTCGTGCATAAATCAAATCAAATGTATAATTTTCAAATGTTTGTTGTGCCACTTCAATAGCAGCATAAATATCACCGACATTATGTGCCCGTCCTAAAAATTTAAGATCCCTATCATTTAATGACTGCACACCAATGGAAGTTCGGTTTACTCCAGCCTTTTTAAAAGCTTCAAACTTATTATATTCTATAGAACTAGGGTTAGCTTCGATTGTTATTTCAACATTATTTTCAATGCCCCACAACAAATCCACCTGATTAATTATACTCTCAACTATTTTTGGGTCCATCAATGATGGCGTACCACCTCCAAAATATATAGTCTCAATTTTTCTATCTCCAATTTGGCTATAAAAATATTTAAGCTCATTAATATAAGCTACAACCCATTCATCCTGATTTACTTGGTTTTTAGCAACATGACTATTAAAGTCGCAATATGGACATTTAGATATACAAAAAGGCCAATGAACATAAATAGATAGTGATTTTTTCACTTACATTTTTCCCATTATATTTATTAGACTCTCATAAGATTTTTTCACTAGGTTAGTTTTTTGATACCAGATCAATATTTTTACAATAGATCTTTAAACGTATTTACAAACAATTTTCCATGAATAATTTCATAGCTTCATATCGATGACTAATTTTATGCTTCTCTTCAGGTTTCATTTCAGCAAAACAAATATCATAACCTTCAGGAATAAAAATAGGATCATATCCAAAGCCACTATCTCCTCTAGCTGGAAAAGTTAGCTTACCATTTACTCTACCTTCAAATTGCTCGGTGTGCAGATCTTCCCAAGTTATTGATATTACGCATACAAAATATGCTTCCACATCCTTAATATCTATAGATTTTTCTTCAAGCTCTTCTCTAATACGATTCATAGCTATTGAGAAATTTTTAGTCTCCCCTGCCCATCTGGCAGAATATATACCAGGCCTACCATCCAATGCAGGTACTACTAACCCAGAATCGTCAGAAAGCGATGTTAATTTAGTGTTTTCAGCAAAAAATAGAGATTTAATTTTAGCATTTGCAAAAAAGCTATCACCATTTTCTTCTGGTTCATCAAAATTGAATTCATAACCTCCGACAACATCAATATCATAAGGAGAGAGCAAATATTCAATTTCCTCAATTTTTCCTTTATTATGACTAGCGATTACCAATTTTTCATTTTTCTGTAATTTTCTCAAAATTTTTCTACACATTATTATTGAATTTATATCTTAATCTTATAATACAAAAAATCGTGATCCACTATATTTTTATTATTTTTAACATTGTTAACTAATTTTTAATGTTTATAAGATAAAATCTATCTAAGTCAGATAGTTAGATGATATAAATAAAGTTACAAACCAAGGGGAGAGATTATGGCTGATGTTCCAAAGTCACTTAAAGTAGATGTAGAAAGCGATGAAAAGAATCGCTATAGCAAAGAAACACAAGAAAGTTTAGACAAGTTGGTAATGGCCTTAAATCAAGGCTACGAATCCCCATCAAGCGATAATACAAACGCAATAATTGAAGCAAAGTCTGAACTTACAGCAAATGTAAGGGATGATTATGTAGCCTATGAAGATCAACCAATTGAACCTAACATAGCATCTAAAGTAGTTTCCGATAAATTGTCAGAAAGAGCCAAGGATAAAGTTGTAAACAAGGCCAAGAAGAGCAATAAATCTCCTGCAAAAGGAAGCTGGGCAGAAAAAACTCAAAATAATGAGAATCAGGGCTCTGGATTATCTCAGGGTTTTTAATTCAGATTCTAAAAAAGTATTTTTCTGTTTTCTGTTTAATTATAACTACTTTAGTTTTTATAATTCTTGGAGCAAAATGGTTCACATTAAAATATATGCAACATATAAAAAACAATAATGTTACCTTAATACGTTAATTGTCAAAAAAAATGTAAGACATATATAATATATATTTTTTTATTTTTAAAAACTGAAGGTAATCTAATAAAATAAGTCAAGAAGACTAAAAATATATTTGAGGATAACAATGTATTGTTTAATTGTAGATGACGAAGAAAATAACCTTCATATATGTGGGAAAATAATTTCTAGTATGGGATTTGAAACAAAACTTGTAAATTCAGCAGAAATAGCAATGGAAATGTGCAAAAACGATATGCCATCAATAATTATACTAGACTGGAAAATGCCCTATATGTCTGGGATAGATTTCCTACACGAACTAAGAGACATGATTGGAGGAAGCAAACCTTCCGTATTAATGTGTACAAGTAATCACCAAACAGAAGATATAAAAGAAGCACTGGATGCAGGTGCAAACGAATATATTATGAAGCCATTTGATAAGCATATCATGCAAAGCAAACTTCAAAGACTTGGATTACTTGAATATTAAGCAATATGTTTAACTTTAAACATTATTAGAAAAAAATAGGAATATACCCCTATTTCTTTACGTCTTCCCACCTCTTGATAGATTTTATATCCAGTCCAAAACAATCAAGGCTTCTGGCTACACTATATGTAACTATATCATCAATAGTTTTAGGCTCATTATAAAACGCTGGAACTGGCGGACAAATATATGCTCCCATATCAGATAAAACCGCCATATTTCTTAGATGAATAGAAGTCAAAGGAGTTTCTCTTACCATTAGAACTAATTTTCTTTTTTCTTTCAAAACAACATCTGCCGCTCTTGAAACCAGATTACCTGATATTCCATTTGCTATTTCAGCTAGTGTTTTCATCGAACATGGAGCAATTATCATACCTTCCGTTTTATATGAACCACTTGAAATAAAAGATGCAATATCATTTGCATTGTAAAAAACATCAGCCATTTCATGTAAATCATTTGGAGACAGATCTAATTCTTCTTTGATAGTTATATGCGATGATTTACTCAAAATAAGATGGGTTTCAATATTAAGCCCCTTTAGAATTTCTAATATTTTTACACCATAAGCAGCGCCAGAAGCACCAGTTATCGCAACTATTATTCTCTTTCTATTCTCACTATTATCTTTTGTATTATTTTCAACCATTTATTTATAAAATAAGGTGCAGACAGCTAAAACTATCATTCCTCAAATTACTCCTCGAATATATGTCCTAATCTGCTAAATTTTGTTTCCAGATATATTTTATTATGATCATTTCTTTCCATTATATGCGAAACAACTTTACTAACTTTAATATTATTTTTTTCCATAGCCGCTATTTTTCTAGGATTATTAGTAAGTAACCTGATTTCCTTTACATCAAGCTTCCTCAACATTTCTGCTGCCAGCTTATACGGTCTTTCATCGTCATCAAAGCCAATTATTTCATTTGCCTCAATAGTGTCATAACCATTATTTTTTAAGTCATAGGCTCTAATTTTGTTAGCAAGACCAATTCCTCTGCCCTCTTGTATTAGATATAATAGAATACCACCACCATCTTTAGACATAACTGATATTGCTTCATGTAGCTGATCTCTACAATCGCATTCAAGGCTGGCTAACAAATCTCCCGTATAACATGATGAGTGAATACGTACTATTGGCGGCTTTTCGGTATTAATATTGCCTATAACTATAGCGTAATGCTCTTTAGATGATGGAAAGGCACGGAAAATTTTTATAGAAGATGACTCAACATCCTTTAAAACCAGATCAGAAGCAGCAATTATTTCAATATCATTAGAAATAATTTCCTGATATTCCAATACATCATTTACATTTACATTTATACAATCAACTTTTGAAAAATCTACACTATTATAATCATTATTTTTCTGACTGACTGGATCAACCACTATTATGGCTGGCAACAGTTCTGCTATTTTAACCAACTCTAAAGCATAAGATTCTATATCACTTGCCTTAGATAATTTATAAGTAACATTCTTTCTTATTTTTTTTACATCACCACATACTGCCGATATTTCTTCTAATTCATTAAGTGATAAATTACTATTTTTACAATCTATAGAAATATCACTATCTATAAGTTTCTCAATAATATCACTTTCAAAAATATGCTTGGCTCTTTCTTTTGATATTATTAATTTATCTACTGCAGAATAATCATTATTAGAGAATATCCCCCAACCAGTTACGAAAAGTGATTCAACAGCTAATATCATTTTAGAATTGCCATTATCATCAGATAATAATACTGGATATCCCCTCTTTATATCGCTAATTGCAAGCTCGATATTTCTTATAGTTTTTACTCTATTATATTCTGACAATGTATTATCCCAACATTCGTTATTCTTTTCATTACCAATATAGTGCCATATATAGTATATTTACCAAATAAGCAAAGGTTATAGTTTTTACAAACTTATACTACTATATACTTGCATTTCTTTTAAATAATTTGTAAATCCTATCTGTGCGATATGCTTTTATCATATATTTTCTAGGGGTTCTTAAGTGTTTAAAAAAATATTTTTTCTACCAATTGTAATATTATCAATTTTTATGCCAACAATTTTGCCTGCGCAAACACTCGATAGTGAGCATAAATATTGGAGTGTTTTTAAAATGAAACAAAATGGAAAAAATGTTTGTTACATAACCAGCACTCCAAAAAGTGAAGCAGGTAACTACACAAGACGTGGAGAACCATATCTTTTAGTGACATACAGAGGCAATGGAGTATCTGAGGTTAGCGCATCTTCTGGATATCCATATAAACCAGATTCAGATGTTAAAGTTACAATCGACAAAAAGCATAAAATCTCATTATTTACATCAAGCGATACTCCAAAAATAGCTTGGGCAAATAATGCAGCTGAAGATAAAAAACTTGTACAACTAATGAAGAAAGGAAACTCAATTAAAGTGCATGCAATCTCTAAAAAGAATACATATTCGAAAGATACATATTCCCTGTTTGGCTTCAGTAAAGCGTTTAATCGCATGAAATCTGCTTGCAAATAAACAAAGGATAGTACTTTAAATGTATATTATTGCAGTTGACACTTCTAACAATATCTGCACCGTAGCATTAAATAAAAATAATGAGAATATTGATTTACTTGTAGAAAATACACCATCAAAGCAAGCTGAAAAACTTCTGAGCATGATTGAAGAAATTATGGAAAGGAATAATCTTATCTATAATGATATCTCATTATTCAGCACATCCATCGGGCCGGGAAGCTTCACAGGGGTAAGGATTGGAATTAGTGCCATAAAAGGTATTGAGCTTACAACTAATAAAGAAACCTCTGGCGTTAGCAACCTACAAGCTCTTGCATGGAGAGGAAGCAATGGGAGCAATAAATTAGAAATAATTTCCTGTATGAATGCAATGAGGAATCAACTATTTGTACAAGCATTTAAGATGGAATCAAATATCCCTATAGCAAATAGCAAAGCAGAATTAATCTTTATAGATGACTTAAAAGATTATCTAGGCAACCATGATGGTAACAATAAATATATCTCTCTTAATTGTAGGGAATTAATTCCATTAGATATTATTGAAAATCATGAATGCTCTTCTGATATAATTACTAATGCTAAAGACATTGCAAATCTCAGCTCCATCTTACACTCCAGTAATATAGGAACTAAAGTTTCTCCATTATATATCCGCCCGCCAGACGCAAAAAAAGCAAATGCCAAAAAATAGGGTTCAGTCAAATATTTACACTCCCATCAACAATGATGAGATAGAAGCCTTATACATTCTTCAGAAAGAATCGCTAATATTAAACAATATAAGGATATGGAATAAGAACGATATTGAGTCATTGATGCAAAAGGATAATGTCTCTGCTTATATTTTACAAAATAACAATATCAACGCATCATATATTATATTCTCTGATCTCGCTCATGAGTGCGAAATATTATCTTTAGGAACAATAGAAAAAATGCGAGGCAATGGCTTTGCATCGGAGTTACTAGAATATTTTATAGATAAAAATATAGAAAATTCTGAAAAGGAAATTTTTCTTGAAGTAGAAGAAAACAATGATAAAGCAATCGATTTATATAAGAAATTTTCTTTTGAAAAAGTTGGAGTTAGAAAGAAATATTACTCAAATAATCTCAATGCGCTCATAATGAAAAGAAGCTAAATACAGTAACATAAGCATTATTAAGCCTAAATTTTAGACAACATAGATATCATATATAAAATTCTTGCTTTTTTTCTTGCTTTTAATAATACAATCAAGTATTCAATTCCCCATCTTAGTTATGACTAAGGGCGATTAGCTCAGTTGGCTAGAGCATCTGGTTTACACCCAGAGGGTCGGGAGTTCGAGTCTCTCATCGCCCACCATAACCAGTAACGATTTCCACTCTTTTAGTAATTTACAATATTTCTACTAGGTCGCATATAGGTCGCTTCACTAATTAAATGGCTAAAAAGGTCAGATCAGTTTTTTTGCATAATTATTTTTAGACTATTCTACAAAAGCAACAATAAATATTTATTGCTTTTCGTATTTCTGTTTATACCATAAAACCAGATATTCTTCCCAATCAGGTGCTAAAGCAGGTTTTGGCTTTGGAGGTTCAATTTCTTTTATAGCCAAGGCTTCTTCTGTTCCGATGGCTTTAAGAGTTTTCATTGCTAATTGACGGAAGCCTTTGTCTTTATGTTTTGTTAACGGCTTTATAGCATCTATAGCATCTTTTGCCTTTGGCCCAAGCTTTTCAAGGGTTGAAAGAGCTTGGTAATACATCCTAGACTCAGTTTTTAAAAACTTAATAGCTAAACTAATTTTTTCTTTTTCATTTGATAATTTTAATAAAGCATTACTGGCATCACTCAAAAGTTGATGCTCTCCATATTGCCCCTTTGCCCATTCAATTACTTTTTTTAACTCTGTTATAGCTTTTTTATCATGAATACCGATACGAAATAGTGCTACTGCTGCATTAGAACGAATCCATTGTACGTCTTGTTTAGAAATAATATGTCTTTTTTTAGAGATATTAATCCCAATTTTATAAAAAAATTCTTCAATAACAGTTTTAGGTGCTCTCCAAAATTGGGAATATGGTGGAGGAATTACTACGCCTACAGAATTAGTTTTCTGCCAATCAATACCAAAGCGCAATTTTTTTGTTAAGTAAGGAATTACATCTTTTCCTAATATGCCTAACATACCTAAATTTCTAATTTTATATCTTAAAACTTGCGCATCCTTTTCTTCTTCTAAGGAATGAATTATTATGGGTATTATTTTGTAACTAAGGTGATGATTCTGCTTTAGAAAATTTGCCAATTCTTTTACTGCTTCAGAACGGTCATACTTATCATCTGAGTCATCAAAGAGTTGTTCTGTCAGTTCTTCAATATGATCTAAACTATCATTAATTTTGTCTTCTATACCAAGCTTCTCCAATCCTCTATTATAGCCGTGGCGATCATTTTTATTTGAAGGTGTGAAGTCATTTAAACTATCGAGAATATCAGAAGGTATTTTATTGTATCGACTGATTGCTACGAAAGTATGAAGTGCTGTAGAACTATGGCCTGATGAACCATTTTCAACTATATATAGCAACCCTTTATATACTTCTGGTGTTCCTGCTATTTCTGCCATTTTTCTCATCGCAATCATGGCTTTATTTTGAATATGGTACCTACAATATTTTATTCTTAATTGACGGCTAACACCACATTGTTCTTCAGTATTATATAGCTCCTTACTAATGGCAGATACAACATATGAATTGGCAGCAATAGTACCTAAAGAACCTAGTGAAAATAATATTTCATTATATGCTTCTCCTTTACTCTTAAGAAGTTCTGATCGCAGAAGTTTAATAGCTTCTTGTGATTCTAAAGTGAGGTCGACAAAAATTGGCTTTTTCTTACCTTTAAAATCTTTGATATTAAGGCTAACAATTTTAGTAAGCCCTTTGATTGCATTTATTTGTATTTTTTTTGACTCTGAATTCAATAAATCTTTAAAAAAACTAACGTCTTTAGGGCTAAATTTTGCTAAATAAAGAGAAGCCTGATTTGCAATAGATAAAGTACCTATATAAATATCTTTATGAAAGCCATTATTGGAAGCATTAATAAACACCTCTCTTTCCATTTGTTTTTCAGAAGCAATTTTCTTAAATAATTCTATGACTTCAGGTTTTACAGGTTTCATTCTGCTTAGTGCCTGTAAAGCATATTGACGCACATCATCATCTTGTTCATTATTAAGTAAATTGATAAGAGAAGGAGTAGCCTTATCCACATCTTGTGGGTTCATATAGCCCAATGCAAAAGCAGCACGAATCCTTACATATTTGTTCTTATCTTCAAGCATAGGAATTAGAAATGGTATTGCGGATAGACCCAGATCAGCTAAATGTCTGCCTATGCCAATATTTATACCTTGTGATTCTGATGAAGCCATACCACCGCAATTACCTATTATCTTATCGCAATCATCTGGTCCACCTCCATAATAGAGAGGCTTCTCTGATTCGGAACGGTAATATTCCATCATTCCTGCATGTAATGGAATATTTTTATCAAATAGAAAAAAGTGGTTTTGCCTCTTACGATCAACAAAAGGTAGTACAAATCCAATATTTCCTGAGCTTAATTGTACAAATTTAAAACGTTCAGAACTTAAAATAGGTATCTTTCTTGTCCACCCTATAGGAGAGAAAGCATCTAGATATAATTTTGTAATATTTTTTACAATTTCATTATCTAAAGTGGATCTAGCTACTAAAACACGTTTTTGATCTCTAGATGTCAGCATAATTACATGCGCTTTATCATTTTCTTTTATTTCTGCATAAGGGACAATTGCTAAGTCAATTTCTCCATTTCTAATTGCTTCTAGAGCATCACTATCATTTTGATATTTTCTACTAACATTACAGGGTTGGACATACTTGTACATGAAAGTGCAGACCGCAATTGCATTTTTACCGCCAAATGTGATGGGTGATTTTGCATAGACCAAACTACTGTGAAGAAGAAATACTACTGTAACAATAATTATTCGTAATGTTTTTAACATATTTATTACTTACACGAATGTTTATATTTATACCAATTAATTTAGATTATACCTATACAAATAATAATCAATAGCTTTATACTATTGTTTAAACTTCTGTTAATATTACTCAATTAAAATTGATATAACTCACTTAACTTCCTGCTGCTACCTCGCCCTTTTCTCTGCACTTCTCTTACCTAATCCTGACATTGTTTGTAGGATCATTTCTTTTTTGAGGTCTTCATCAGACATATTTTATACCGTATTTAAACCGTTACTTAAGGTTAAATACAACCTTCGATTAATAGTTATATCAACGGCTGGATTATCCCCAAAGCCTATATTGTAAAATAGAGTCCAGACTGTGAACTTACATTTTTTAATTAATTTACCTGAAGTAATTCAATAGCTAGAATTCCAACTTATCTAAAATACCCAGATTTGTAATTGCTATCCCATCTGAATTTAGATGTAATGCATCCGATCTCAAACTCGTCGGCGGGATATCGTTATTAGTATCAGTTAAATCTTGCCCTGTGCCTGTGCCACCATCTGCTATTAAAGCAGCTCTTGCATCATAATAATTCTTCCCTGTATAGGTGGCAGCCAAAGAGGCATTGATTGACGTAATGTCAGAATAAACGCTTGTTCCTATACCTTCTCCGTCACCATTTAAAACTGATACAACGACATAGTTATCATGTGTTAATGAATCAACCATAGCAGCTATATCACTCAATACTTGTGCTACTTGGAATGAGTTATTCCGTCCTGTCCAAATAACCTGTATCTTATGTTTTTGGTCATTAGCCGCTTCAAACCTTGTTCTTGTGGAACTAGAAGACTCTCCACCGATACCCTTATGCTCCCCTGCATATTGAAAGCTACTTAAATAAACTGGTAAATAGCTTGCACCACCTTGACCAATCATAGAATCACCCCAACAAGAAATAGCCGTTTTAGGCTCTGAAGCAAAAGCACCGTTAGTTATTGAAGTTCGATGATCACTTTTAATATGCGAGCCTATAATAGTTTCTTCACGCTCTCTCAAATAATATTTGCTATCCGTACCTAATTGAGCTACCGAGGGTATAGTAGTTTTTTGAACAGTAGAATCTGCCGTTTCACCAGTCAAAGAGTTAACGCTTGTTTTTGGATATCCTTGCTCAGTTAAAAAAGCATCCTTAGCAGATAAATCGGCAAATTGATAATATTTATATATCATTAAATACCCCATTTGCTAGTTAAATGACTGTCCATTATAGTCTTATCATTAGCGTTTAAATCTTCATCAAAAACTATAACCTCTCCAATACTCCCATAAAAACGCTCAGTAGCTGCTGTTAACGACTCCCCTACATAAAATACTTCATTATCTAAACTCGGAACAGAAGTAGGGTTTGTTGAGCCGAACTGAGTCTGAATAGTACCATTTACGTAAAGCTCATGACTGCCGTAATTTGCACCATCAGCCCACAACCATGAAGATACTTGAAAAGTTCCATCGAAAGGAGAATTAAATACTCGGTTACCATCATTAAACCTATAACCTGAGGCACCTGTGCTAGTATTCATATCCAGTCGCCTAACCCTATTTGCAGTTCTTATAAGATTACCAAATGCAATTACATCACTGTCAATGAGATCCTGTTGAGGTTTTGCCACAACAAAAACAGTTCCCCCTGCTGAACCTGTAAAACCTAACGCGTCGGACCTACTCATGAAAGAATTAGTACCATCAAAGTCAATCACATTTTTTCCATTCTGAGTAGTCAACCCTGTACTAGGCTGATCTATTCCTGTAGCTTGTGCAACATTATGTGCAAAATTAGTTGTATCATCCCATTGCGAGGCTTGGTTACTTGTTTCCCATATCGTAGAAGTATCAGCTCCATCCAGATTTAATATTGCTTTATTATTTATAATATCAGCAAAATTGTACTTCCATTTATTCATTAAGTAGTTTTCCACTTGTTGCATCTCTGCTGTTGTTAATGCTCTATTGTACATTATAACTTCATTAACAGAACCGTCGAATGGGGTTATCGTAAGAGCTTGACCTATCTTAAATCCAGCATTAGATATCAGATAAGTCGGGTCTAAATCACTGCCTAACTCAACACCATCGCCTCTAATTAGCTTACCAACTGAGTTTAATTGAAATGTTAGCACCCTATCTTGTAAACCGTAACCGCTTGTAACAGCTACATCTAGATTTCGTCCGAAATGACCTAGTGTAATTTGCGCGGAGTTACTATATCCACAATAGAAGTTCCCATCTGCCACACCTGCCGAACCTCCGAGTATCCAACTATTAGAAGGTAGATTATTTGCTTTAGCTGCAACGAACACAGTATATTCTGTATTTGCTAGGAAGGTAGCATCACCATCCATATAGTCATCAATGCCATCAAGCTCATTTATTGCCTTACCGCCAATTGTCTTTATTCCATGTACGGATT
>Ga0316205_10000592_pt1 | contig 62462 bp, 57 predicted proteins | sample 3monthpyrite_MG_FD_204941 | JGI IMG/M metagenome (GOLD analysis project Ga0316205, IMG submission 204941) | Microbial mat bacterial communities from mineral coupon in-situ incubated in ocean water Damariscotta River, Maine, United States -... | ecosystem: Environmental > Aquatic > Marine >...
ATTTTATCTTTTGTATGGACTCCGTCTGATTTTGCTATCAGGCTTGCTGTACATTTGGCGACATTGCCTGCAGGCAAACAAAACTCAGGTCATCCGTCATTTCTGTATCACCTGAATGTTCATAAATACTGGCGAGCAGGAATTGTTTGATAAATGCAGGCTCGAGTTGATTGCTCATTTGTAATATTTGCTTGATATTCGTCATGCCTAATTGCTTTCCTTTGCTGTCCCTGAGTTCTGACAATCCATCTGTATAACCCAGTAGCATATTACCCGGTGTAAACTCGACTTCGACTATCTCGCATGGATAGTCTTCAATGACGCCTAATACAGGGCCAGCCCTGTCGAGCTCAATCACTTCAGAGCTGGTATTCACCATCATGGGCGGATTATGTCCACAGTTGACATACTTGATACTCTGCTTGTGCGGATCCAGTAGCATAAAGGCAATCGTGACAAATTTCCCACGGACACTATTGTGATAAACGGATTGGTTAATAAATTTCACCATCCTGTCTAATGAGGAATTCTGATTTGCAAGGGTTTTCACCATCGCCTGAATATTCGACATTAATAATGCTGCAGAATAGCCTTTGCCTGATACGTCGGCGATCACGACCAGCCAGCGATCATCCGACAATTCAATAATATCATAATAGTCTCCACCCACTTGTCTTGCAGGACTATAGAATGTTTCCAGCTTATAAAAATCAGGATTGATTTTCCCTTCAGGAATAAGTTTCTCCTGAATTTCCTTGGCCTGATCCATGTCATCCTCTATAAATCGGAGCTGTTCTTCATAGCTGACTTGTGAAACTACTTTTTCCAGAAGACCACGTGATGAACGCGCAATAATCATGGCCCCGACACCCATCATGATAAACATTACCCCTTTCAGCAATATCTGTATCCAGGCACCCTCGCTTGTTTCAATACCGGGCATAAAAGTTTCTTGCTGCAACCATAAGGCATAGGCACCGATAAATTGCCCGGCAGCAAATCCACCTGCCAGCAGTGACAACAAGGGATTAATAGTCAAACTGGTCAGGCCAATCACCAGTAAATAAAACAGTGGTGCAGTCGATGATAGTGCGAAGTTTGCATCCACCAGCCGTGCTGTGGCTAGCATATAAAACGTGACCGTAGACACTTGCAGAACAAGATTCAGGTATTTATAGGCAGGGTGATAGATACCACGGCCAATCAGTATGGCAGTGCCCAGAAACCATACCACCAGGCCTGCACTGAGCAACTGGGTAAAGTGAACAAAGGTTTGCATGTTGGGGTCAGTATCTGCCAGAGCGAATACATTCATCAGAATAATAGTGGCCGCAAGCAGCCAGCCGGCCAGCTGTTGCGAACGTTTTTCAACGCTTAATAATTCAGATTCAAGTAAATCCTTATAGCGTTTATTGTTGTGATGACTATTTTTCATTGTTTTTATTGGCTTGATTCCATAAACTATTTTTTATTAAAAAGGCTGTTGAGGCCAGTATACTAATGACCCCCAGACTATAAACGGTATGCATGGCACCAATCTGTTCCGCAATATAGCCTGAAGAAAGGCTGCCTATAGGCATGAAGCCGATAAATATCGTAGAAAAAACTGACATGACTCGCCCCCTCATCGCATCAGATACTCGTAATTGTATCAAGGTATTGGTCGAAGCCGCCAGAATAGTCTGACAAAATCCGAAAATGGCCAGTATAGGGATAGCGACAACGACAGTATTACTTATCGGGAATGCCATCATGCATGCTCCTGCGATCCCTCCGGCTAAACCGATTTGCCAGAACAAGTGATCACGTCGGGAATGATATGCCAGTGTGAAAGCCCCTGTCAGCGCCCCCGCCCCCATTGCGCCCAGTAAGGTACCCAGTATCTGGGAATCTCCATCAAAAGTCGCTCGGGTAAACACCGGCATCAATACAGTGAGTGAGGTGCCGACAATACTGAAAACACTGAGCAGCATCAGGCTATACCGAATAGATAAATCTGACCAGGCAAAACCGAGTCCATCACGGATGTTCAATAATGCTGACCCTTTCATTGATCGTGATTTATAGGGCGGTAACTGCATGCGCAGTAAACTATAAATGACTGCCAGAAAACTCAATGAATTGATCAGGAAAACCGGGCCTTCACCCAGTAGCGCTATTAAAATGCCAGCAATAAATGGTCCGATAAATCGTGCAATATTGAATGCACTGGAGTTGAGAGCAATGGCATTGGGTAACTCTTCCCGTGCCACCATATCCGATATGAATGAATGTCTAGCAGGCATCTCCAGCGCATGAATAATACCCAGTACAGCCGACAACAACAATATATGCCAGGCTTCAACCAGACCGGTCAACGTTAACACCGCCAGTACCAATGCCTGAACCATACCTGCCGTATGCGCTAATACCAGTAATTTGTGACGGTTAACATGATCGGCCAGTACACCACCCCATAGACCGAGTATGAGAACAGGAAACAGGGCAAAAAAGGCAGTTAAGCCCAACATGAAGCTGGACTCGGTCAGGCGGTAAACAAGCCATGCCTGAGCAACATTTTGCATCCAGGTTCCGTTCAGGGAGATTAACTGACCAGTGTAATAGAGCCTGAAATTCCTGTGTTGCAGTGACTTGAAAATTGAAATACTAGACTCCTTGTTGCTCCAGTTCTATCTGACACACTATAATAAGACATGTTCATCTGATGGTTACTTTTTTTAGCGGAATTCCTTTATGCCATTATCAGAATTTGAAATGATCGCAAAGTATTTTCGTGATGTCTTCCCTCGTCGAACGGATACAGTACTGGGGATTGGTGATGACGCCGCATTAATTAATTTGCCAGATGGCTATGAAACATCTACCGTCATCCTGCAATGGCAACCTGAACATGATTACCTGCCCTCTGAACCATCAAGCCATGTGGCCCATCGTATGCTCAGTAAAGCAATCGATGATTTGCATATCCGAGCGGCGAAACCCGCATGGATGACCTTGTCATTAACATTTCAACAACTGGATGAGCCATGGTTATCCGGCTTTAGTCAGGGCCTTATGGAACTTGCAAGTAAACACTCGATTGAACTCATTGGCGGAGACACCAGTCACGGGCCTGAAACGTTAAGGATGTGTTTAATCGGTACTATCAAAACGGCCTAGTGTGTGGTCGCACACCCGGATTTATCGTTTAGGTAATACGTCCTTCAGTTTTTCATGTGTAGCGAGTAGCAACTGCTCGGTTTCATTCCATCCAATACAGGCATCCGTCACCGATACACCATATTTCAGGCTGGACAGATCCTCGGGTACGGTCTGATTACCCTCAAACAGGTTGCTTTCAAGCATTAACCCAATAATTGACTGATTACCTTCGATAATTTGATTAACACAATTATCCACGACCAGAGGCTGCAGCTTATAATCTTTCATGGAGTTTCCATGGCTGCAATCCACGACCAGATTGGGCGCCAGCTTGGCTTCTTTAAGTGCTTTTTCACACAGGGCAATACTGACCGAATCATAATTAGGTGTGCCGCCGCCTCCCCTGAGAACGACATGACCGCAATCATTTCCTCGCGTATGAAAAACGGCGCACTGCCCTTTTTGATTAATACCAAGAAAATGGTGTGGCTGAGAGACAGAATGTAACGCATTAATGGCAACGGATAGACTACCATCGGTACCATTCTTGAAGCCAACCGGTGTTGATAAACCGCTTGCCATCTCTCGATGGGTTTGTGATTCTGTTGTTCTTGCACCAATAGCGGACCAGGTAATCAGATCAGACAGGTATTGTGGCGTAATCGGATCAAGAGCTTCAGTAGCCGTTGGCAGTCCCATTTCGGCTAATTCCATCAAAATCTGGCGTGACAGGTGCAAACCTTTTTCAATATGGAATGAGTCATCCATATCAGGATCATTAATGAGCCCTTTCCAGCCGACCGAGGTTCGGGGCTTTTCGAAATAGACACGCATAACTATATACAAGGTATCTTTCACTTTCTCGGATAAAGCCTTTAATTTAACGGCATATTCTCGAGCGGCATCCAGGTCATGTATCGAACATGGTCCAACGACAATAAACAGACGATGATCCTTTCTGCTGAGGATGTTACGTATGGTTTGCCTGCCTACAACAACCGTATCTGCACTTTTACTGGATAAAGGGATATCGGCTTTTACTTCCTCAGGCGTGGGTAAAAGATCCTGTGAAACTACGTTAATATTGTTCAAATTCTCTACAGTCATGGTGATAAATACAGCTCAATACCTTGTTTTCTGGTTAGAAATAGTGGCCAGGCGAGCAAAATTTTGCGCCCGGTCGAAACCCCATATGATACCCTATTTGTGCCCATTTCCTAACTTTTCAATCAGTATTCCCGGTATTTAGTTCATTTCCCTATGAATGCGGGGTATTCAATGCGCTCACTGCACACTATAATTCGAACCCGATCACCAATCGCAGTAAAACGGCACACCCGGAGAAGATATATGAATGACAATAATGGCGATATAAACCAGGAGCTGGCCAGCGGTATCGCTGCTTTTGAAGGTAAACATTTTTCTACCGCTTCACGCTTGCTACACCCGCTGGCAGATGATGGCGATGCAGATGCCCAGTTTCGAATGGCCATTATGGCGCAAAATGGTCTCGGCATGGTGGTCAATGAAGCACTGGCATTTCAATTCATGCGTGCTGCTGCCGAACAAGGCCACCCTCTCTCCATGCATGGCCTTGGGTTTATGTACATGGAAGGCGAGTGTACCGATAAAAACCCGCAGGAAGCCGCTCATTGGTTCAGCAAGGCTGCCGATGCAGGCATGCAAGGTTCGATGACCACCCTGGCGATGATGTACCGTGACGGCAATGGTGTTGAGAAAAATCAGGCTGAAGCCGACCGCTTGTTCAAACTGGCCGGCTTTGACCCCAGTGAGTTTTCCTGAGAATAGCTCCGGATGTTAGCCCATTTTGTTACTGTGCAGTTGTTCAGGCCAGTGATTTAGACGCAATTTCAAAACAATCCGCTGACAGCGTCTCATGAGAGAGAATGCGCTGCAATTCTGCCTGCATCAACTGCTTTCTATCAGTATCATAGCGTTTCCAACGACTGAAACTCTTGAGCAAACGCGCAGCAATCTGGGGATTGATGGCATCCAGAGTCAGAATATTATCTACCAAAAATTGATAGCCTTTGCCATCCTTGCGGTGGAACTGCACTGCATTGCCTGAAAAACTACCCACCAGTGCTCTCACCTTGTTGGGATTTTCAATTGAAAAAGCTTCATGCTTCATCAGGTCAAGTACGCGCTCCAGTGTGTCCGGCGCTTTTGATTGAGCCTGGATCGCAAACCACTTATCAAGAACCAGGGTATCAGCTTGCCAGCGTTGATAAAAATCAGCCAGCACCTGATCTCTGCTGTCACCAGCGCTGTCTGCAAAACAGGACAGAGCTGCTATGGCATCGGTCATGTTATTGGCATCATAGTACTGGCGTTCACAATAGCTATCGATGGCTTTCTCATTCAGCTGCATCAAGTAACGCAGTACGGTATTTTTGAGGCTTCTGCTGGCCACTGAATGGGTATCAAAATGATAATCTGCAGTAGTCTGATTGCTCAGGTAACAGCTCAGAAGGATATCCTGGAGTTCGGTCGCGAGGGTGGTTTTAAGTGTTTCCAGTGCCGCATGTATCGCATCCACATTCACTACATCTGTTTGTAACTCTGCCAGGTAATGTTCGGAAGGCAAGGTCAGTATTTCAGCTAACAATCCCTTGTCAATGTCATTGCGTTGTAAAATATTCTTCATTGATTCAATTAATAGCGGATTGACATGATAATCATGTCCATCAGCAGCCTGTTGAATCATGGGTTGAATCGTACGTAGAATAAGATTCTGTCCAGCTTCCCATCGATTGAAATCATCTTCATCATGACTCATTAAAAAAGCCAGCTCGTCATCACTATAGGGATAGCGCAATTTTACCGGAGCAGAGAAACCTCTTAATAACGATGGCACCGGTTTTGATGGTACATCATTGAAGACAAATTCCTGCTCACGCTGATTGACAATCAGGATCATATTACCTTCTTCATTGGTTTGACCATTGTCATCCTGGCACTCAAGTGATTTGCCCTCAGCTGAAAGCAAAGCGCTTACGACCGGAATGTAGAAAGGTTTTTTGTTGGTTTGTCCTGGAGTATCAGGACAGCATTGCGAGAATTTCAAAATATATTGCCTGGTTTCTGCAGAATAGGAATCGCTGACTGTTAATTCAGGTGTTCCAGCCTGGTTATACCAGTGTTTAAACTGAGGAAACTCGGTCTTGTTGGCATCTGCCATTGCAGCAAAGAAGTCATCGGTAGTAACAGCCTGGCCGTCATGCCGACGAAAATACAGATCCATTCCTCGACGAAATCCTTCTACACCAAACAGTGACTGATACATGCGAACTACTTCTGCACCCTTGTTGTAAACCGTGACCGTGTAGAAATTATTAATTTCCACATACGACTGTGGACGAACCGGATGTGACATGGGACCAGCATCCTCTGCAAACTGATGTGAGCGTAGTACCCGTACGTCCTGTATGCGCTTGACAGACCGGGCCGTCATATCGCAACTGAATTCCTGATCTCGATAAACCGTCAATCCTTCCTTCAGGCTGAGTTGGAACCAGTCTCTGCATGTGACCCGATTACCCGTCCAGTTATGAAAGTATTCATGTGCTATGACACTCTCAATGCCATCATAATCACTGTCAGTTGCCGTTGCTGGACTGGCCAGTACATATTTACTGTTAAATACATTGAGCCCCTTGTTTTCCATGGCACCCATATTAAAGTCGCTGACAGCAACAATCATGTAGATATCCAGATCATACACCAGCCCAAATCTGTCTTCGTCCCATTTCATGGCTTTTTTCAGGGATTGCATGGCGTGTTCACATTTGTCTATATTTTCCGGCTCAACATAAATACGCAAACAGATCTCACGTCCATCCATCGCCGGGTATGTATCTTCGATAAACCTGAGATTTCCTGCTACCAATGCGAATAGATAACTGGGCTTTTTAAAGGGATCATGCCACTTAGCCCAATGGCGATTGTCTGTAAGTTCACCCTGCTCAATCAGGTTACCGTTGGAAAGCATCACGGGGCACAAGTCTCGATCAGCGGTAATCTTCACGGTAAAAATAGCCATGACATCTGGCCGGTCAAGATAATAGGTGATTTTACGAAATCCTTCCGCTTCACATTGTGTACAATAATTGCCGCTGGATTGATAGAGCCCTTCCAGAGACAGGTTTTCATGTGGTTTTATTTCAGTGACCACTTCCAGCAGAAAACGATCGGGGACTTGTTCAATGGTCAATGAATCATCGTCACAAGTGTACTGATCGCGCGTCAACAAATGATGATCAAGCTTGACCGACATCAATGAAAGTCCCTGACCATTCAGTACCAGGGGTGCTTCATGCTGTTTGATAAACGTAATACTGGATTTTACTGTTGTGCTCTGTGCTTCCAGGTTAAATTCCAGATCAACTGTATCTATCAAAAAATCCGGAGCTTGATACTCATTCAAATAGATAGCGCCAGGGGTATCACCTTTCATATATTTTGCCTGATTGAATATTGGGTTAGTTGATTTTACCTTATCAGTCATCTAAATGAAAAACTGAATTCAGGAGCCTCTGATTAATGCATGGATTGAGCAAATGGTGAGATGTAGTGTCTGGATCAAGGCGAAACTCGCGACTAATAGCAGGCTATTAGTAAGAATTCCTTTGCTGGGCCAGGCATATTTCAGCCACCAGATGCCAATTATTAATAAACTGAAATATCCTGTGCACCGGTATATAATGAACAATATGAGTCTATTAGAAACGCTTTCTGTCGAATGTCCTTATTGTGGTGAAACGATCGAACTGGTGATTGATTGCAGCCTGCCTGAACAGGAATATATCGAAGATTGCAGTGTTTGCTGCCAGCCGATTAACCTGACTATTGATAGTAGTAACACAGCTGACATTCATGTAACAGCCAGAACCGGCAATGAATGAATCATATGTGCTCAAAACCATAGGATTTTTCTACAAGGCTGATTTTGACGTTATAACTCCGGTACCATTTGGATTTGCCCGAAGCCTGTGCTGACAGATGATCGACTTGCTGTTTCCACCGCTTGATAGCCTGCAGGTCTTTCCAGTAAGAAACGGTAATACCTTTTCCTTCGTCATCCCTGACAGACTCAACACCAAGATAGCCAGGCTGCTGTGAAGCCAGTTCTTCCATATGCCTGGCCGTTAACTGATAGTCAGGGTCATTCTCACTGTTGAGTCGGGATGAAAAAATAACAGCATAGTAAGGTGGTTGAATCCCGAGTGTATTAGTATGCATCATTGGCTTATCATACAAAAACCGTTAAAAGAAGCAACGTTCAATGCTCTATAGCTTATATACTTGATTTTAAAGCACGTTTACATGGATAATCCACGTTGACTCCTATAAATCAGGATGATTTATATTTATTGACACGACACACGGAAAGCTGAACAAATGCATCGCGCCCAACATATTCTAGAAACACAATTCGGTTACCCTTCATTTCGCCATCACCAGGCTGACATTATCCAGGCCCTGATTAACTCAGAGGATGCCATGGTACTGATGCCCACAGGCGGTGGCAAATCACTGTGTTATCAGATTCCTGCATTGGTCAGAGAAGGTGTCGGTATTGTTATATCACCGCTAATCGCATTAATGCAGGATCAGGTCAGTGCTTTGACGCAATTAGGTATCAAGGCTGAGTTTCTCAATTCAAGCCAGGACACTGCCAGCCAACGAAAAATCGAACAGGCCCTGCTGAAAGGTGAACTGGATATGCTTTATGTGGCTCCTGAGCGCCTGTTAAGCAGTTATATGCTTGAATTGCTAGATAAAGCTAATATCGCCTTGTTTGCCATTGATGAAGCCCATTGTGTATCACAATGGGGGCATGATTTCCGTAGGGAATATCAGCAACTACGTATTTTACATGAACGCTATCCCGGGATTCCTCGCATTGCATTAACGGCAACAGCCGATCAGCGCACACGACAGGAAATCATCACACAGTTGCAACTTCAGGATGCCAGATTATTCGTTAACAGTTTTGATCGCCCCAATATTCGCTATACCATCAGCGAGGGTCAGAACGGTCGAGAACGATTATGGCGTTTTATAGAAACAGAGCATGTGCATGATGCAGGCATTGTCTATTGCCTGTCTCGAAAAAAAGTCGAGGCAGTGGCTGAATGGTTAAGCAAAAAAGGTCGCATTGCCCTGCCCTATCATGCCGGTTTACCCAGTGAGGACCGGGCCAGGCATCAGCAACGTTTTCTGCGTGAAGAAGGCGTCATCATCGTTGCTACCATCGCTTTTGGAATGGGTATTGATAAGCCTGATGTTCGTTTTGTTGCGCATCTTAGTCTGCCAAAAAGTATTGAATCCTATTATCAGGAGACCGGTCGTGCCGGTCGCGATGGCGAGCCTGCGGATGCCTGGATGGCCTATGGACTGCAAGATGTTATTAGTTTGCGACAAATGATGCAGGATACGGATGCCGAAGAGCAATACAAGCGCATTTCCCAGCAAAAACTAGAATCCATGTTAGGCCTGTGTGAAATCACCAGTTGCAGAAGACAGTCGTTACTGGACTATTTTGATGAAAAAATGTCAACACCTTGCGGTAATTGCGATACCTGCTTGTCGCCACCTGAAACCTGGGATGGTACCGAAAGTGCACGCAAGGCCTTGTCATGTATTTACCGGACGGGGCAACGATTTGGCGTGAACTATATCATTGATGTTCTTATCGGTAAGGAAGACGAACGCATACAATCCAATCAACATGATCAGCTCAGTACTTTTGGTATTGGACAGGAGCATGCTGCGACTGAATGGCGAGCCGTTTTCAGGCAGCTTATCGCCATGGGTTTTGTCGATGCAGATGCAGAATCCTATGGTGCATTAAAATTAACAGAAAAAGCCAGGCCTTTACTGCGCGGGGAATATACCCTCCTGTGCCGACATCAATCCAGGCCGGAAACATCAAAGCGTGATACACATAACAAAAAGCAATCTCGTCTACACAGTGCCGACGAAGAACTGTTTAATCAGCTTCGTGACAAGCGCCTTGCCATAGCACAGGAAATGGGTGTACCCCCCTATATTATTTTTCATGACAGCAGTTTACAGCAAATGGCCAGTGAGCGTCCCGCATGCCTGGCTGATATGAGTCACATTTCCGGCGTAGGCGAAAAAAAATTAACCCGATATGGTCAGGATTTTCTCGATATTATTCTGCAAAACCCATTGCCAGCGATACTGGATAATCAACTTAGCAATACCGTTAATGATACCCTGTTGTTACATAGTCAGGGTAAAAGCATTGAAACTATTGCCAGTGAACGAGAACTGAATATTTCGACTGTTTTTTCACATCTGGCTGAAGCCATTGAGGTTGGCTTGATTGATGCACGCCAGGCATTGCCAATTAGTGATACGCAATACGATGAAATTGTTAATGCTCTGGAAATGATGTCGATAGATGAAGACAGGAAACTAAAACCTGTCTATGAGGCACTCGATAAGGCATATGACTACGGTATTTTACGTTGCGTACAAGCCAGCCTGTAAACAATGATTTGAAGATGTGTGCTATCCAATACCCGTGGCAATGGCCATCGCAATTTTCTTTTGATTATTATCATTGGCCAGAAACTTCGCCTGGCGTGGGTTATTAATAAATTCCGTTTCAATCAGCATAGCAGGCATGTTAGTTTCCCGTAACACATGAAAGTTCGCTTCCTTTATACCGCGGTCTTTATGCAGAGGAAACATTTTAATCAGGTTTTTCTGTACAGGACGCGCGAGTTTCCTGGAAACTTCGGAATAAGGGTGAACCCAGATTTCCATTCCTTCGGCCTTGTTCGTATAGGCTGAGTTACAATGGATTGAGATAAAAAGATCGACCTTGTATCGATTGGCATATCGCGATCTTGCCGATAAGGAAAGCGTTCTGTCACAGCGCCTTGTGAGATAAGTTTTATGATCTGATTGCATTAATTCTTTTTCCAGTAGTAACGCAATATTCAATGTAATATCCTTTTCCTTAAGCGATAGTTTGTTAAGGATACCTGCGGAACCTGTGTCACGGCCACCATGCCCCGCGTCTATAACTATCTTCAATTCCTTCTACCTATATTTCTTAACAGGTGACAATTAATTTTTATCACTCGAAATAAAGCGTCTTTTGTACTCGGAAATAATACCTTCCTCAATGCAAGTGATCAAGCTGCTATTGACAAAACGGCAGTCCATTTGGCGTTCTTTGAGGTCAATAAGTGATGACTGAATCGGAGTCGTTTCCAATGGCAGCAAAGGACTTTCATCGGTTTTGTTAAGCTTGCTTCTATATAAAACAGTGAAGGTGCCTTCCGTTGAAAAATTCTGAATCATAGCTCCTGTCTGATAGGTGATGACTGTATTTCCAGATTGTTCTTTACGTTCTATGGCCAGACAGAATATGTCTGAACCGCTATCAGAACATTTGTTCAGCTCAGAGGGTAATAATGTTGCAGGAGAATCACCTTTATTCCAGAAACCACTTTGTAGCATGAATTTATACTGAGCACTGGTAAATATCGGCTCCTTCTTTTGTGCAGGCGCTTGTTTTTCCGTCGATGGTGCTATTATTGATGCTTTATCCTGTGCTTGCGTAGTCATTTGGGGGCGCTCAGTATCTAATTGATCTGATACGGGCCTGTCTGTGCTGATATTATTCACTGGTGTAGTTTGTTCTTCTGCTACTGGTATTGAATTATTTGTGGCTTGTACATCGGCTGAAATGCCTTCCAATGCCGGTTTGCTAACAGGTGCAACAACAACTTCAGGTTTAACGGGCTCCGGTTTGCTAACAGGTGCAACAACAACTTCAGGTTTAACGGGCTCCGGTTTGCTAACAGGTGCAACAACAACTTCAGGTTTAACGGGCTCCGGCTTGCTAACAGGTGCAGCAACAACTTCAGGTTTAACGGGCTCCGGCTTGCTAACAGGTGCAGCAATCACTTCGGGATTCACCGTATCTACGGGTTTATCAATCGCTGCTTGTTCGCCAGCTTCGCTTTCTACTTCCATTACATCTGTTTCATATTCATTCTTAACCGAGAGTTCATTGACAGGAACTTCGGCGATTGTGTTATTTTCTCCAGTTTGATGCGTTTTATTATTCTCTGAGCCAAAATTTGAAAATAGAGGGCTATCAAGACTGCTGTATATAATCATCCCGGCGAATGCAATGACTCCCAGCATCATCAATATAAAGGTACCGCTCCATTGCCAGGAGCGTCCATTGTCTTCTTGGATATCAACGCTTGAATCCGGATCAGGTTTAATTGGAATTATTTTCTCATCGTGACCATCGACAGGCCATGTTTCGTAATCGTCCAGATTGATGTCAATGTTGTCTGATGTCGTGTTGACAGGCCTCGATCGATAGTCAATTTCACCGGTAGATTCTTCTGCGTGAATCAGTAGCGGAGGCTCTTGGGTCAGCTCAACATGCGGAGGCTCTTGGGTCAGCTCAACATGCGGAGGCTCTTGGGTCAGCTCAACATGCGGAGGCTCTTGGGTCAGCTCAACATGCGGAGGCTCTTCGGTTAACTCAACATGCGGAGGCTCTTCGGTTAACTCAACATGCGGAGGCTCTTCGGTTAACTCAACATGCGGAGGCTCTTCGGTTAACTCAACATGCGGAGGCTCTTCGGTTAACTCAACATGCGGAGGCTCTTCGGTCAGCTCAGTTCCTGCGGGTGCTTTAAAGCCGGTATAAAAAGCACTCATATCCAAATCATTACCTTCTTCATTTTCATCGGCGTTTGAACCCACCAGGCCATGAATGATGGCAAACTTCTGAGACACTTCAAGCAAGCCTTCGGTATCAAGTTGTTTGATGACTTCCATGACGTCTGCATGATTGAATTCAGATTTATCTTCAAATAAACCATTAATCAGTAATCGATTACAAATACGATTAATACGTCTCGGTACTCCATTGGTGAAACGATGCAGGGTTGGCCATACATCATCATGAAATGAAACAGCATCGCCCCCACCCACATTCTCAAGCCGATGAGCGACATAGGGACCTATTTCATCTGCATTCATACCATCGAGATTCCAGCCAACGATCAATTGCTTATCGATGCCATAAATTGAAGCATTATCCAGTAATTGGTTAATTGCCTGGTTGCCTATGAGCAAAATCCTGGTGTTATAGTTATTTTCATCAATCAGCCGTGCGAGCTGCCCCAGTTTATGCAAATTACCGGGACTGAGGTCATGAGCATCTTCAATGATAATATGGGTATCCAGGTTTTTACTTTTATTCCAGTCAAGATATTGCTGGAATTGCTGAATCATTGTCTGCTCAATGTTTTCTTCTTTCATCTCCAAAGAATGTGCAATACAATTGAATAGACCATCGCTGTTTATCTGACCCGCTTGCAGCTCAGCAAATAGCACTTTAGAAGCATTCTGTTTTTGCAGTATATCGTTGATCAGTGTTGATTTGCCGACACCGGTCACCCCGGATAGCAGGATAAGCATACCTGCATCATCATCAATAACATGTTGCAAAAAAGCAACCGCACTTGAATAACTCCGATACTGATAGGGTTCATACTCGTCAGGCGAGAATCTGAATGGGTCTTCTGCAAGTTGATAATGATTCACGTACACGTTTAATACTCCGGCACCGCATGATAAATGTCAGCCATAGTGACATTATGTGCTTAATTTCATTCTGAATTATACCCGATATACAATAAAACATCATAGAACCCTTCATATTTATGAATATAATATTAGTCATAATAATGCATCATTTAGTTTATGCCGCAAGATTCATTAAGCAGTTGTCATGCTGTCATATAAGTCAGTATGTCGTGACTTAAGCCTGATATATAGCCTGTAGTATTTATTCAATCATTGCTGTATTTAGTTTGATCAGACATGTCTACCTGCATCAAAAACAATGCTGATTAACTCCTTGTATTTTTCAATAAAATTGTGTTTAAATTAGCTTATTCATGATAGGGTAAAGAATTATAAGTTACTAATTTATAAGTAATAAAATAATTAAACAGTGAAGGATAACTAAATAAATCATGGAACGAAGTTCACAGGTTCTCATCTATGGCGACCAGATAGAAAACTACTCTATCGAGCGTTTACTGGGTGCAGGTGGTTTTGGAATGACATATAAGGGTTTTGACCGAAACCTGGGGTGTGCCGTCGCCATCAAGGAATACTTTCCTTCGATGTATTCCATCAGAGATTATGATAGTAAAAAAGTCAGACCAAAATCGGAATCCTATATCCGTTCCTATCAATTTGGTCTTCAGCGCTTTCTGGATGAAGCCCGGGTACTCGCAAAATTCAAGAATAATAATATCGTCCGCGTCAGTCGCTTTCTGGAGAGCAATAATACAGCCTATATCATCATGGACTATGAAGAAGGCATGTCGCTACAGCATTTCCTGGATTCAGCCCGCAAGTTATCAGAAAAGGAATTATGCCAGATAGCCATACCGGTGATGCGCGCATTAACGACAGTACATAACAGCCAGTATTTACACCGTGATATCAAACCGGCCAATATTTACCTGCGCAAGAGCGGATCACCTGTATTGCTGGATTTTGGTTCGGCACGACAAGCTCTGGCAGATACATCCATACCCATGACTCGGGTCGTATCAGAAGGTTATGCCCCGTTTGAACAGTATAATAAACATGACAAACAAGGGGTCTGGACAGATTTATACGGGCTCGGCGCAACCTTGTATCACTGCATATCCGGAAGAAAACCAAATGATGCCCTCGACAGACTGGCTTCAAAGAAAAGTGATCTGTCCGATCCACTCATCCCGGCGATTCATATCGGCAAGGGTTTCTATGCCACTGAAATACTGGAAACCATCGACAATATGCTCAGTTTGAATATGAATGACAGACCCTCTTCTGTGGAAGAAATCTTACCCGTATTCACCAGAAGACTGGATTCAGCATCGAGCACAATGAGTATCAATGAAGATGTTGTCAGTATACTTCCTGAAGAATCTGACTATCAATGGGATGCAAAGCAACTGGCTGCCGTTGAAACACAATTGGCAAAATACATGGGACCGTTGTCAGGTGTACTGATAAAAAAATCCTTGCCAGAGTCACAAAACATGGATGAATTACTGGCTATTCTATGCAAAGCCATTGATGAACCTGATTACAGACAAAAATTCTATAATGATATAGAGCAACACACTTCAATATCGGTTGCCGATGTCATTAAAAGTCGCTTGAGTAACGAACGTAGTAGAACTGACTTTTGTCAACAACTCAGTCATGAGTTTCTTATGACAGCGGAACAGCGACTCAGCTACCATATAGGTCCCCTGGCGGGTGTGCTTGTCAGGAATGCGCTCAACGATGTCAGTAATTTATCTGAATTACTGGAAGTACTCGCTTGTGAAATCCCGGCTCAGGATGACCGACTTACGTTTATCAACGATCTCGAAATACAGCATTCCATCATGACTTCGGGTTATTAACAGTGAGACTATCATTAAAATTTAATATGGTACTGATTGCTGTCATGTTGATATGTCTGGTGGCTACCGGATATTTTGCGCATTTCATCCTGCATCGCAACGCAAAAAACGAAGTCATCCAGTACGCCAGCCTGATGCTGGAAATGGCGCAGGCCGTTAGAGGTTATACCGTCGGTGAAATACGACCTTTAATTAAAGATAAAATGATTCATGAATTTCTTCCTCAATCTGTACCTGCTTATGCGGCCACACAAAGCTTTAATAAATTACGTCAGAAGCATCCCGAGTATTCCTACAAGGAAGCAACACTGAATCCGACCAACCTCAGAGATCGTGCAACTGATTGGGAAGTCGACGTGATTCAGGACTTTGCCAAAGATGAAAATAAAAAACAAATCATCGGTGTTCGCAAAACACCCACCGGTACGTCCTTGTTTTTGTCGCAACCCATACGCATTACTAACCCGGCTTGTCTCACTTGTCATAGCGAACCCGCTAAAGCCCCGGAAACAATGACAGTCAAATATGGTAATAGTAATGGATTTGGCTGGAAACTAAATGAAATTGTTGGCGCACAAATAGTCACAGTTCCTATGGCATTGCCAATAAAAATGGCGAATCAGATATTTATTATTTTTATGGCCTTTGTATTGGCCATATTTGCATTCATTATTATTGTGTTAAACCTCATGCTCAGATTTATTGTCGTCAAACCTATCACCGAAATTACTATTATGGCCGGCAAAGTGAGCATGGGCCGCATGGATACCCCGGAAGTTTTATTTAACTCAAAAGATGAAATTTCACTACTCGCGACTTCTTTTAATCGTATGCGTCGTAGCCTTCAGAAAGCAATAAAAATGCTGGAAAAATAATATCTGCACAACTGGATACTCTGTACATAAAACCCAGGCACAGATAATTCTTTTAACTTCGAATAATTATTACACGCACGGTATACTTATGCAGCCATGCAAAACACACTTCAGAAAATAAAGCAGGCGATTCTTAGGTTAAGGCTATGTCATACATCGCTGCAACTCCGCAAATATCGTCGAAAGCATTGATAATCCGAATGATAAACGATCGTTTTACATCAAACTGTCCGACTCGGGATTACGGCGTTTACAGCTTGCAGAATCAAAAGTTAGGCTGATTGAGACGATCGCAGCCTTGAATATTTTTTCCAGAACAATGCGTTCATCCGGTTAACATCACTCTAGTGACGTTAACTTTTTTGACATTAGCGAATACACCAGTAGGTTACTTCCTGTTGCTGGAGAAACACTTCCGCATCCTCGCCTTTTAACATCGCCAGGGTAGCAAGAATACCAGCTTCGGTACAGGTGCCCGCCGCCACAGTTACAGATTTCGGTGCTCCGGCAACAGGCCAACCAGTGGCAGGATCGAGTATATGACCATAGCGCACGCCATTTTTCATTAAATAACGCTTTGCATCTCCGCTGGTCGCTATACCACCACTGGATACTTCATATTGTTGAGCGGCCAGTTGATGGGTAGGTGATTTCCGATAAAATTCACCCTGCTCTGGATTTTCAACCCCCACAAACCAACCCTGCCCCTGATGCCGTGGTTTATTAACAAACATGTCGCCGCCAAAGTTTACTAACAAACTGTTTTTTGTCTGCTGTTGCAATAACAATGCAGTTCGATCTACAGCATATTCTTTACCAATGCCGCCCAGATCGATCTGCATACCCTCAGGCAATGTTATATAGGGTTTATTCCAGGTTATTTTATTCCAGCCTACACGTTGCAGTAATGCGTCTACGCTACGCTTGTCAGGTACATGATCGCTACAGTCAAACGTCCATGCTTCGCGTAATACGCCCGATGTGATATCAAACTTTCCGTCACTGAGTTCATAGCATTGTTGCGCATAGTCGAACAAGCCGGCCAGTTCCTGATCGGCTTCAATGGCTTGCCCATGAGAATGATTGATGCGGTAGATGATATTGTCTTTGCGGTAGCGACTGAACTTCTGCTCTACACGTTTGGCTTCATGATAGGCCAGATTGGTTAATTCGACAGCCTGCTTGCGATGCTTGACTTCCATGAGCAATTCACAGGGACTGGCCATGGCTGAAAAACGGCCGATCCAGTATCCATCAGACTGCTGGATTGAAATATCAGTAGATGACATCCTGGCTTAGCTCGAAGGTAACATCGGATACTGACCCTGTTGATATAGTCGCTAATAAATTACTGACATCAATAGTCGCATAAAAATAATGCCACGCCAATGGTAAACACCACTGGCATGGCATATCGGTAGGTCATTCCTAGAATCGCAATGAATAACTCAGTTGCAATATAGCGGCATCGACATCGGGTAGATCACCCTCACCTTTACTTTGCTGTTTCATGAACTCACCGCGAACACTGAATTCACTGTCTTTATCCAGTGCAATACCATATTTCAGACCGAGGGTTGTCGATGTCAGCTTGCCTAAACGATAATCTGCACTGGCGAATTGAGGAATAGCGCCATCTGTCAGCTTATAATGATAAAAATCAGCCTCATCCTGTGAGTAATACCTGAAATGCGGTTGCAGGTATGATTGCTTACCCAGGTCTTTACGGTATTTAAGATCAATGGTATGAGATTTTATACCCCAGTCATCCCAATAGTATCGGTACGACCCACGAAATACATCACTACCAAACTGGTGGATAGTATTCCAGTAAAGAGAATTTCGCGCACGGCTATCAGGCCTGTACTCATATAAATAAGGGTCCGTAGTACGTAAATTACCGGTTACGCTATCGACTACACTGAGTATCTTGTACGGATCGGTAAGGTAACCACTATCCTTACCAAAAGAGTAGTTAAATTGCATTAAAGTTTTTCGATCTATTACCTGTGTTATACCGGCAAAGATATCAACTACATCTTTTGTATCATCATTTCCCGACTTTGCCTTCGGTGTCGTTGTTGTTAATGGCATAGCTGATAAGCCCAGTGGAATACCACCAACAGGATCTACAGTATCAAAATTATAAGACAAGCCGGTAGTCAGTGTCGTATTACGCTGGTTAAAATCCCAATTTAGTTTGGCCGAGGCACCCACTGAAAGATAATCATACTCCTTGGAAGCATTGGCACCAAATACACCATTCATGGTTTTTGTTAAAGGTTTTTCCCATTCAACATTAATTGCCCCACGCGTATCGTGAAACGTAGGATCAAGCGGTGTTTCATTGGCAGGTGTTGTGTAGGTTGCATTCCCAGAAGGCGTGGTAAATGTCTGCGGTGTGCTTTGTTTGATAGCACCATTTGCTGATGAGCCAGTCAGTGAATCAACCACTAATCGCAAATTGAGAAATTCATCGTCAGCAATTTCCTTACGGGCGCGAATGACAGGCTCAACCACCGTTACCCTGTCCTGCTCTGAATAAAAAAGAATAGAACTATCTATATCCCATGCGGACTGTTCATCAGCAGCAGTAACCTGCTGTGAGGTTACAGCCAACATCGATGTCGTCGCCAATGCCAGTGCATTGCGAATGGAACCCTGTTTCTTTAATTGCATCCACAACCTCCGCCACCAACACCTTGTCCACCACTGGAACTTTCTTTACTGTAATAAATATGTTCATCCAGATAAGTATCGAGGGGATAGGGATCCACCTGCATCTTTTTTTGCGCAAGCATATCGCGATCCCATGGTTGTATACCCATTGAACTACAACCATTCATAACTATGGCTATCAAAATCGGTAAAAAGATGGTTCTTTTGTGCATATGGCTTTCCTGTTATTCCTGTTTCAATTCGTTCTTGATGGCCAGTTCGAGATGATGCTTGTCCTTCTCACTGAAACCGACATGAGTCATTTTAATGCTTCCATCCCTGCCAATCAGGTAGGAACTTGGCATACCCTTGAGGCCATACTGCTTTGCCAGTTTTCCTTCGGGATCATAGGCAATGGTAAAATTGGTGGGATAAGTCTGCAGAAATTCGTCAACAAGCTGCCTGTCTTTATCCAGATTGACGGCAATAAGCCGGAATCCCTGCTTTGCATATCGCGCCTGCATATCGTGCATCCATGGAAACGACTTTCGACAGGGCGCACACCAGGAAGCCCAGAAATCGATATAAATCACTTGTCCATGAAGATCACTGGTTTTAATGATGCCCTCATCGGTTACAAAGGAGACAGGATCAGCAGACCATACTGAAAAAGATGACAGCAGAATAAAGACTGATAAGATGAAGCTTTGTGGTAAGTGTTTTCGGTAATGCATAGTAATTGAGTCAATTTTCCCTTAATGCTATCTGACTGCTACCTTAATCGCTTTACCTTAAGATAGTCTTAAAATAAAAATCAGCTATTTATATGTTATTATTGAAATTTTTGAGATAATCTTTAAATAATATAATGACATTGATGTCATATTTGCTTATCTGACCCTTTATTAACCTGGCGACGGACTCATGCGACTACTACTGGCTGAAGATGATGAAATATTAGGCGATGGACTCAAGGTAGGCCTGAAACAGGAAGGCTATACCGTTGAATGGTTGACGGATGGGCATAGTGCTGAACAGGCCCTGCTGCATAATACCTTCGACGTCGCCATACTGGACATCGGTTTACCCCGGCAATCCGGATTCGAAGTATTAAAGAATATTCGCAAAGCCGGCATTCAAACACCGGTATTGATTCTTACCGCGCGAGATGCCATTCATGACCGCGTCACCGGCCTGGATAGTGGAGCGGACGATTACCTGGTCAAACCCTTTGATCTGGATGAATTGAATGCACGCCTCAGAGTCTTACTAAGGCGTCAATCACAACAAGCTGAGCCAGATCTTAAACATGGTAATATTATATTGAACCCTGCCTCTCATCAGGTCACTTTGAAAGGCAATCCGGTAAAGCTTTCCCTGTCAGAGTTCAGATTATTACACTATCTGCTTTCCCAAACCGGAAAAGTCATTCCACGAGGACGTCTTGAAGAAATGTTATATGGCTGGGAAGGTAACGTCGAAAGTAACTCTCTGGAAGTATTCATTCATCATCTTCGCAAGAAATTTGGACAAGATCTTATTCGTACCATTCGTGGTATTGGATACATGATCGAGAAATAATTTATGTTCAGTTCAATCCGTAACCGCCTGCTCATTACATTAATTCTGACGATTATCATCGTTGGTGTCATCAGTCTTATAAAAAGTTATCAAGATGCGCGCTATGAGGTACAGGAATTGTTTGATGCCCAATTGGCACAATCAGCGCGTACCATACAAGCACAAGTTCTGCATGAACTCAGCAATATCGATCCGGATACGTTTCAAAAGTTACTCGAAAGTCAGGCGAAAATTCCTCCACTTCATGAAAAGAATAACCAATACGACGAAGATAATGCAGAAAATGAAATAACCCCCTACGGTCATGAATACGAACGAAAGATCGCTTTTCAAGTCTGGGATAAAAATAAAAAAATAATCATCCACTCAGTAGTCTCTCCACTGACACCACTGGCCGCATACAGCCTTAAGACTTTGCAACCTGGATATACTGATGAAATATTAGCTAACACGAAGTGGCGTGTCTTTACTTTAATGGAAGCGAAACGCCACTATGTAATACAGGTGGGAGAACAATACGAGGTGCGCGACGAACTCACGGGTAAAATAAGCCGGCGCCTGGTGATGCCATCATTAATTTCTCTACCGATTCTCGCTTTGATGATCTGGATAGGTATTGGACGCGGACTCGCACCTTTATTCAAGGTAACCCGTGAAGTCAGCCTGCGTGCTCCGGATTATCTGGAACCGATTGTCATGGGGAAGATCCCTACTGAAATACGCCCGCTTGCACTAGCACTAAACCAGCTTTTATCGCGCCTGAAAGAAGCCCTGGAAAAAGAACGTCGTTTTACCGACGATGCAGCACATGAGCTGCGAACACCACTGGCCGCACTTAAAACTCAGGCCCAGGTCGCACTAAAATCTACCAACGCAGAAGAACTGCACAAGGCATTACAGCAAATCGTCTTGAGTGTTGACCGTGCCAATCATATGGTCCAGCAAATGTTGACGTTGGCGCGTTACAGTCATGAGCAACAAAGTTTGTCTTTCACAAAAATCAGTTTATATAAGGTAAGTGAAGAGGTATTGGCCCAACAAACGCCAAAAGCATTGGAAAAAAATATTGAGCTTTCGCTTGAGGGGCCTGAACGTGCTTTTATTGATGGAGAGCAGACTATCTTGTCGATATTACTTAATAATCTAATCGATAACGCGATTAAATATTCACCACAAGGCAGTAAAATTGATGTCAATATCATTCAAGTAAACAGCCATATCCGATGGCAAATTGCAGATGAAGGACCCGGTATAAAGCAAGAATTACAACATCGCGTCTTTGACCGTTTTTACAGAATTACAGGCAATGGTACCAATGGTAGCGGACTTGGGCTCGCTATAGCACAACAATGTGCGGGTATTCTTAAAGCAGAAATTATGATTGATAATGTCACTGAGCAAAGTGGCACAATTATTAGCGTTCAATTCAACAATGCCTCGCCTGAATAATTTCAATTTACCAATCTCTTTCAGAGGCGCGATTATCCTCTAAATCAATTTTTTCGCTGTATTCTCCTATAAAGCATCAGGACATCAGTGGAACAAAAAACCGACTGGCAAACTCCAGCGCCTCTTTCAACGCGAATACCTCTCTGTTTTCAGGATCATCCATACACCATTGCCGGGCAATTTTACTATCCCTGAGAAATATCATCTCTGTGCACAAGCTGACAGCACAACTGGACCCTGAATCGGACGCACCCCAAATAATGCCAAAATGGACATCGCCTACCTCATCGAGGTTTTCTATTGTCTTTCCTGACTGATGCAAGTGAACAGGATCACCAGTAACTCGACACCGAGAGGTGATTTGTGTATCCATGCCGAACATCGGACTCACAGCCAAGGCATCCAGCGCGCACATAGCATAGACTTGAAACCCATTGACATGAACTTTATGTTCGCGCTCTTCCATGGTAAAGGGATAAGCTCCCACAGGGTCTCCATGCTCTGAAAATACCACCATATCATTTGCTTTCAACACGGCAAGCGCTTCATTCAGGTTACTGACGTATGGTGCCATTTCTTTCATAGTCAGAATACGTCCATTATTAACAAATGAAAAAAGGATTTGCTGATGCAATGCTTTGATTTGTTCGTTACATTTCTCTTGTCGTTCTTTTAATGGCAGAATAGCCTTTAAGCGATCGAGTGCGATATCCAGTTTATCATTCATATAGCATTTTTATCCTTATCGAATGACTATTGTCAACTTGAGTAGGGTATAAAAATTTATTGATATTAGTAAGGATTATGTTGCACTCCCTCCAATAGCTACCGACCGACGTGAAATCCGCCTATCCTGGCCTTATTCAGGTGAAAAATAGACACCACTTAGTTAAACTATCAGTATATCGACAAAAATGAGCTATATATTACAACAGTGAGCATTTCTAATTTTGACAAGCGCGTCCAGATCGAACAAATACGCTATATCGAAGCAAAGCATACACTCGACTATGATTCGATGGAATTGTCTTCAGACCATTCCTTGCATAGAGATTTTGACGACTGTTTATCTCAACGGGCACAAAGTCTCGTGCAGCACAATGACTTGCAACCCATTCTCGGGCGCGCAGAAAGAGTATCACGCTACACCTATACCCTCTCTCTGACGGTTGCCGCTGTGCTCGGTGCACTCGGAACGCTATATGCTTTCACCGGCAGTCATACGATAAATATCTACTCATTATTACTGGTCTTACTCGGTTTTAATCTGTTATCGATTCTGCTGTGGTTAGCAGGTATCAGTCTGAATTTGCAAAGCTTGAGAGCAGGCGTGCTGGCTAAGCTAACAAGCTGGTTGCCCGCCCGGTCACACAGCAAACACGAGTACGGCAACCAGGCAGACCGCGCATGGCTGGCCTGTCATTATGCCGGGAGAACCGGAAAATGGCAGTTTAGTAAAATCACGCATGAGCTATGGCTGGTTTATTTACTCGCCGGGTTCGCCATTTTGGTACTACAATTGATGATACGTCAGTATGACTTTGTCTGGGGTACCACATTGCTATCGGATGTTGCCTTTGTGAAGCTGACCGATGCATTAAGCGCTCCACTGCAAGCACTCGGATTGATCACGCCAACAATCGAACAGATTAATGATACGCAAATCGGTGCATCTCAAATCTTGACTGCCGCTCATCGATACAGCTGGGCACAGTTTCTACTGGGCGCACTACTGTTATTTGGTATCGTTCCTCGAATATTACTCTGGTGCTGGTCAATGCTGATGAGAGCTTATGCCCGACGTCATTTTACGCTCGACTACTACTTGCCCTACTATATTCACTTACACCAGCAATTAATGCCACTTGCCAGCCATGGCGAGATTATTGATGCGGATACATCGCCACCTGCTGTTTTGCAAGCACCGGACAGTCACCCTGCAACACATAAGCTACCGTCCGAAACTCAATGGGTGTCGGTCGAGCTTGGCAACGATATAAGCTGGCCTCCAGTGTCTATCAGTGCAGACAAAGATCTCGGGCAAGTCGTCGACCGTGAATCGCTGACACACATTCTAAACCGTCTGAAAAATAATACACCAGCAGTCATCGCAGTCGCGGTATCAGCCATCCGTCCACCCGATCGGGGTGTACAGCGAACGATTGACAACCTGATGTCCGACAGTGCGCAACGCTGGCTGGTGCTTCTGCTGCACCACGAACATGAATCTGTTTCCAGTACACGGCTGCAAGCATGGTATCAACTGGCCAAGGCCTGCAAGGTACCTGCCGATCATGTCATTAGTATGAGCGTATCCTAGGCTATGCCAAATAAAACAAATATAGCCATTAATCAGTCCATCAGGGTTGCAGTGGTGGGCCATACCAATACGGGTAAGACATCGTTGATTCGGACATTGATGCGAGACGACCGCTTTGGTGAAATTAATGATGCAGCCGGTACAACGCGTTACGTAGAAAAATCATCGATCTTTGCCGGTGATGAAGAAGTTTTGATTTTATTCGATACGCCCGGGTTTGAAGATTCCAGTGCCTTGTTGCAACAATTGGATGACCTGGAAAAAACACTTGAGGCTCGATTACCTGCCGACGTATTACGTGCATATATTGAGCAAGCCGACCGCTTTCCCGATTTCGTTCAGGAAACCAAGGTATTACGTCAAGCCATCAACAGTGATGTATTGCTATACATCATTGATGTGCGCGAACCCTTATTAGGAAAGTATCGGGACGAAGTTGAAATTCTGAGTAAAGCCGGCAAACCAATACTTCCTGTTTTCAATTTTATCGCTGGCAACAGTGAAGCGCTGGCGCGATGGCGCGAACAAATGGCACAGTTCAATCTGCACGCGGCCCTGGAATTCGACAGCGTAGCATTTGATTTTGAGGCAGAGAAACGGCTCTACCAAAAACTGCAAAGCCTGCTGGAATCCCGTTATGATGTTCTTCAGTCCCTTCTCGACTATCGACATGAAGTGTGGAACAACTTGATACATGCCGCAGCACAGCGCATCTTTCAATTAATCATCGAAGCCGCCAGTTACCGGCGAGAAGTAGATGGCATGAATGGCACCCCCAGCGCGGATATTGAAGCCATGCAGGCTTACGTACGCAATGCCGAGCAGCAAACCTTGAAGGATTTGTTAACCATGTTTGCATTTACTCAGGTAGATGTCGACCTGCAACAATTATCTGTGCGAAATGGTGAATGGGAACTGGATATATTCTCACCCCACGCATTAAAGGCCTTTGGTTTAAACGCAGGTGCTACCGCATTAAAAGGTGCCGCAGCCGGCGCTGGTATTGACTTGATGGTCGGCGGCATGAGTCTCGGTGCCGCTGCAGCCATCGGTGCAGCATTAGGTGCAGGATGGTCAACGCTGCGACGTTATCAGAAAGAATTAAAGGCTGCACTGAGTGGTCACAAATGGTTAAGCGTTAATGACGATACCATCAACCTGTTATATCTCAGACAAAGGAAATTGCTACAGACCTTATCGCATCGCGGACATGCTGCCCAGAATAAATTACAACTCGATAATGATGAAAAACATACACTTCCAAAGCGATGGGTTAACCTTGTTAAGGAAATGCGTCAACATCCTGAATGGCAACAAACTTTTACAGACGATCCTGAATATCTTGCGCTGCAGAAGCAACTTATTGACTGCTTATTGCATGACGACTCCGATTAGTATCTGGGCGCTCATGGCCGGAAAAGCAATGTTATCGACAATAGAATACCCGTCATTCGATTAGGCGTCCCTACAGCGCATGGCGGTATTATTGTGCAAAGGTATGCATTGTTGTAATGGATTAGGACGAATTAATATCAAGCCTGGTAACAAGCATTCGCAGCACTATAAATTACGTTCAAAAAAACCTAATACCTTGGTAACATAATTCTGGGTTTCAGGGTAAGGTGGAATCTGGTTGTTATAGCGTTTCACAGCTGATTCACCGGCATTATAGGAAGCAATCGCCAGGGGTAGATCGCTATCATGCAAATCCAGCAAGTAACGCATGTAACGCGTACCGCCTTCAATATTCTCGGTTACATTGGTGAGATCCGATACTCCAAAACGACGCGCTGTTTCCGGCATCAGTTGCATCATACCCACAGCACCGGCCGATGAAATAGCATCCGGCGTATAACCGGATTCGGCTTCAATTATAGCGTGTACCAGTTCAGGTGGCAGCGAATACTTAGCCGCCATGATGCGAATAATATAATCGTATTCCTGCTGCTTTTCCTTGACATATTCAGCATAGGAATTATGACGACTGTCGTCTTTTTCCCTTAGCTGTACTTTTCTGATGAGTTTAAACGGTGATGATAGCTTCACATCCGTGAATATGGTCACTCCCTTGGGTGTGCGGTACTCATAGGCAATCTCGGCGGAGACCGACCCACAAAGGCCTATCATCATTAATGTCAGAAAAAAATGAATCACAACCGGCATTTATTCAATTCCCTTATCACTCTACCTGCAATATAACGACTACATGCTATTATACATTAGCCTTCAGTATAGTAAAAATTATACAAAAAAGCCCCGTATTCTGGCCAGATAGGAGACATATTTCCTTTACCCCTATTTCCAGCCCGCCAATCTTTGTAGCTGCCACCTGAAGATACCAACGACTGGTCATCGATGAAAATCAAGGAAACCAACATGGACATACAGCTGCGCCTATCAGCAACAGAGCATTTTCGATAGTATCAAAGGTCTGTTAACCATAGCCGGGCTGAATAACCGGACATTCCAGATAGTTTGACCTCTTGGTTAATTCAGGTAGAATAATTTATATAGGTCGATACGAGACAATGAACGTGGACATCAATAGCTTTAAGGAAAAAGCAGAATACCTGACAACATTAGGCTTTCCCTCCCTTTTATTCTTTATTATCAGTTGATCTGTCCTGGCGCTCATAACCAGGCAGTATTGATGTTGTTTTGTTCTATGACCATGCTACATATAGCAGTTGGGTGATTTATTTAAGTGATCGCCTGCCAATATCACACAATATTAATGGATTAATATGCATTTATGTTAAAAGGACTTTCTCACCTGAGCAAAATACTCTCCCTGGCCGGACTTGCTTTGATGCTCGTAGCCTATTTCTGGTACCTTTATATCGATTTGATGATAGCCGATTTCACCTTTACCACGGCTACTGTAGTTGATAGGGAGTATTCAGTTATGTCCAGTGCGGATACTGTACGGCCCGTGGTCCATTTTCTGGATAATGAAGGTGCGTTATTCGAACTGGTCGTGGATGACGCTACGATAGCACGGCAACTGGCCGAAGGAGATACGCCTGAGTTGATGTACCTGACTGCATTCCCCGGCTCTGCTGTTGTCTATAGTCGCATGGTACTCTGGGGCGGCCCCGTTATTTTGTTTTTGATTGGACTATTGATGCTGATACCGCAATTATCTATCACGCTGAAAAATCGTCTGAAATATCATCGTATAAAAGCTGGAACTCCGTTAGACACACAATTTGTGAATGTAGAAAAAAATCGTGGTGCTGAAGTGGATGGCGTGCTGCCCTTTTGCATTTATTCACAATGGAGAGATCCCGATACGGCAGAAATCCATTTTTTCAAGAGCAAGGACCTATGGGTTGACCCGAGCGAATATATTAGAAAGAAAAGAATAACAGTATTCGTGAAGCAGAACGACCTCAGCCACTACGACGTTGATTTGTCATTCCTGCCAGAGCATATCGTCCACGAACATCACACCTCTTTCTAACCGCTTGTCAGGCTATGGAGGCATAAGTTATAACAAGCTCTCGTTCGATCGTGCCCAGAATGACTCTGGTTGATTGAATAATGCATGCCAAGCCAGAATACTGTCAGATACTCACCAAATTTGTCGTGATATCCAGCTCTGTTTTATATGATTCTTACGGGAATCGCAAAGCGATCGACTACATTATAAGAAGACAAAATCGAATTTACATGCTGTTTCTACCTTTATGTAGGAATATTCCTACATTTATGATCACGTTGCTCTGACATATTTTAATTGGGATATACGTTTATAATTTTTATTCGTTAACGACAACCTGTCAGGATGACCGACTATCAGTCAGTGGACGATACGCCCCGCCTCTGTGCGGGGTTTTTTTTGCATATGGATGTGCTTATTACCGTTTATCTGATTTTTCAGGGATTGGCACTATGGGTGTGAGAGAACACAGATGTACGTAGCACCATTGCATTCAATAAAATTTGTATAATCCATGGGTGAGGTTTTATAGTGTAGATACCATTGTGTATTTTCAGGACGTTATCAATGAATATTATTATTACTGGAGCCAATCGTGGTCTTGGACTGGCCTTTACCAGGTACTATCTCGATCAGGGTTATAACGTGTGGGCATGCTATCGCACAAACCCCGGGGGATTGGCAGCCATCGAGTCGCCTTTAATCAATCCTGTTCAATGGGATGTCTGTCAACCTTTACGCGAGGAGAGCTTGTCACTCCTCCCGGATAAGATCGATCTGTTAATCAATAATGCCGGTGTATACGGCCCGACCAAAGCCACAGGCCAGAGCCTGGATGGGGTAACATCCGAGGATATGATGTCGGTATTTGATGTTAACTGTATCGGTGCCCTGCGCGTGGTACAGACTGTTAAAGACAGGCTGGTTGCTGCGGGTGGGGTGATTGCCAATATCAGTTCAAAAATGGGCTCTTCAGCAGACAACAGCAGTGGCGGTTGCTATGCCTACCGTGCTGCCAAGGCCGCATTGGTAATTGTATCCAAATCAATGGCCGTAGACCTGAAACCATTAGGTGTGCATGTGATTACCCTGCATCCGGGATGGGTGCGTACTGACATGACCGGGCACACAGGCGAGATTGATGTGGATACTTCAGTACGCGGCATGTGCCGTGTGATTGAGCATATTAACAATTATGAACCCGGTGCATTTATTGGCTGGGACGAAGAAGTGATCCCTTACTAAATAACGTTACAGGCTCGTATGATGGCTATATAAGCCAGACACCCCAAGAAGGTAATGAAGTCATTGCCCTGCTCTTAAGCCAGCTATGAGGCGGGTATTAAGTGACTGCTACTGTAAATACCGGATTCCATGATCCCGGTAATGCGAATCTGTCCAGCATCAGTTTCTTTTTAAAACCACAAGATTTTGACCATAGGTCCAGGAATTATAACCGGCTATCTTTGCCTGCATTGCGAAGGATTTGTTATTAAAGAAACTGACATGTGTCCGGCGTACTGCGATGATGTGAAATGAGTGTCAACAAGTCGTCTACGCGTTGCACCCGGAAAGCTTCTTGCTGGTTATCCCATTGCTGTTGATAGTGCTGATCAGCCTTTGCACCTGACAAGGTTTCATCGGTAAAGATCAATGAGCAAAAGGGGCAGCGATAAAAAGTTCCTTTATCAACAAAAAATACCGGTGAGTTAGTTGCACAGATTTTGCAATTCATACATTGAATCCAGGTCCTTGCAGATATGAATGCGTTGAACAGTCAGCTCTTGTATCAGACTGTTATTAGCGCTTTCATGACTGGAAAAATGGTCGGGGCGAGAGGATTTGAACCTCCGACCACCGGCACCCCATGCCGGTGCGCTACCAGGCTGCGCTACGCCCCGAATATGCCTTGCAAACCAGAGGCTGAATTCTATCAGAAAGGTATTCAAAAAACAGCTTGCGGGATTAAATTAAAAAAAACGAGCGATGTTTTTCGCCACGTTATGACTGTGGCGCTATTGCTTAAGAATTTGCAGGATTTCTTCCAGTTCCAGGCGCATTTGCCGGACGATTTGCTGGCTTTGATTGTTATCATCCTTGGCGACTTCACCCGACAGACGTTGACGCGCTCCACCTATGGTGAAACCCTGATCATAAAGTAATCCACGGATTTGACGGATCATGATGACGTCATGACGCTGATAATACCGACGGTTACCTCGTCGTTTTATCGGTTTGAGCTGTGGAAACTCCTGCTCCCAGTATCTGAGTACATGCGGCTTAACACCACAGAGGTCGCTGACTTCACCTATAGTGAAATAGCGTTTACTCGGGATTGCAGGAAGTTCACTATTATTCCCCGCCTCCAGCATATGCCTCTACTCTTGCTTTTAATTTTTGCCCAGGGCGAAAGGTTACTACGCGTCGTGCCGTAATGGGTATTTCCTCGCCTGTTTTGGGGTTTCTGCCGGGTCGCTGGTTTTTGTCTCGTAGATCAAAATTACCAAATCCAGAGAGTTTAACCTGCCTTCCTGTTTCCAGGGCGTGGCGAATGTCTTCGAAGAAGATTTCTACGAATTCTTTTGCTTCACGTTTATTGAGCCCCAGTTCTTCAAAAAGGCGTTCTGCCATATCAGCTTTGGTCAATGCCATAGTCTAATCTCTTAAAGTTGCACCAAGTTCTTTTTCTAGTTTAATCACAACCTTGCTGGTTGCATCTTCAACTTCCTGATCTGTAAGAGTGCGCGAAGATTCCTGTAAAATCAAGCCCAAAGCAACACTTTTTCGACCAAAATCTACCCCTTTACCCTGATAGACATCAAAAATCCGGATATCTGTAAGGATTTCAGGTATAACCTTTTTAATAGTATTGATTATTTGTAAGCTACTGATCTTCTTATCCACCACAACAGCCAGGTCACGCCTGATGGAGGGATACTTTGATAACGGCAGATATTGCGGTAACTGAACACCTGAAATGGCATTCCAGTCAATTTCAAATAAATAAATATCGTTCTTTATTCCAAGTTTTTGAAGAACTTGTGGATGCATTTTACCTAGCCAGCCGACCGGCTCATCAGCCTTTTTAATACAGGCGCATTGCCCGGGATGCAGGCTCGGATGCTGCCCGGAAACAAAGCTGAATTGCTCCTTCATGGCGGTCATGTCGAGTATGCTTTCGACATCGCCTTTCAGATCAAAGAAATCAACAGCGCGCGATGTTTGCGCCCATTGCTCGGAGCTGACACTACCACAGATAGCTCCAGACAATACATTATTTTGAGTAATTTCATTATCTTGTAAGTTAAACTTAAGACCATACTCGAATATTTTTATATGCTCTTGCTGACGCTTCAGGTTGTAATTCACCGTTTGAATCAGGCCTGTCCACAAGTTGGTTCGCATGACAGACATATCCGATGAAATTGGATTTGCCAATTTTACGGCTTGTGCTTGCTGGTCAATCAGTGCTTGCATCTCCGGGTCAACGAAACTGTAAGTGATGACTTCCTGGTACCCTTTGTCGAACAATCGTTGATGAATATTGTTTTGATCCATGTCCAGTTCGGATATAGGCTGCATATGCATAGCGCCAATGAATGCCCTGGTCGGTAGTTGGTCGTAACCATATATACGTCCCAGCTCTTCAATTAAATCGGCCTCAATCGCAATATCAAACCTGAATGCAGGTGCTGTTACTTCCCAGTCCTTGCCCTCTTTACGAATGTCCATACCCAGTCTGGTCAGGATGTCTTCAACTTGTGATTCATCCAGCGTTAAACCCAGGATGCGATCTATTTGATGCTTACGCAATCGAATACTCGCATTCACCGGCAAATGCCCGGATGACTCGACTTGCTGGATGGGCCCTGCACTGCCACCACAAATATCCGTCAGCAACTGGGTAGCTCGCTGCATGGCCAATTCCAGTTGCTGAGGGTTAACGCCGCGTTCAAACCGGTGTGATGAATCGGTTTGCATACCAAATTTTCTCGCTTTACCTGCAATCGAGATCGGTTGAAAAAATGCGCATTCCAATAGAATATCCGTGGTGCTATCTGTTACTGAACTTTCCAGACCACCCATAATTCCGGCCAGCGCCAGCACTTTACTATGATCGGCAATCACCAGCTCATCAGTACTGAGTTCTATGGATTTTTCATCGAGCAAGGTCAGGGTTTCCTTGTCTCTGGCTCGGCGAACGATAATACCGCCATCCAGCCTGGCCAGATCAAAGGCATGCATTGGATGACCCAGTTCCATTAATACATAATTGGTCACATCGACAATCGGGCTAATGGGCCTTAAACCGGATTTGCTCAGGCGCTCCAGCATCCAGTCCGGTGTTTGAGCAAGCGGGTTAATGCCCTTGATGATACGCGCCAGGTAACGCGGACAATCTTCAGGAGCTTCCACTGCCACTGGAAAAAGTTGATCCAATTGATCTTTTACCGGAGAAAATGATAAAGGCTTGAGGTCAGCCTGATTGAGCACGGCTACCTCTCTGGCGATACCGGCAATACTGAGACAGTCACCACGATTGGGTGTTAGATCGACTTCAATAATCTTGTCATCAAGATTGAGATACTCCCGTATGTCGGTACCCACTGGTGAGTCAGCTGGAAGCTCCATAAGACCGGCGCTGTTTTTTTCAAGACCCAGTTCACTGGCTCCGCACAACATGCCTAGGGACAACACGCCGCGCAGTTTAGATTTCTTGATTTTAAAATCCCCTGGCAATTGGGCGCCCACTACCGCTGCCGGCACATGTAAACCGGCACGCACATTACTTGCCCCGCAAACAATTTGCAAATTTTCCTGTTCGCCTACATTGACCTGGCATACCCTGAGTTTATCAGCATCCGGGTGTGCACTGACTTCTATGACTTCGGCCACCACAACTTTGCTGAACTCGGGAGCAGCTGATTCAACGGCATCGACTTCCAGGCCGGCCATGGTGAGCTGCGCGGCTAATGTGGTGGTAGAGATATCTGGATTGACCCATTCCCGTAACCAGGATTCACTTATTTTCATTATTTACCTATTCAAACTAAAGACAGCTAAAAATTTCTTTTATGCCATGCATTTTATACGCAACAATAATGGTTTTTACATTATTATTTAAATTGCTTCAGAAATCGCAGATCATTTTCAAAGAACAGGCGTAAATCATTCACGCCATAGCGCAGCATGGCCAAACGTTCTACGCCCATACCAAACGCATAGCCTGAGTATGCTTCTGTATCGATGTTAGCCATTTCAAAGACTCTGGGATGCACCATGCCACATCCTAAAACTTCCAGCCAACCCGTATGACTGCAAACCCTGCAACCCTCACCACCACAGATAACACATTCCATATCAACTTCGGCTGAAGGTTCTGTAAAAGGGAAATACGAAGGCCGAAACCTGACAGCCAGTTCTTTTTCGAAAAACAATTTCAGGAATTCGATAATGATGCCTTTAAGGTCGGCAAAACTGACGTCTTTATCGACCAGCAGTCCTTCGATCTGATGAAACATCGGTGTATGCGTTACATCGGAATCACATCGGTAAACACGTCCAGGGGCGATGATTCTGAATGGCGGCTCACTGTTTTCCATCACGCGAATTTGTACCGGTGATGTGTGCGTGCGTAACAGCGTATGGGCATCAAAATAAAAAGTGTCATGCATGGCACGCGCGGGATGATGCGACGGTATATTGAGCGCTTCAAAGTTGTGGTAATCGTCTTCTATTTCCGGGCCATAGGCTATGCTGAATCCCATTTGTGTAAACAGGGCCTCGATACGTTTTAGTGTACGGCGAACCGGATGGGCTCCTCCGCTTGTCTGGCCACGCCCAGGCAGAGTGATATCGATACTTTCTTCCTGCAATTGTTTATCGAGTTTTGCCGATTGCAGCACCTGTTTATGTGATTCAATATCTGCCTGCAGGGTTTTCTTCGCTGCATTAATGGCTTGCCCTGCCATGGGACGTTCTTCTGCAGTTAAAGTACCTAGCTGTTTTAATAGTTCGGTGAGAGAACCTTTCTTACCCAGATACGCAACCCGCACATCATCGAGTGCTTGCAGGTTATCTGTTTCAGCCAGTTTCTGTTGCGCTTCTTTTAATAGTGAATCAACATCTATCATTAGTTTATCTTTTCTGTTTTTTTAAAAATAAAAAAGGGGAAAGGCTGTAAAACCTATCCCCTTTTTACTGATCTAACCGAGTACTACTTTCGGACTAGAACTATTTACAGACAGGCCTTGGCTTTATCCGCGATGGCGGCAAATGCAGGCTTGTCAAAAACGGCGATGTCTGCCAGGACCTTGCGGTCTATCTCAACACCGGCCTTTTTAAGGCCATTGATGAGTCGGCTATACGACAGTCCATTTTCACGTGCGGCAGCATTAATACGTGCAATCCAGAGTTGTCTGAATTGACGCTTACGCTGACGACGGTCACGGTAGGCATATTGCCCCGCTTTGATGACCGCTTGCTTGGCAACTCGATAAATCTTGCTGCGGGCACCATAGTAGCCCTTGGCTTTCTTTAATACTTTTTTATGTCTGGCGTGAGCAGTGACGCCGCGTTTTACTCTTGGCATTTCAATACTCCCGCTTAAGCGTAAGGCAACATACGACGGACCATGGCTACATCTCTGTCATGGACTTCCATCGGGCTACGTAAGTGACGTTTACGTTTAGTCGGCTTCTTGGTTAAAATATGTCGACGATGCGACTGGTTTCTTTTAAAACCGCCTGATCCAGTTCGCGAAAATCGCTTCGCTGCACCGCGGTTGGTTTTCATTTTAGGCATTACACTAACTCCGCATTCAATAGTTAAATTTATCAGGTGTCGGCCTCTGGTTTTGATTTCTGGGTAAAGCCTTTTTTAGTGGGTGCCCTTGGTCCGAACACCATCACTAATTGCCTACCTTCCATCTTTGGACGTTGCTCAACCACACCATATTCAGCGAGGTCAGCTTCTATCCTGTCCAGCAGTTGCATGCCGAGTTCCTGATGGGCCATTTCACGACCGCGGTACCTGACGGTAACCTTGGCCTTGTCGCCATCCTCGAGGAAACGTATAAGGTTGCGTAGCTTTACCTTATAGTCACCAATATCCGTCCCTGGCCTAAACTTTATTTCCTTAATCTGTATCTGCTTCTGTTTCTTACGCGCAGACTGAGTACTCTTCTTTTGTTCAAATCTGAATTTTCCATAATCCATGATGCGACAGACCGGGGGTTCCGCGTTAGGCGATACCTCGACCAGATCCAGACTCGCGTCACTGGCAATTTGCTTTGCTTCCGAAGTGGGTACAACACCGACTTGCTCACCATCTGCACCAATCAACCTGACTTCCGGGTAGGTGATCAATTCGTTTGTACGTACTTTAATTTTTGCTGCGATTTGTTTAGTCCTCTAAAATAGTTAAGCCGCGGCTCGCAATTTCGGCATTGAGGAATCTTTCGACTTCATCCAGGGACATGACTCCCAGGTCCTCACCACTGCGGGTGCGCACGGCAACGGTACTTGATTCCGCTTCCCGATCTCCAATAACCAATAGATACGGAATACGTTCAATTGTGTGTTCGCGGATTTTAAAGCCTATTTTTTCATTTCTCAAGTCCGAAATGACTTTAATTCCCTTATTTTTCAAGAATTCATGGGTATTTTGCACTGCGTCATGCTGTTTGTCGGTAATATTCATGATTACAGCCTGTACGGGGGCCAGCCAGAGCGGCAAATTACCTTCATAATGCTCGATCAAAACACCGATAAAGCGCTCCAGTGAGCCCAAAATGGCCCGGTGTAGCATCACTGGGACCTTTCGATCGCCACCCTCTGCCACATACTGGGCATCCAGACGTCCCGGCATGGAGAAATCGACCTGCATAGTGCCGCATTGCCACTCACGACCAAGGCAATCGCGTAATACAAATTCGATCTTGGGGCCATAAAATGCGCCCTCACCCGGTTGTAATTTCCATTCAAGACCCTTGTTATTCAGCGCGACTTCGAGAGCATGCTCAGCCTTGGTCCAGAGTTCATCGCTACCAACGCGCTGTTCCGGACGAGTCGACAGGGCCACGGCGATGTCTTCAAAACCAAAATCCTTATAGACCTCGTATACCAGGTCAATAAAGCTGTCAACTTCACTGAGGATTTGATCTTCAGTACAAAATATATGCGCATCGTCCTGGGTGAAATTTCGTACGCGCATCAATCCATGCAAGGTGCCTGATGGCTCATTACGATGACAGGAGCCGAATTCCGCCAATCTCAGGGGTAAATCACGATAACTTTTCAGCCCCTGATTGAACACCTGAATATGGCAGGGACAGTTCATTGGCTTGACGGCATAATCACGATTCTCGGAATGGGTAGTGAACATCATCTCACTGAATTTTTCCCAGTGACCTGATTTTTCCCATAATGTGCGATCGACGATTTGTGGCGTATGGATTTCCTGATAGCCATGGTCCTTGAGCTTGTTACGTATATAGTGCTCTACTGCCAGGTAAATCGCCCAACCACGTTCATGCCAGAACACCATGCCCGGCGCTTCTTCCTGGGTATGGAACAGGTTCATGCGTTTGCCGAGACGGCGATGGTCACGCTTTTCAGCTTCTTCCAGGCGCTTCAGGTAGGCCTTGAGAGCTTTTTTATCGGTCCAGGCAGTACCGTAGATGCGCTGTAACATTTCATTGTCTGAATTGCCACGCCAGTAAGCACCTGCCACTTTCATCAGCTTGAACGCTTTTATCTTGCCGGTACTGGGCACATGCGGGCCTCGACACAGATCAATGAAATTACCTTGTCGATACAGTGACAGCTCCTGACCATGGGGAATATCCTGGATGATTTCTGCCTTGTAGGCTTCACCCATGTCACTGAAAAATTCGATGGCCTGCTCGCGTGGCATCACACTGCGCTCAATCTTGATATTTTGCCGGGTTAATTCCAGCATTTTTTTCTCAATGGCTTCGAGATCTTCCGGTGTAAATGATTCTTCATAGGAAAAATCATAATAAAAGCCATTCTCGATCACAGGGCCGATAGTCACCTGTGCCTTTGGAAATAATTCCTTGACGGCTTGCGCGAGCAGATGTGCTGTAGAGTGCCTGATAACATCCAGGCCTTCATCATCGCGTTCGGTAATGATAGACAAGCGGGCATCGTGTTCGATCACATGAGAGGTGTCATACAGATGCTCATCGATCTTGCCTGCCAGAGCAGACTTGGCCAGACCGGGACCGATATCGGCGGCAACCTCTTCGATGGTGACTGGATTTGCAAAAGTACGTTGACTACCATCCGGCAGTGTAATGACTGGCATAATACTATCCTCTTTCTCAGTGGCGACCTGTACGCAAGGCCGCTTGTATGTCATGACAATCCATACGCAAGACTGTCTGTAAAATAAAAACGGCGACCTGTGGGTCGCCGTTCAGATATCTGGTAGGCGCGAGTGGACTCGAACCACCGACCCCCACCATGTCAAGGTGGTGCTCTAACCAGCTGAGCTACGTGCCTGAAGAGTGGTGTAAGATACGTAATCAGGCGCCAGGATGCAAGTGGTAATCGTAAAAAAGCAGCACAAAACCACACGATTAATCAGATTATGATGATTCATGGCAAGCCCAATCCTGATTTGAGCTACGCCTATGCTTATCTTCAATAGCTCAGATGCTTAAAAGAATCGGATATCGCCGGGTTCTGCAGGCGCGGTGCCATTTCCTGATCAGCAAGTGGTTGATATCCGGTTCAGGGAAATTTGACTCTGTACGAACCACTCATCACAAACTTCATTGTGCATTTTTACATGGCTCATTTTCAATATCAGGGGTATCCATGAATTCAGCTGCCGGGCGTGCCAGATGAAAACCCTGCCCTATGTCGACATCAAGCCAACATAATTGATTATTAGAGACCTAAAGACCGTCTGTTAAAACAAAGAAAAAGTTTCCAGCTGTGACAAATTAAGACAAAACTGTGGCATTTTACTAGATAGGCTGAAGACTATCCCCCGCTATAATTGAGTGTCACCTAAAATACATTGCACTTAGTGTTTTGCCTGACTTATTTAGATATTCATCAATCGCTATCCTGACCACATCCGGGCGTGCAGGTATTTCATTAAGCTCTTTCACCAAAGTTATCCTGCAATTATCAATACGTGAAAGCGTCTCGTCGTCCAGACAAATATTAACCTGCTGAGGAAGAATAATTTTTATTATTGGACTACTCTGCTGCGCTGAATTGATAGCATTATACATTCCTACAGATTCCTGTTGTAGGAGATGATGGAATCAATCGTGTCAATCCATAGTTTTTATTCAACATGACTGGTTATTTTATTGCCCTTCTGCACCTGGTTCAGCAACCCATCCAGAAGGAATCCCCTGAGTCGCCACGGGAGGCGGTGCTGAAGCTGTCTGCTTCTGCCTGAGCCTGAAGTTTTCCAGGTCAGACAATGCCTGCATGGCCAGATCAGCGACATACTCTTTATCATCCATGGATAATGTCGCTAATGCTGCGCCGATACTGCCATTATCATCCCTAAGACTAGCCGCTGACCTCCACAGACTCCGAACCGCCGCATAACGCGCATCGGCGTTCACATCATTGACCAACTCAAGCCATGCATTCACGCTGGCGACACCGCGATGCAAGCTCAACTGATGTAGCACCGTGTTGAATTCTGTATCATCTTTCGCAGCCCGAAGGTTACCCATCAGTGTCTGCACGGCATCAGTCTCGCGCTGCTGCATGGTAGCCTGGTAATCAGCAAGCCTCGCCTGATAGTTGGCATCATTGATTGCTGTGCTCTGATCCATGCCTATCTTATCAGCACCTGCCATGTCTGACGGTAAAGCCGGCGGCTGCGGCAGCAATTCATCCGGCGCTAGGCCTTCCTCCATACGCCGCTTGAATCGCCACAGATCAGCCACAGCGCGTGTCGCCACGTCCGCCACAACTGCATCGGTATTTCGTGTTGCCAGATCCAGCGCCGTCATTGCCTGCTCCGGCATGCCGGTCATGGCGGCAAAACGCCACAGAGCTGTAATCACTTCCAGCCTGGCCGTGCCTTCTGAAAGGTCCAGTTGCTCAAGCAGATAAGCTAGTCCCGCCTGTTCAGTGCTTGATTTTTCGGCCTCGTACGTTGCCATGGCTTCTGGCGATACATAACCCGCTGAGCTGCCTATACCAAGCGGCCCACCTTGCACAATCCGGGGCCGATGGCTTCCGCCAAGTGCCCGTTGCAACAAAGCATTTGAATTCAGCCACATTTTGGCCGGTGCCTTGTCATGAATATGTTTTACATTATCAATATCGGATAGATTTAGCGGTGATTGTTCCTGTTGAGGTGTCGCAAACCCTAGGGTTGATCCGTGCTCAAAAAAATCAGACTGCCATAGCCAGATCCCAATTCCGAACAAACTGGCTATTCCCCAGAGAAGGCATCGCTTCAAGTCCACATTTGTAGTTCCGATAATGGTGATTCCCAGATTCAAAAAATAAAGTGCATTGGGGCTGACTCGCCCCATGCACTATCTTGTAATTATAAACCCTTCTACTCGGGTATAAAGGTTGCCGTAGTGCCTGACCACCAGAAGTCATGACCAGTACCCCCTGAGCCATATACGTTCAGATAGAAGGTATATGTTCCAGCCGAGGGCACAACAAATGACCTTTTCGCAAGCATAGAATTGTTCGCATTCTCAGCAACCTCATTAAAGGTGGGCATTGCCGCAGGGATGGTTCGCATTGTGGCCCACTGCCATGTACCACAATCCGCACCCGCTGTACTTGAAAGGACAGTGCGTAGCCCATCTTCTACTCCATTTGTATGTACTACCCGTGACCAGGTCTGATTAGAAACAAGCACACTTCCTGGACCTGGAGCGGTAATCGTAATATTTCCTGCTGGATGGTTTGTGCACGTACTATTATCTGGGGCAGTGTGCGTGTTGGCGAAACTTTCAACGGTAAATGCTCTGGCATCTGCAGCCAACTTGGCTCTCGTTACCGCACCATCCTTAATCTTTTTTGTTACAACCGCATCGATTGCAATCTTGGATGACGTCACCGCCGCTGGCGCGAGCTTGGCTGACGATACAGCCCCAGCCTTAATCTTTTCGGTTAGAACTGCCCCCGGCACGATCTTCGCAGACGTCACCGCCCCCGGCGCGATCTTCGCAGACGTCACTGCTCCCGGTGCGATCTTTGGCGTTGTCACCGCCTTATTAATTAAATCATCTGAGTCTATACAAGGTACAACACCACATGTCACACCAGCTTGCGCTTGACCAGATAACAACATCACGCCTAACAGTGTAATAGTATATTTATAATCTCTAGTATGCATAAATTCCTCTCTTAGTATTAATTATATTTTAACCGGGATTGAAATCATCGGCCTCTAGCTCCTGCTAGTATAAATTCTAAACAAAATTAAATTAGAAATCCCCAAATCATAATACCAAGGTCATCCTAACCACATATACATTATATATAGTTAACGCAAGAATGTATTGACCTGAATCAAAAGAAAAAATATTAGTGCTAAGTGAGATATTGATACACGAAGAATTCCGAATGTTAAGTGGCACTACATATTTTAGGAGCTATGTTCCCACATAGAATTCATACAATCTTCCATTCCCTTTGTTTCCTGTTATAGGAGAAGCTGAGTGCCAACAATTACTCACCTCGCTTTCCTAAATTGCACTTAAAAGCCAATGAAAATAAATCTATCGACATCATCTATTAACATTCAAGTTACTCTCATAATCAACATTATTTAATTCTAGAAAATGTGCGGCCGGTCGTGCCAGATGAAAACCCTGCCCCATGTCGACATCAAGATTCTTCAGGGTATCCACAATGTCTTCTGACTCAATAAACTCAGCAACACTGGTGATACCCAGACCGCGAGCCATATCGGTCATTGATCTGATAAAAACTCGATCAAACTTACTTTTGTTAACATTGCTGACAAAGCTGCCATCCAGTTTAACCATATCGACGGGCAAATGTTTAAGATACTGAAACGAGGAATAACCAATACCAAAATCATCCAGGGCTATCTTGCAACCGAGTACATGTAAAGATTCTACAAACCTGGCTGCATTACTGATATTTTCAACGGCCGCGGTTTCTGTTATTTCAAAAATCAGCATACTGGGATCTGCTCCATTCTCTGCTATAAATTGCTGAATCCAGCTCAGCATATCCGGATTACCAATATGTTTGCCAGACAGGTTAATCGCTAACGAAACCGGATGCTTGTTGCGGCAGCTTTCACCCTGAACTTTGATAGCACGTTCCAAAACCCATTTATCGATGTCTTTGATCATACCAAAGCGTTCTGCAATGCCGAGAAATTCTCCTGGTGGCACCAGGCTACCATCGTCATCCTGCATTCTCAGCAATACTTCATAGTGTGAAATGTTACGGTTATTCAGCCAGTAGATAGGTTGATAGTGAAGAACAAAAAGATCTTTTTCCAATGCTTCCCGGATTCGATATTCCCATTCCATTTTTGCATGCATGGATTTGATCTGGGTATCACCTTCACTATGTAAATGGTAGGTATTGCGACCTTTTTCCTTGGCGCTATACATAGCTACATCAGCCAGTGCAAGCAGGTTGCCCTGAACTTTGCCATGATCAGGAAAAATAACAATACCCATACTGGCCGATACCGGCGTATCAATATCATTAAATGTGGTGTTTGCTTCGCTGAGTTTTCTCAGCAATTGTGACGCGATGCTATGAACCTGCTCTTCTGTTGTATTGGTGAGAATAATGCCAAATTCATCCCCACCGAGACGCCCTAAAATATCAACCTTGCGTAAACCACCCGTGAGACAACGAGCAATGGCACAAAGATGTTCATCGCCGGCCTGATGCCCTAATGTATCGTTAATGTACTTAAATTCATCAAGGTCAATAAACAGTAATGCCCCTTGTTTATTGTAACGTATGGCATACTCCAGCTCTCGATCAAGCTCTTCCTGGAAGCGCTGACGATTAAATAAACCCGTCAGAACATCATGATTGGCAAGATAAACAACTCGCTCTTCGCTGCGTTTTTGTTCAGTAATATTCAGCAGTAGTCCACGACACGTGAGTTTGCCGGATTCTTTGTGATCAAATGTGATAATACTTCGAATATCGACATAATGACCAAGATTGTTCAACATTCGAAAATCTATTGTATAGGTACCTGGTGATTGCAGATATTTTTTCCATTCAAGTTCGAAATACTGGCGATCATCGGCGTGCATATACTGTAGTAGAAAACCCGTACTCGTCCATTCTTCTATGTCGTAACCCAGCAGGTTTTTCGCTTCACGACTTACATATAATAAACGATAATCCTCTGGATCTATTTCAACGATCACAGCATCTACGCCATCGATCAGTGTTTGCATCTGGCTTCTTTGTTTTTCCAGGGTTTGATGCTCGGCAAATAGTTCCTCTCGCGTTTTGGATAAATTTTTGGCGAGCCTGTTAAATGCACGTGCCAGATCGCCCATTTCATCCTTTGAATCAAGATCAATTCGATGCTCGAGTTCACCACGCGCCAGCGCACGCGTACCCTGCTCCAGACGTCGCAGACTTCGAGTCAGTAAATACCCTATTGCCATTGTCATGAGCAGTGACAGAACCAGTTCAATAGAAGCGATACTGGTGTTTTGAAAACGTGTTTTGCCAATCAGCGCTTCTACATACTTGATAGAATAACCTAGTTTTAACTGGCCTAGCTTTTGCCCACTCAGGCTAATTGGCTTTTCAACATTAAATATTCCGGCCTTTCTGGCCTCTTCGTAGTTGTCATGTGGAGAGACATTATCCGGAATTTTTCCGGATCTGGCTTTAACATTACCCTCTATATCTTCAACGATAGCATAGAGTATATTTTTCTCTTTTCCTACCAGAAAAAGATTATCAAGAAGGATGGCGCGATCGTCGACTGCAAGCCCCGGGGCCAGTAAGTTGGCTAACAATAATGCTTTTTCATTGACATTGTGCTGGAGAACCTCGGCATGGCTAAGACTAATCAGACGCACACTGTTCCACACAAGAACAGTAAGCATCACTGCCTCTATCAGTATGACACTGACAACCAAACGTGTTGAAAGCCGAATTTTCATTGTGAATTTAAATAATGGTTACCCGTTAGGTATTCAAATAATGTTAACAACTAGTCATTTATCTATATTGTTCTAATCTATTTATTCTTTGAAATTGCACGCGCCTGTTCCATATAAGGTCGGGCGATTTCATAATCTTCCTTGCTGACTTCCCTGTAACCCGGGAAACTGATTTTCTTTAACACTGCTTTTCCTTTTTCAGAATCACTCAAATCCAGAAGCGCTTTCACAAGACGATCCCCAATCAACGGGTTCTGATCCTCGGCCACCAGCAATGCCATATTGGGTAATTTAAGACCATAGCTGATAATTCTCAGCGGCTCACCACGCTGGATCGCTTTCTTGACGATATTAGATGAGGCAATAGCAGCATCTACTTCACCTCCCAGTAACGCCTGATTTGCTGCATTATGACTGGTGAAGGATCTGTATACTGGAGCCTTGTCACCATCAATACCGGCATTTTTAAGAAATTGTTTCCCCATCATTGTTATCAATGCAGGTTTCGGCGGAGTAGCAATTACTTTGCCTTGCAATTCACTTATATCGGCTATTGGACTGTTTTTCTGAACTATAATCAGTTGCTGCACATCACTGGTCAAGGTAGAGCGGATTCGATACTTTCCACTGTCAGCGGCCGCAACAGCAAAATGAGGTGCGGTAACAACAATATCGTAATGCCTTTGTTGGGTTCGCTGGTAAAAAGTGGGGAAATCCTTGGCTGTTAACAAGGTAACGTCTCTTTCCAGAGCCTGCGAAAGGTAATTTCTCAGTGGAGAAAAACGTTTATATAATGCGACTGTACTAACGATCGGGAAAAACCCGAATTTCAATGGGGTTTTATCCAGGCTTGCCTGACCCGGTTCAGCCTGGCAATGGTTTGCCGCCGCAAACATTAACAGCAGTATAAACACTAGTATCTGAGCGTTGGTATTATTATTGACTGACATAAGTAACTCCCTGCTAACAACTCTTTAATTTCTGCTACTCAGAAAGCTTTACCTTCCCTGGTCTGTGCTCATTAATAATAAATGTATAAAAATAATGAGGTTATGGCGACATTGGCGTGAAATGTAACCCATGTCCCAGAATATTATCAGCCTAAAAAATAGAAACTATTGCGCCTTTACCCGATAAGTATAGTCCTTTATTTAACTAATGGCTTTAAACAGGCGTTTAAACTGCTCTTTTGCCATGAAAACCCAGATTTTCTTCCTTGATTTCCTTTATTTTATTCCTGATGACAGCGGCCTGTTCGAATTCCAGGTTACGGGCATGTTCATACATTAACTGCTCTAGTGACTTGATTTCACGCTCCAGCTGCTTGGGTGTCATGGAGGCATAATGTATCACCTCTTCAGCCACCTTGGCATATTGGCCGGCGCTAGCCGATGAAATCCCGTAGGCGCCTTCCATGACATCCGCAATTTTTTTCTCAACCCCTTTGGGAGTAATGCCGTGTTCTTTATTATAGGCCACTTGCTTTTCTCGGCGTCGATCCGTCTCACTGATGGCGCGTTCCATAGAACCGGTTATTCTGTCTGCATAGAGAATCGCCTTTCCATGAATATTTCTCGCGGCGCGCCCAATGGTTTGAATCAGTGACCCTTCTGATCTCAGAAAGCCTTCCTTGTCTGCATCGAGTATGGCTACCAGTGAAACTTCAGGCATATCCAGTCCTTCCCGTAACAGATTAATACCGACCAGGACATCAAATTCCCCCAGGCGCAGGTCACGAATAATCTCAACACGTTCAACCGTCTCAATATCCGAATGCAAATAGCGTACTCTGACACCATGTTCATTTAAATAGTCAGTCAGGTCTTCTGCCATTCTCTTGGTTAATGTTGTGATCAAAACGCGTTCATTCACTTCGGTGCGCTTGTGTATTTCTGATAACACATCATCGACCTGTGTGGTCGCCGGCCTGATTTCCACTTCTGGATCAATCAGGCCGGTAGGCCTGACGACCTGTTCAACAATTTTGCCTGAATGTTCCAGCTCATAGGCCCTTGGTGTAGCAGAAACAAAAATAGTCTGCGGTGAGCGTTTTTCAAATTCATCAAAACGCATAGGCCTGTTGTCCAGTGCCGATGGCAGCCTGAAGCCATATTGAACCAGGGTCTCCTTGCGGGAGCGGTCACCTTTGTACATACCGCCAATTTGCGGCACGGTCACATGGCTTTCATCCAGCACCAACATGGCATTGTCAGGCAGGTAGTCAAACAGGGTGGGCGGTGCTTCGCCTTCCTGGCGACCAGAAAGGTAACGGGAGTAATTCTCAATACCCGAGCAATAACCCAGCTCGAGAATCATCTCTATATCAAATTGTGTGCGCTGCTCCAGCCGTTGTGCTTCGACCAGTTGATTATTATCACGTAAATGCTCCAGCCGCTGCTTTAATTCAACCTTGATCAGTTCAATTGCATCCAGCAATGTTTGCCTGGGCGTCACATAATGTGACTTGGGGTAGATACTCAATCGGGGCACACGCCTGAGCATCTCACCCGTGAGCGGATCAAAGTAGCTGAGGTTTTCGACCTCATCGTCAAACAGCTCTATTCGTACTGCCTCGCTATCAGATTCAGCAGGGAAAACATCAATCACATCGCCACGCACCCGATAAGTAGCTCGATGCAGCTCGACTTCATTACGGGTGTACTGCAATTCGGCCAGTCGTCGCAGAATGCTACGTTGATCGATAGCGTCTCCCCTGTCGAGGTGCAGCATCATGCCGAGATAGGCTTTGGGGTCACCCAGACCATAGATGGCTGACACGGTAGCGACGATAATGGCATCCTCGCGTTCCAGCAAGGCTTTGGTAGCTGACAGACGCATCTGTTCGATATGCTCGTTAATGGAAGCATCTTTTTCAATGAAAGTATCAGAAGCGGCCACATAGGCTTCGGGTTGATAGTAATCGTAGTAGGAAACAAAGTATTCAACCGAATTTTCAGGGAAAAAGTCTTTCATTTCACCGTATAACTGGGCCGCTAGCGTCTTGTTGGGCGCCATAATCAGGGTTGGTCGCTGCTGCTCCTGAATCACATTGGCAATGGTAAAAGTCTTGCCCGAACCGGTCACGCCCAGCAGAGTTTGATGTAATAATCCGTCATTAAGACCTTCCAGTAAGCCCTGGATGGCTCCAGGCTGGTCGCCTGCGGGCTTGAATTGGCTAAATAAGTTAAATCTTTTGCTCATAGGGTTTCAGTCATGCCATTGTTTACAGTATTATTACCAGTCATTGCTTACGCTTAATTTATTACCAGGGACTTATTGTGGACATAAAGCTGTCTGATCGTGTTAAACGTGTAAAACCTTCTCCGACCCTGACCATCTCCGCCCGTGCCGCCGAATTATGTGCAGCCGGTGAGGATATTATTGGCCTTGGTGTAGGCGAACCGGATTTCGATACCCCCGAGCACATCAAAAATGCAGCGATCGATGCCATACATCGAGGAGAAACCAAGTATACCGCAGTCGATGGTACGCCGGCACTAAAACAAGCCATTATAAGCAAGTTCCATCGTGATAATCAGCTCGAATACCAGCCGAATCAGATTCTTGTTTCATCGGGCGGCAAACAAAGCTTTTATAACCTCTGTCAGGCCATGCTCGATGAGGGTGACGAGGTTATTATCCCTGCGCCTTATTGGGTATCCTACCCTGATATGGTGCTACTGGCTGATGGCACACCAGTGACGGTATTGGCCGGTCAGGATCAGGGATTCAAGATCACCCCCGCTCAACTCGATGCAGCGCTAAATGACAAGACACGTCTGTTTGTAATCAATAGCCCGTCAAACCCTACCGGAGTGGCCTACCGCCGCAAAGAACTGCAAGCCCTGGGCGAGGTATTAAGAAAATACCCCCAGGTACTGATCGCCACTGACGATATGTATGAGCATATCCTGTGGATGGATGAACCCTTTTCCAATATCCTGATGGCTTGCCCAGACCTCTATGATCGAACCATCGTCCTGAATGGTGTTTCAAAATCCTATGCGATGACCGGCTGGAGAATTGGATATGCTGCAGGCCCGGCTGATTTAATAAAAAATATGAATAAAATTCAGTCGCAGAGCACTTCTAATCCCGCGTCTATTTCCCAGGCTGCTGCATTGGCCGCATTGAATGGTGAACAATCCTGCATTGATACCATGTTGAATGCATTCAAGGAACGCCATGAATACCTGGTTGAAGCCCTCAATCACGTACCGGGCTTCAAGTGTTTACCCAGTGATGGTACCTTTTATTCTTTCCCGGACGTATCAGAAGCCATTGCCAATACTGATGGCGTGAATAATGATCTGGATCTGGCTGAATACCTGATAAATAAAGCCGGCGTGGCGATCGTACCAGGCTCGGCATTTGGTGCTGAAGGCTATATACGGCTTTCATTTGCCACCAGTCTCGATGTGCTCAAAGATGCCGTAAACAGAATCAGTAAGGCACTTTCCTGACCGTTTTAAGCACATAAACTATTGACCATGAGCGGAACAATCAGTAAGATTAGCGCCCTGAACTAATCCTCAATAGCTCAGTTGGTAGAGCAACGGACTGTTAATCCGTTTGTCCCTGGTTCGAGCCCAGGTTGAGGAGCCATTTTAATTTCTGCTTTATTCACCATGATCAAATACGAGATTGACTCAAGTCATCGGCTTGGCCGTATATTGATGATCACGGAACCCAAATAATTCAAGCGATACCAGCATTTCCCCGACAAGCATGCTTGTCAGGTTAATGCTGTGATCTTAAGTTACTTCCTACTGATCAAGTGTAGCGACAAATTCTTTCAGGTATTCTTTAAAATCATCCCCTAAATCTTTATGGTTGATGCCATATTCCACAGTAGCAGCCAGATAGCCTAATTTGCTTCCACAATCGTAGCGCTTGCCATGATAAGAATAAGCATAAACATCCTGGGCGCCCATGAGTGCGGCAATGCCGTCCGTCAGTTGAATTTCACCACCTGATCCCTTGGGGATATTTTCCAGGAAGTCGAATATTTGCGGTGTCAGAATGTAACGTCCGACGACAGCCAGATTAGAAGGTGCTTTATCGGGTGAGGGTTTTTCTACAATGGCTTCTAACTTACCGGTACGCTCATCAACTTCCGAGGTTTTGACGATACCGTATTTATGTGTTTCAGAAGGCTCTACTTCTTCCACTGCCACTATACTGCTTTGTACCTTATCAAAAAGATCGCACATCTGTAATAAAACAGGGTTTCTACCACCATAAATCATGTCATCCGCTAGCAAAACTGCAAACGGTTCATTGCCAATCACCCTCCTCGCGCAATACACAGCATGTCCAAGACCGAGTGGGCGTGGTTGACGAATAGCCACTGCCGTAACATGTTCTGGCAGAATATCCCTGACCTCTTCCAACAAGGCAAACTTTCCGGCAGCTTCCAGTTCAATCTCGAGCTCATGAGAAACATCAAAATGATCTTCAATAGCGCGCTTGCCACGACCGGTAACAAAAATAATCTGGTCGCATCCTGCATCAATCGCCTCTTTGACAGCATACTGGATCAATGGCTTATCAACAACGGGTAACATCTCCTTGGGACTCGCTTTGGTAGCCGGAAGAAATCGTGTACCCAAACCCCCCACAGGGAATACAGCTTTTTTAATCTTCATAATTGTCTCTCTATACTAAAACTGATTTATCGATTCATTTACTTAGTGATAATCACTATATGCTATACGTTTTAACATATTCATTGCAAGCAACCTAATGATTTGACTAACATATTGATTGGATGCTGCACCTCGATTGACCCCATTTCTCCGCTAATGCTTTGAAACTGTAACATACAGCCAATATTACTACTGACAATAACATCCGTCTGAATATCAATATGTGCGGCCGTGGATGCTTTTAGCTGGTCAGACCACTCAGGATAATCCAGGGTATATGTACCAGCTGCACCACAACACCCCATTTCCTTTTGCTCTGAAATAGACAAGCCTGGAATACGTGATAGCAGCCTGTAAACTGTATCGGTATTTTTCAAGACATTCCTCTGGGTGCAGGGATAATGCAATAAGATCTTTCTGTTAACAGGTTGTAGTGTGACCTCTTTGTACCATTCGATTTTTTCCAGATACGTTACAATATCCATTATTTTTATATTTTGTTGATTTTCATCATTCTGATTTGATGAACAGGCATGTTCGCGTTCCATCAAGGTGACTGTACATGCTGATGAAAGACTCAGCATGGTATCAATTTGTAAATGCGCAAATGCTTCCCTGTTTTGCTGATACATTATTTCAGCCTTTTTAATATCACCCGAATGTAAATGCATGGCACCACAACATTGCTGCGTGGATGGCACATACACACCAATACCCAGATAATTTAAAACACGAATACTATCTTGCAAACTCCTGATGTCAAAAAATTCCTGTACACATCCCAGGAACAAACCCACAGTTCTTTTCTGAATGCCGACAGCTGGATAAAATGGCTTCCATATCGGAGCGGTTTGTAACTGCTCAGCAAAACCAGAATAACGAGCCATGGGTGAATTTGCTTTAACAGGCAGTCTTTTTAATAGTTTTTTCAGACGCAATCGATTCAGACTGGCAATCATTAACCTGGCCATTTTTTTATGACTGACAATATACAATAACAATCGCTTAAGCCAGGAGCCGGCTGATGCTGATTGATTCATATACCTTCTGCTGGCATCCATTATTTCTGCAAATGGTACAACGGCCGGACAAACAGGCTCACATGACCTGCACAACAGGCAATGGTTCAGATGCTCCTGTAACACAGCATCCAGTTGAAGGTGGCCATTCAGGTATGCCGAAATTAATGAGAGCCTGCCGCGCGGCGACTCCGCTTCAGAATGTGTCATCTGATAGGTTGGGCAGTGCGGAATACACATGCCACATGCCACACACAGATCTACTTTTTCCAAAATGGCTTTACGGGCCGTATCGTCATCTATGTGTCGTTTGTCTGTCAAGTTGAAGTATAATGAGTGATCAAACAGAAAATCATTATAACGTTTAAGAAACCAGAATACACGGATTTCTGCAACGCTCACATGCCAGCATAGCAACTGCAGAAAACTCAGATCAACAAAGGCCCGTCAAACCCTCATGAATAGCAGCATATAAGCCTGAATCGGCTACATCAGAACATACATTCCCGCTACTTTTTCTTGCTGCCAATGATGATATTTTTACGGTTAGCCTGAAGTGTTTTCTCACCAATGCCCTTTACATTAAGCAGTTCGTCATGGCTTTTGAACGGGCCATGTTTTTTGCGGTAATCAATGATCGCTTTTGCTTTGGTTTCACCAATACCTTTCAGGTGAGTGGCCAGCTCAGTTGCCGTCGCCTGGTTGATCTCGACCACTTCAGCCTGCGTGATGGTCGAAGTAGATAATAGTATGGTCATGATGATAATGCGGATAAGATTCATCGCTAATCTCCTTATAAAGTCGAATACCGTTATTCCTCGGCAAACGTGTTCCCTGAATAATTCACTGCCTCTGATAGACAGAAAATTATTATAACAAAAAATTAGCCACCAACACCTAATTGTTGATTAATTCCACGAAGAATATCCACAGGACTATCTGCTTGTGTAATAGGTCTTCCAATCACCAGATAATGACTGCCTGCCTGCATGGCCTGCATCGGTGTCATGACGCGCTTCTGATCGCCAGTATCACTTCCTTGAGGACGTATGCCGGGCGTTACCAGGAGAAAATCATCACCGTGTTGCAAGCGCAAATCTTTCACTTCCTGTGCTGAACAAACGACGCCATCAAGACCACTTTGCTGAGTAAGCTTTGCAAGCCGCAATACCTGATCCGCAGGGTTTTCGATGATGCCAATCTCCATCAAGTCTTCTTTACCCATACTGGTCAGTACTGTCACAGCGATTAATAGTGGTCGGTCAGCACCCAGACTATCGAGCGATGCCCGAGCAGCCTCCAGCATCTTTCGACCGCCGGAGGCATGTACATTCATCATCCACACACCCATGTCAGCAGCAACGGCACAAGCTCTGGCAACGGTATTGGGTATATCATGAAATTTCAGATCGAGGAAAACATCAAATCCACGGTCCACCAGTGACTTCACCAGACCCGGGCCGGCATGTACAAATAATTCCTTGCCTACTTTTAAACGGCACGATCCTGCCGGTATCTGCTCAACAAATTCGAGTACTTGTCGTTCATCAGAAAAGTCCAGTGCAACAATGATTGGTGATACTTCTTTATTAAATAACATTGGTCAGATAACTCCTGATATTATTCTGCGGCAATGCCCTTGATCGGCTTGACAGTACTCCATTGTTTACACCCGGGGCATTGCCAGTGCATGGATTTACCGGTGAAACCGCAATGATGGCATTCATAGATTGGATTGTTGTCAAGTAGTGACTTCATCAAGTCACGCAAAATAGTAAGATTTTCCTTTGCCCTGCCTTCACTTTTTTCAAGGCTGTGTTCAACCAGCCACTGAAGCCCGCGTACTGATGGCTTTAACTTCAACTGCTCTGCCATAAATTCCATTGCCTTGCGTTCACCTTCCGTGGATAGAATTTCATCGCTCTTGTACAGCACAGGAGTAATGCCACTATAATGCTCAAGCTGGCTATCCAGAAAAGCTGACATTTCTTCATTAGTGCCGAGCTTATCATGACACTCTTTCAGAGATTTGATGATAATAGGCAGAAACTCCGCATCCTGATTGGCAGCCAATACATAATGTTTTAAAGCTGCCGAATAGTCTTGCGCTTTCTTTTCCTTGTCAGCCAGTAACAGGTTGGCGCGCGCGCAATTTTTATCATGAATACAGGCTTGTTTGATATATTGTGAAAATGCCTGCAGGTCTCCCTCGGCCAGTGATTTTTCTGCTAATTCGCAATAATACTGTGCGATCAGTTCACCACTCTGCTGACCGGTTTCCTGATCATACTGATGGCTCTTTTCAATGGCTTCCATCCAATCCTGTTCCTGCTGATAGATCTCTATCAGATGTAGCAAGGAGTTAGGAACCAATAATTTCAGCTCGATGAGTTCTTTAAACAGATGCTCTGCGCGATCGAGCAAACCGGCTTTCATATAATCCTCACCCAGCTCAAACAGCGCATGAGCCCTCTGGTCCTGACTGAGAGTAGGCCTGGCAACCAGGTTTTGATGAATTTTAATCGCCCTGTCAACCTCTCCTCTGCGTCTGAACAGGCTACCCAGCGCCAGATGTGTTTCAGCTGTGTCATTATCGACTTCTGCCATGCGCACGAAGACTTCAATGGCTTTGTCCGGTTGTTCATTCAGCAGGTAATTCAAGCCTTTGAAATAGTCAGAACTGACATCAAAACAAGGCTTATTTCGTTTTTTTTGCTGACCGCGGCGCGCTGTCCACCAACCTGAGGCCGCTGCGACGGGTAATAGTAACCATAACAAGTCTTGCATTAATTAATATCCCTGAGTGGCAAACGCCTGAGATTGGATATCTCTTCGATACTCAGCTTGATATCCTTTTTCATCCTTGGATTTTCTCGTTTCACTCTAAAAATAATACTAAAAAAACTGAATAGGCCCCGTATTGAACCCATAATTAAGGCAAGAACAAGCAGCAAAAAAAGCAGAAATGCTGCTTTTTCGTAGTCATTCAGATAAACCGGTTCGGCATTCAATACTGAGAGTAATGCTGCCATCAATATTATCAGGGTTATCAGGACTATAGTTAGCAGTTTCACGGTGCCCTCTTGCTTTGATCTTTGGCTATTATTGTCATCAAGCACATATATTCATAATAACGTAGTTTAAACACCAATTTCATTATCCGTGCAATAAAAAAACCGCCATAATTGGCGGTTTTTTATTCGTTAAATAATTGATAAATCAGACTATTTCAAGAACCGGGTACTCATCTTTGCTGTTATCAACTCTTTCTCTAAGCTCTTTACCCGGTTTGAAATGAGGAACATGCTTTCCTGGCAAAGTAACAGAGTCTCCGGTTTTCGGGTTTCTTCCAACTCGGGGAGGCCTGAAATGCAATGAGAAGCTACCAAAGCCCCTTATCTCAATTCTCTGTCCCGTTGCCAATGCCTGGCTCATTTGTTCGAGTAGGCTCTTGACCGCCAATTCTACGTCTTTGTAGGCCAGATGACCCTGTTTTCTGGCGAGAGATTCGATGAGTTCAGATTTCGTCATTATTTTTTAATCCCCTTGCTGGGAGACCGTCCCTGGTCTCTAGTTTTTCAATAAATTCATTCACATATCTAATATTTAGAGAAAAACCAATGAAAAGTCAATACCTTATTTGGTTTGATTTTCCATTTGTTCCTTTAATATGTCACCCAAAGTTGCTGTACCATCACTATCGGCAGATCGACTATAATCTTCAATCGCTTTTGCCTCGTCTTCATTGTCCTTAGCCTTGATGGACAACATGATAGACCTGTTTTTACGGTCAACGCCCATAAACTTCGCCTCAACCTCGTCACCCACCTTCAGAACAGTTCTGGCATCTTCAACGCGGTCTCGTGTGAGTTCAGACGCACGCAGTATGCCTTCGATACCATCACCCAAATCGATAACAGCGGCTTTGGCATCAACTTCCTTGACTGTACCGGTCACGATTGAGCCTTTGGAGTATTCAGCTACAAAGTTGGAGTACGGGTCTTTATCCATTTGCTTAAGGCCGAGTGAAATTCTTTCACGCTCAGGGTCTATCGCCAGAATAACAGCTTCGATTTCATCACCTTTCTTGAAATTCCTGATAGCGTCTTCGCCCGTTGTATTCCAGGAAATATCCGACAGATGAATCAGGCCATCGATATAGCCATCCAGACCGACGAAGATGCCGAAATCGGTAATAGACTTGATAACACCACTGATCTTGTCGCCTTTGTTATGAGTAGTTGAGAAGTCTTCCCAGGGATTGGTCTGGCATTGTTTCATGCCCAGTGAAATACGACGACGCTCTTCATCGATATCCAGCACCACCACTTCAACTTCCTGACCCAGATGTACCACCTTGGCAGGATTAACATTCTTGTTAGTCCAGTCCATTTCAGATACATGCACAAGACCTTCGACGCCTTCTTCCAGTTCAATGAAACAGCCATAGTCAGCAATATTGGTGACCTTACCAAACAGGCGTTTGCCTTCCGGATAACGACGTGCAATACCCTGCCATGGATCTTCACCCATTTGTTTGAGGCCCAGAGATACACGATTTTTATCTTTGTCAAATCGCAGTATCTTGACTTCGATCTCATCGCCTACATTGACAATCTCGGATGGATGTTTAACACGTTTCCATGCCATGTCTGTAATATGTAACAGGCCATCGATGCCACCGAGGTCAACGAATGCACCGTAATCAGTAAGATTCTTGATAACACCCTTGGTGATACTGCCTTCTTCAAGATTCTGCAGCAGTGTTTCACGCTCTTCGCTGTATTCTTTTTCGACCACAGCGCGACGTGATACAACCACATTATTACGCAATTTATCCAGCTTGATGACTTTAAATTCCAGTTCCTTGCCTTCCAGATAGGAAGCATCCCGTACAGGACGCACATCAACCAGAGAGCCGGGAAGGAAGGCACGAATGTTGTGCACTTCGACTGTAAATCCACCTTTGACCTTGCCACTGATAATACCGGTAACGATATCTTCATTTTCCTGCGCTCTTTCAAGAAACGTCCAGGCTTCGGCACGTTTTGCTTTTTCACGCGATAAACGCGTTTCGCCATAACCGTCTTCGAGAGATTCCAAAGCAACATCAACTTCATCTCCAATCTGGATTTCCAGTTCGGATTTTTCATTATAGAATTGATCGATGGGGATACTGCCTTCAGATTTAAGACCGGCATTCACGACGACGACATCATTTCTTATATCAACTATAAGACCCTTCAGGATAGTGCCCTGGCGCATGTCGTTTGTCGCGAGGCTTTCTTCAAATAATTCTGCAAAACTTTCAGTCATTGGTTTAAATTCCCAAGCCCACTCGTGGCTTTGTCATTGCGTTGTTACCGTGAGGGATAATCAGTTGTTGGCAGTCACGGTTTTGTTAATTTCAATCAAAGATAACTTTGCCAGTATTTTCTTTGACCATTTTAAAACGTTTAATCCGGATGCTTGATATTGTTAACATGCAACAAGTGATTCACTTGCTGCATGACCTCATCAACTGTCATCTCCGATGTATCGATAACGATAGCATCATCTGCTGGTTTTAACGGCGCGACTGTTCTCGAAGCATCTCTTTCATCCCGTTCAGCTATCTCCCGGGAAAGGTCGGCAATGTTAACACTTAATCCTTTTTCTTTCAACTGTTTATGACGCCTCTCGGCTCTTTTTTTAGCACTCGCCGTGAGGTAGATTTTGAGGTCAGCATCAGGGAATATGACTGTACCCATATCACGTCCATCGGCAATAAGGCCGGGAGGCTGCCTAAAGGCCAGTTGACGCTCGAACAGGGCTTCACGCACACTTGGGATCACAGCAACAATCGAGGCATTATTGCCCATCTCCTCGGTGCGAATCTGTGCGCTGACTTCCTTGCCATCAAGGAATATATCGGCATTAATATTGTCACCCGGGCGAAACTCGACATCCAGCGCCCTGGCTAACGCGGTTACACTATTTATATCATTTAAATCAATATGATGACTTATAGCTGACAATGCCAGCAAGCGATAAAGTGCCCCACTATCCAGCAAATGCCAGCCCAGTCCATCGGCCATGATCTGGGCTATGGTTCCCTTTCCAGTGCCGCTGGGACCATCAATGGTAACAACAGGCATGGCATTCTTGTTCGTCAATGGCGTGTTCATGATGATATCTCGCTAGAGGGTGCTGATGGATAAGCCGAGACTCCGTGCTAATTCGACAAAACCCGGGAATGAGGTATCGACGTTGGCACAATCTTCGATGATAACGGGTTTTTGACAGCGTAAGGCAGCAATGGCAAATGACATGGAAATCCTGTGGTCACCATGACTGACCACCGTCCCCCCCTGTAACTCTCCGCTATCAATGATGATGCCATCCTCAGTAACCTCGGTACGAATACCCATTATTTCCAGTCCATCAGCCATCACCTGGATACGATCACTTTCTTTCACGCGCAACTCTCTGGCACCCGTCAGTACGGTCCTGCCTTCAGCGCAGGTAGCAGCGATAAATAGCACGGGGAATTCATCAATAGCCAGAGGAACCAGTGCTTCGGGTATCTCAATGCCTTTCAACTGACAGGATTGGATACGGATATCGGCAACCGGTTCTCCTCCGACTTCACGCGGGTTGAGTATTTCAATGCTGGCACCCATGAGTTTAAGAATATCAATGACGCCGGTACGGGTTGGATTAATCCCCACATGCTCAAGTGTCAGATCGGATCCCGGTGCAATACAGGCAGCGACCATAAAAAAAGCGGCGGAGGAAATGTCAGCCGGGATATCGATCGATGTCGCCTGCAATCGCCCGCCTCCCTGTAAACATACTTGTGAGCCCTGGCGTTCAACCTTATAGCCAAAACCCTGTAGCATACGCTCGGTGTGATCACGTGTCGGTGCGGGTTCGGTGACACAGGTCTTGCCTTGTGCATATAAGCCCGCCAGCAACAAACAGGATTTCACCTGGGCACTGGCTACCGGCAAGGTATATTCAATTCCTTTCAGGGTTTGATGACCCTTGATATGCAGCGGGGCTGTGCTGTTATCCGTCGAGCTGATATTTGCCTGCATGCGCGTTAGTGGATCGATGACGCGGCGCATCGGCCTTCCGGACAAGGATTTGTCACCAGTGAGTACACTGTCAAATGCCTGACCTGCCAGTAAACCACACATCAAACGCATGGATGTTCCCGAGTTTCCGAGGTACAGATCACCCTCTGGTTTCTGCAATCCATGCATGCCGACACCGAACACGCTCACATGGCCATTGTCAGGCCCTTCGATGTTGACACCCATAGCCTGAAAAGCTTTCAGTGTTGCAAGACTGTCTTCTCCCTGCAGGAAACCTGATATACGGGTTTGCCCTTCTGCGAGCGCTCCCAGCATAATCGAGCGATGCGAAATGGATTTGTCGCCGGGAACACGGGCATGTCCTTGTAAACGCCCACCCGGCTGTACACAAAAGGTAACATTCTTGCTGCTTTGTTGTGACATTTTACATCATCACCTTCATTTAATCTTTATCGGATGCAGACTGCTCTGCATAACGGTCACGTGCCTGTTTTGCACGTCTGAATATGGTTTCAAGTGTATCCGGGTCAGCCGCTGCAATGGCTTGCTTGATGACTTCCAGGTCTTGCTGGTAACGGTCCAGAATCTGGATAATGGCCTGGTTATTTTCGATACAAATATCTCTCCACATGATTGGATCGCTGGATGCAATACGACTAAAATCCCGGAAACCGCCGGCGGCATATTGAAATATTTCATCGCGATCACTCATGCTGGCCAGCGTATCGACGAGACCAAAAGCGAGAATGTGTGGCAAGTGACTGGTGGCAGCCAGTACTTCATCATGATGATGGACTGACATGTTTTGCACGATAGCACCCGCGGTTTCCCACATTGCCTTGACTCGATCGACTGAGGCCTGGGTGTTTTCCTGCAGTGGCGTCAGTATCACTCTTCGGCCCTGAAATAATTCAGCAAATGATGCATCAACCCCGTTTTGTTCAGTACCGGCAATCGGGTGACCGGGCACAAACTGCTGAATGGATTTAAGCAGATTTTTTCTTGCTGCCAGTTCAACATTGGCCTTGGCGCTACCGACATCAGTAATCACTGCATCAGGACTGACATGGGCATCTATTTTGCTGAAAATATCGGGCATAGCCCTTAATGGCACCGAAACGACAATCATGTCGGCACCTTGTACTGCCTGGGCTACATCAGTGGAATATTCATCTATTACGCCCAGCTCGACGGCACGCTGTAAATGTTCGACATTGCGGCTACAGCCAATCACAGATTTACAGGCATGCTTTAATCTCAAGGCTCGTGTCAGTGAACCACCAATTAATCCCACGCCAATAATACACAAACGATTGATCAAGCTTTGTTACCTGTAATGTTTTTCAAGGCCCGCACAAAACGATCGTTGTGCTGTTCAGAGCCGATAGTGACGCGCAGGAAATCCGGTAAATCATAGTTACTGATCGGTCTGATGATGATGCCCTGCTTTAAAAGACTCAGATAAACCTGCTCGCCGGGCAATGCAGTTTTGAAACTGAGAAAATTCCCGACCGAGGGTATATATTCAATGCCCATTTGTTCAAATTCAGAGGATACCTGCAGTAGTCCCTTGCTATTTGATTCAACGCTATGCTGAATGTGTGTGTGATCGGACAAAGCCGCTATGGCACCCGCCTGAGCCAGGCTATTGGTATTAAAGGGTTGTCGCACACGATTAAATAAATCAGCTATATGCGGATTTGAAATCGAATAACCGATACGCAGACCGGCCAAACCGTAAACTTTGGAAAATGTACGGGTAATAACGAGATTAGGGTATTTTTCAATCCATGGAATCGAGTTCGGATATTGCTTTTCCTGAACGTATTCCACATACGCTTCATCCAGCACAATAATCACGTGATCAGGTAAATCTTTTATAAAAGATTCGAGTGCTTCGCTTTGCAGCCATGTCCCTGTGGGATTATTAGGATTGGCAATAAAGATAACGCGCGTTTGCGGATCAACCAGTGCGCGCATATTGTCCAGGTTGTGGCCATAAGGCATCAGGCCATTAGCGGCATTCGGACTGGCTACATTCAAAGTTGCACCCACAGCCATACTGACCAACGGGTAGACGGCAAAGGCATGGCGTGAAAATACGGCATTATATCCGGGTGATAGAAACACTCTGGCCACAAACTCAAGAATGTCATTGGAGCCATTACCGAGTGTTATACAGGCCATATCGACATTACATTTTTCTGCCAATGCCTGCTTCAGGGCAAAACCATTACCATCAGGATAGATCTCAAGATCATTGAGTTCTGACTGACAAGCAGCAACAGCCAACGGACTCGGCCCAAGAGGATTTTCATTTGAGGCGAGCTTGATAATATCATCCAGCCCGTATTCCCTTGCCAGTTCGCTGATGGGTTTGCCAGGTGCATACGGCTGTATACTACGTACACCATCGACGGCCAGAGACGCAAAGTGTTGTCGGAGATCATTCATAAGGATTTTATAACACCGCGCGCGGATATGAGCCCAATACTTTAAACAGGGAGGTTTCTTTCTGCAGTTGATCCAATGCAGTTTTTACATCCGTGTTACTCACATGCCCTTCTATGTCGATAAAAAACACATAGTCCCACATGCCCCTTCTGGATGGCCGCGATTCAATACGGGTCATACTGATTTTATTTTCAACCAGTGGTGACAATAAGTGATGCAATGAACCCACTCTATTATCAGTGGCGCATAATAGTGAGGTTTTATCATGACCACTGGGGCCAACGTCCTGACGACCAATGATCAGAAAACGAGTGGTATTATCAGGTTCATCTTCAATATTAGCGGTAATTATATCCAGGCCATATATTTCAGCTGCACTATTGCCGGCGATCGCAGCACTGCCTGGTTCCAGTTTGGCAAGTTTGGCAGCCTCAGCATTACTACTGACAGCCACTAGCTCAATATGAGGGCAATTGGCATCCAGCCATTTCCGGCATTGCCCCAACGACTGCTGGTGAGAGAATATTTTGCGAATAGCAGACAGATCTTTTTGCGATGACAGCAAATAGTGATGTATCCTTAGTTCCACTTCGCCACAAATTTTCAGGCTCGTCGAAAGGAACATATCGAGCGTGTGATTAACCACTCCTTCTGTGGAATTTTCCACGGGCACAACGCCATAATGTGCATTGCCCGCTTCCACTTCACGAAAGACTTCATTGATATCAGCAAGCGATATGGTCTCTACAGAATGGCCGAAGTGCTTCAGCGCGGCAGCTTGCGTGAATGTCCCATCAGGCCCGAGAAAGGCAATCTTTAATACTTCTTCCAATGCCAGGCAAGCCGAGATGATTTCCCTGAACAAGCGTGCCATTTCCTCATTGCTTAACGGGCCTGTGTTACGTTGCTGGATATTCCTGAGAATACTGGCTTCGCGTTCCGGTCGATAAAAAACCACCGCTTCACCCGCAGCCTGTTTAACCTCTGCCACTTCCTGAGCGCAACGTGCACGCGCACTGATTAACTCCTGGATTTGTGTATCCAGTGAGTCTATGCGTACACGTATTTCTGAAAGTCGTTTTTCATCACTCATTAGTAGCTACCGCAGGCATTCCTGATTACAAGGCACGCACTGATAATACACCTTTGATTTTACCAATATCCTTAATCACATCATCTGATACTTCCTTTTCAACATCAACCAGAGTATAGGCCAGCTCACCCTTGGATTTATTGATCATATCGATGATATTCAGGTCCGCAGCGGCGAGCGCGGTTGAAATCTGACCCAGCATGTTGGGCGTATTACTATTGGATATCGCCAGACGAAAACCTGCGGCACGCGGCATATCAACAGCCGGGAAATTAACCGAATTCAGTATCGTGCCATTCTCAAGGAAGTCTCTGACTTGCTCAGCCACCATAATGGCACAATTATCTTCCGCTTCCTTGGTCGATGCCCCCAGGTGAGGCAAGGTAATGACACGAGGATGATTCTTCAGCTGGTTACTCGGAAAGTCGCAAACATAGGCATAGGCTTTACCACTATCCAGCGCTTGCACCATGGCATCATCATCAACAATACCATTACGGGCAAAGTTCAGAATAATAATATCGTCCTTCATTATCTTCAGGCGATCCTTGTTTATCAAGTGTCGTGTCGCATCAATAAGCGGTACATGAAACGTGACAAAATCCGATTTCGCCAACAGGTCGTCAACACTGGATGCTTGCTGCACTTTTGATGACAATTGCCAGGCTCCCTGTACTGTTATTTCAGGGTCATAACCAATAACGTTCATACCCAGGTCGAGTGCAGCATTGGCCACCCGGATGCCGATGGCTCCAAGACCAATGACACCCAGGGTACGTCCGGGCAATTCAAAACCGACAAAATTCTTTTTTCCGGATTCTACATTTTTACTGATGACGGCATCATCACCTTCAAGTTCACGGGCAAAACCCCATGATTGACATATATTTCTGCACGCCAGCAGCATACCGGCAATCACCAGCTCTTTGACCGCGTTGGAATTCGCCCCCGGTGCATTAAAAACCGGTATTCCTTTGGTACTCATTTTATCGACAGGAATGTTGTTCACGCCCGCACCGGCTCGACCAACTGCTTTTAAAGAGTCAGGAATTTCCATGTCATGCATTTTATAGGAACGCAATAATATGGCATCTGGATTCTGAATTTCAGAGGCTACCTCATAGCTCTCTCGCGGCAGCTTTTCGAGTCCTTTAACGGCTATATTATTCAACGTAAGAATTTTATACATTTTTGATTTCTTTCCTGTGTATTTATTTAATACTGAAGTGATCAGGCATGCGCGGGAGCAAATTCGTGCATAAAGTCTATTAGCGCATCGACACCCTGTTCAGGCATGGCATTATAGATGCTGGCACGCATACCACCGACAGAGCGATGTCCTTTTAAAGAAGCCAGGCCTTTCTCTGCTGCTTGCTTGAGAAATGCTCCATCTTGTTCTGCATCAGTCAGCGTAAACGGCACATTCATCCACGAACGCGATTTCATTTCTACCGGGCTATGATAAAAAGACGATTCATCAATCGCATTATATAACTTCATAGCCTTGCGTTGATTGATATCGGCCATTGCTGTCAAACCACCTTTTTGTAACAGCCACTCAAATACCAGTCCTGCCAGATACATGGCAAAAGTGGGTGGTGTGTTATACATGGAATCATTGTTGGCATGGATGGAATATTGAAACATGCTGGGCGTTTTATCCTGCGCAGCACCAATCAAATCTTCGCGTATAATCACCAGTGTTAAACCCGCAGGGCCTATATTTTTCTGCGCGCCTGCATAGATAAGGCCAAAGCGTGACACATCCACAGGACGTGAAAGGATAGTCGATGACATGTCTGCCACCAGAGGTACATCTCCACATTCAGGAATATACGGAAACTCAACTCCTCCTATTGTTTCATTGGGCGTATAATGCACATAGGCCGCTTCCGGATTTAATGTCAATTCCGCCATATCCGGAGTGCTGGTAAAATTGTCCTGCTCACCTGTCCAGACAACGTTCACATCACAATATTTCCTGGCCTCTGCAATGGCTTTTTTTGACCATGCGCCAGTATTGATATAATCGACCTG
>Ga0316205_10000593_pt1 | contig 62320 bp, 59 predicted proteins | sample 3monthpyrite_MG_FD_204941 | JGI IMG/M metagenome (GOLD analysis project Ga0316205, IMG submission 204941) | Microbial mat bacterial communities from mineral coupon in-situ incubated in ocean water Damariscotta River, Maine, United States -... | ecosystem: Environmental > Aquatic > Marine >...
GTAAAGAAAGCCTGTTCTTGTTAGGGCACAAAACGCCCTTTATACTGGCAGCAGATTCAGCCGCTTTGCACCTTATTCAGCATATCCGTGATGAAGCACATCGCTTTGCGATCACAGGGCATCGAGCACGACGCGCTAAAGCGCGACAGAAGTCGGTACTGGAAGACATACAAGGACTTGGCGCAAAACGCCGTCAACGTTTATTAAAAGAGTTTGGTGGTCTGCAAGCAGTCAGCCGGGCTGGCATCGAAGATTTAGCTAAAATTGAAGGGATAAGTAAGGCATTAGCACAACGAATTTATGATGTGTTTCATGCCGACAACAACTAATTTATGAAATTAAATACACCTAACATCCTAACCCTAACCCGCATCGCGGTAATACCGCTGCTTGTACTGGTTTTCTTTCTCCCCTATGACTGGGCGAGACCAGCATCAGCGGGCATATTTGCTGTTGCCGCCTTTACCGACTGGTTGGATGGCTATTTAGCCCGTAAATTAAATCAAACCTCCCGCTTTGGTGCCTTTTTAGATCCCGTGGCCGATAAACTCATGGTCGCAGTGACCCTAATTTTACTGGTTGTTGCTGATCCATCCCTTTGGATGGCATTGCCTGCCATTGTCATCATTGGCCGTGAAATTGCGATTTCAGCACTTCGGGAGTGGATGGCTGAAATCGGCGAACGTACCCAAGTAGCCGTGTCCTACATAGGTAAAATCAAGACAGTAGGGCAGATGCTTGCCTTATTATTACTGCTCTATAGCGCGCCGATAGCGAGCTTCCCAACCTATGAAGTTGGACTAGTCTTGCTCTATATTGCGGTGGTGCTAACGCTCTGGTCGATGGCGATATACCTCAATGCAGCATGGCCCGCGCTGACTGGAAAAGATATTGATAATAATAATGAAAATAATGGCTCTAGTGCTTGACTCTAGCCCCGGTGTCTCTACAATACGCACCTCTTAACGCGGGAATAGCTCAGTGGTAGAGCACAACCTTGCCAAGGTTGGGGTCGGGAGTTCGAGCCTCCTTTCCCGCTCCAAACACAATCGGGGAAGTGGTCCAGCATCACTTCCCCGTTTTTGTAAATGAAACATGGCGGAATGGCAGAATGGCTATGCAGCGGATTGCAAATCCGTGGACCTCGGTTCGACTCCGGGTTCCGCCTCCATTCATTTATTTAGTTAGGCCTATCTAGCCTTGGTAAAACAGGGTGTTAGATTGAGAACAATGTTACCTGCCCAGGTGGCGAAATTGGTAGACGCAAGGGACTTAAAATCCCTCGGTGGCAACACCGTGCCGGTTCGATTCCGGCCCTGGGCACCATTTCATCAATCTCATTGTAGTAACCAAAACTACGACGGTATTGTGCACTTTCTAGTTGTCAACAGCTACCAAACCTTCTCATCAATTTTTAAATTCAATTTAATATTCCGCTTAGTAATCAACAATATAAATTGTTTTTTTACATATCGAGTAATCTCAATTTATTAGCGAGCTGGATAGATAGTATATACCGGTATATACTTTGCGGCATGTTCATTAAAGCCGTCACAGATGCCCTTAATAATGCAAATATCACTTATGCATTAGTCGGTGGCTATGCTGTGGCCCTCCATGGGGCAGTGCGAGGGACTATTGACTTGGATTTCGTGATTGCATTAGAGCAAACTCAGTATGAAAATGTAGAAAATGCATTGATTGGAATAGGTTTAGTGCCAAGATTACCGATTTCTGCAAAAGACGTGTTTCAATTTCGTGAAGAATATATTGAAAAACGCAATTTAATTGCCTGGTCATTCATCAATCAAGCAAATCCGCTTGAAGTTGTTGACATCATTATTACTCATGACGCGAAGAAAATGCAGACAAAAACACTGCTAACCGATGGCATGACGATACAAATTGCGACAAAAGACGAACTAATTAAGATGAAAAAAGCCTCTGGACGTCCTCAAGACTTAGCCGATGTTGACGCTTTAGAGAAACTGTAATGAAACCAGTTCAATACTTCACAAACGAATACTTGGCGCAATGTAGCGACGCAACGCCCAGTCAAATTTTAGCGTTTCTTGAACAATTTAGACTCATGCAAGCCTATGCACTCAATAAGGCGAGCACGCCAATTCCTTCAAAGTTAATCAGCATCAAAATGCCTGAAGATCTGCTGGCTACATTTCGCGCCAAGTGCGAAGTAGGCAACGTAAAATATCAAACACAGATAAAAACGCTAATGAAAGATTGGTTAACAAACCAATAACTGTGAATAGTTCACATCTATTTTTACCCTAAATTGTCACAATAAGCCCATAAGCTATGCAAAACATACAGTTTTGGCCTATTGTTAAGCAATCAAGTAGAATGCGCCGCGGGGAAAGTCTTGATCTGACTATTTAGGGATATATAGGGAAAATGAGGGCAGGAGCAGCACGTTACACCACGATATTGCCAACACTCTTGGCATTAATTCAGTGGGCAGTCGATCCGTTTTTAACGGTCGGAACGGGCTTTTTACTCTTAAATTACTTCAACATTCCGTTTGATAAACAATACATCCACCTTGCCATAGTTGTCTTTTTACTCGCTTTACTCATTTTTAGACAAATTGACCTGTTTTCATCATGGAGCACCGGCGACATTCGTGCTCAAACCAGCAACTTAATGATTTCCTGGGCAATGATGATTCTAGTATTGGTCTTTTTAGGCTACCTCACCGACAGCGTCGAACTGTTCGATAAAACCGTGTTATTCACTTGGGCATGGCTCACCCCAATCGTTATATTGGCGGTGCACTTTGTTATTCGTAAACTATTGCTGTTTAGCCTGCGCTTTGAGAAGCATCGGCGCAATGTCGTGATCGTCGGCATTAACGGCCAAGCAAGGCAACTGGCCACGGATATCTGCAATGATCAAGGCAATGGTCTCACACTTAAAGGCTATTTTGATGATCGCGGTGAAGATCGCACAGGCAAATGCGAACAAGCTGGTTATCTAGGTAAAATGAACACACTGGTAGATTACGTTAGAAACAACAACATCGACCTTATCTACATTACCTTACCGATTCGCGACCAACAACGGGTACTCGATTTACTCGACCAGCTGCACGACACCACTGCCTCGATTTACTTTACCCCGGACATCTTTGTCTACGATTTGATTCAATCCCATATGGACAGTATCGGTGATACACCGCTAGTAGCATTATGTGAAACCCCGTTCAGCGGGACCAACGGTGTTATTAAACGTCTCAGTGACATCCTGTTTTCATCCGCGATATTGATCCTTATCTCGCCCATTCTGCTTCTCATCGCCATTGCAGTAAAAATTAGCTCTAAAGGGCCAGTGTTTTTTAAACAAAAACGTTATGGCTTAGACGGACAAGAAATCACCGTGTATAAATTCCGCTCCATGACAGTGTGCGAGAATGATTGCAACGACATCAAACAAGCCACCCGCAACGATGGCCGCGTAACCAAGCTCGGTAAAATACTGCGTCGCTACTCGCTTGATGAACTACCACAATTTTATAACGTCTTGCAGGGACGAATGAGCACCGTCGGCCCACGCCCACACGCCGTTGCGCACAACGAACTCTACCGTGGCCAAATAAAAGGCTACATGATTCGGCACAAAGTAAAACCAGGCATTACTGGTTGGGCACAAGTGAATGGTTTTCGTGGCGAAACAGACACCGTTGAAAAAATGCAAAAACGCGTAGAATACGATTTAGATTACTTACGAAACTGGTCACTGGGGTTAGATTTTACTATCGTTTTTAAAACCATCATTGCTGTTTTCCAAAATGAAGATACTTACTAATGAACAAAAAAAGCACCAATACTGTTTGGCATAACGCCACCGTTACACGCGAACGTCGTGAAGAACTTAGTGGCCATAAAAGTGCAATCTTGTGGTTTACTGGTTTATCTGGTTCCGGTAAATCAACCCTCGCACACAGTGTTGAAGAAAAATTACACCAAATGAATTGCAAAACATTTGTATTTGATGGCGACAACGTCCGCCACGGTCTTTGTGGCGATCTCACATTTAGCGATGACGACCGCAAAGAAAACCTGCGTCGCATCGGTGAAATGACAAAACTGTTTCTTGAAGCAGGGACTATTTCACTGACCGCTTTTATCTCACCCTTTAAAGAAGACCGGCAAAAAATTCGCTCCATGGTGCCACACGGAGATTTTATTGAAATCTACTGCCGTTGCCCCATCGGAAAGTGCGAAGAGCGTGATGTCAAAGGGCTCTATAAAAAAGCTAGAGCAGGGGAGATACCACACTTCACTGGTATTAGCTCACCCTACGAAGAACCAGAAAAGCCCGAAATCGTTGTTGATACGGATGGCTCAGTGAGTCTTGAAGAAACAGTCGATAATGTGCTCGCTGTATTAAAATCAAAAGGCATCCTTGCGTGAAACAATTATTAGACAATGTTATCGACATCGCCAAAAAAGCTGGCGATGCAATTATGGCCGTTTATAACAGCGACGACTTCAACGTGGAACTTAAAAACGATGACTCGCCACTCACAAAAGCAGACATCGCCGCCAACGACGTGATCGTTGCAGCGCTTACCAAATTAACCCCAGAAATTCCGATTCTCTCAGAAGAATCCGCCAAAGCACCTTATGAAACGCGCCAGCATTGGAAAAAATTCTGGTTAGTTGACCCGCTTGATGGCACAAAAGAATTCATCAAACGCAACGGCGAATTCACCGTTAACATCGCACTGATAGAAAATGGCAAACCCATCCTAGGCGTTGTTTACGCCCCAGTACTCAAACATACCTACTCAGGTGCTGAAAGCTTAGGCGCATTCAAACAAGAAGACAATCATCCGCAACAAGCAATTAAAGTAGCCGATCACCGCAACCAAAAACTAAAAGTAGTTGCCAGCCGCTCACATGCTGGCCCAGACTTACAAGCCTTTCTCGATAAACTTGAAGACTATGATGTCATCAGCATGGGCAGCTCACTCAAACTCTGTTTAGTGGCAGAAGGTAAAGCACACCTTTACCCGCGACTCGGCCCAACCATGGAATGGGATACAGGCGCAGCGCATGCTGTGGTGAATGCAGCAGGTGGACAAGTAAATAATTTAGATAATGAGCCACTTCAATACAATAAAGCAGAACTTTTAAACCCATTTTTTATGGTTGTAGGCAATCCAGCATTCGAATTTAGCAACGATGCCAAATAATTTCGCTTACATCGCCTTACTTTTATGGCCATTTATAGCACTTTTTTTTTATAAGCGCTTACCTGTATTAAATGCCACGTTTTGGACGATTGTAGGTGGTTTTTTACTCCTGCCGGTTAAAACCGAAATTGATTTTCCCTTTATCCCTCCGCTGGATAAAGAATCAATACCAATTATTGCGGCACTAATTGGTTGCCGATATATCAAAAAAGTAAACGTAAAATTACTTCCAGAAACTGGTGCTGCACGTTGGTTAGTTCTTATCTTTCTATTAACACCTTTTATTACCACTTATAACAACCAAGAAACCTATAACTTCATACCTGGCTTAACTTTACATGACACGATATCGGCAATAATTAGGCAATACATTATAATCCTGCCATTTATTTTAGGTATGCAACTTGTTAAAACGCATAAAGACCAATTGCTGATTTTTAAATTATTAGTTATATCAGCATTGTTTTATTCAGTTTTGATTTTATTTGAAATAAGAATGAGTCCACAATTACACGCTTGGGTTTATGGTTTTTTCCCGCATAATTTCGGGCAACAGATGCGTTTCGATGGCTTCAGGTCAGTTGCTTTCCTTGGTCACGGTTTACTTGTAGCCATGTATATCGCAATTGCACTAGGTGCAGCAAGCATGCTTTTAAAAGAAAAAATAAAAATTAAAATACTACCTCCATGGCTAATTATCCTCTACTTTATTATCTTGTTACTGTTAGCCAAAACAGTCGGTGCTTTTTTGCTTGGCATGACATTATTTGCAGCAATAGTATGGCTGCCTATAAACATAACTAAAAAAATTGCAATCACCTTAATGGTTATGGTTGCTACTTACCCATTACTTTCAATACTTGACATTTTCCCTCATCAAAAATTAATCCAATTGGCAACTAGTTTTGATGTGGCAAGAGGTGAGTCATTGAGCTTTCGGTTTGCACAAGAAGCACAATTACTCGCGCATGCACAGGAAAAGATTTTTTTTGGCTGGGGCGGTTGGGGTAGAAATCGTTTAGCTACGTCAATAACCGATGGGTTTTGGATAATTACATTAGGTGGTTATGGGCTTTTTGGTTTTGTTTCAATGTTCGGCTTAGCTGTTTTGAGCGTGTGGAAAGCTGTTAAGTGCAGTAACTATTTAAAAGGTACAAATGAGCAGCAGATAATTTTATATCATGCGCTGGTAGTGTCTGTGATAATGGTTGATCAACTACCTAACGCGTCCTTATCAGCTTGGCTATTTTTTATAATTGGGGCGTTATTAGGGCGCGTCAATCACGTAAAATTTGAACATAAACGTAATAACTTAAGAGCCATATAAGATAGCCATATTATTAATATTCATTAAGCAGCTCAATATTGGCTGCGTGATTTATTAAAGCGCAGGTTATTCGGGGTATACATGAACGCAGGTATTAAAAAATTACTTTCTCTATTCAGATCAGGGGAAAAGAAAATACTGTTTAGATTGCTACTACTTACTATTATAGCGGCTATACTCCAGCTGGCTGCAATCCTTTCAATTATGCCCTTTATTGCGGTACTTGCGAATCCAGAGTTAATTGAAAAGAATGCTCTTCTAAGTGGGGTAAAGGCGTATTTAGACTTTTCAACGCAGGCGGAAATGCTGTCCTTTAGTGCTGTACTTATTATTGTAACTTTGCTTTTGTCAAATACCATGCAAGCATTGAATGTCTGGCAAATAAAAAAAATCGGTTCCAACTTTGGCCGCACGCTATCTATTCGATTAATGCGCGAATATATTTCGAGACCATACCTCTATTTTGTTAGCACTAATAGCGCCGTATTCATAAAAAATATAAATCAAGAAACTGAGCGTGTTGCAAATGGTGTTCTGATCCCTTTATTACAAGCCGTCGCGGGACTTATCAAAATTCTGTTTATTGTTTTACTGCTTGTGCTAGTGAACGTGTGGGTGACCTTAAGTATGGCGGTCTTTATTGGTCTCAGCTATGTGCTCATTGGTTATCTGGTAAAAGGTCGTCTGACACGTGTTGGGCAGGAAGTATCACAGCTTGCAAGCCAAAAATACAAGGTAGTCAAAGAGCTTTTTGGTGGCATCAAGGAGGTAAAATTACTCGGCAGGGAAGATGTCTTTATGAAAAAATTTGAAAAAAATACGGCCTCCATGACAAGCCATATTATTTTTGGTGATGTCGTGGCCCAACTGCCAAAGTATCTTCTTGAAATAGTCACTTTTGGGTCGCTGCTGGCGATCAGTTTGTATCTTCTTACAAGTGAAGCGGATTCAAGTCAGCTGCTGCCGATAATTGGTTTATTTGTCATTGCGGGTTATAGAATGATGCCTGCAATGCAAGAGGTATACGGTAGTTTCACAAAGATCAAATATGCTCTGCCGGCACTTGAACTGATTTGCAAAGAATTTTCCAAGGCAAATATTCATGAACAACAATTAGAACGCGAGGATGATGGCAGTCGTTTGCCAATTCATAAAATAATTACACTCGATAATTTATTTTTTACTTACCCCGCTGCCACAAGTCCTGCCTTAAATGGCCTGAACATGGAAATACCCGTTAACAGCAGTATTGGACTGATAGGTGCCAGCGGCTCAGGGAAATCAACACTGGTAGATATTCTTCTTGGACTTATGCAACCACAACGCGGTGAATTGAAAGTAGACGGAATTTGTATCGGCTCAAATAATTTACGCGAATGGCAAAACAATATAGGTTATGTTCCACAGCATATTTATCTTACTGACGACACACTCACCAAAAATATTGCCTTAGGTGTGCCCGATAACGAAATAGACATGCGGGCAGTTGAAAAGGCTGCCCGGGCTGCAAGTTTACATGAGTTCATCGTCTCTGAACTAGCACTGGGCTATGACACTGAAGTCGGCGAACACGGGGTTCGCCTTAGTGGCGGCCAACGTCAGCGTATCGGTATTGCGCGGGCGCTCTATCACGAACCTAGTATATTGATGCTCGATGAAGCCACCAGTGCATTAGATAGCATAACGGAAATGGCTGTGACCGAAGCCATAACGAAATTAAGCGGGAAGATCACCTTAATCATGATCGCACATCGCACTAGCACGTTGGTTAGCTGTGATGTCATCTATCGCATGGCTGAAGGAAAGATTATTGAGTCAGGAAACTATCAAAATTTAATGGAAAGCAGTGAAGAGTTTTATAAACTAGCTAAGTCAAAAAAATCACCACCACCTCTTTAATTAACTGACCAGCTAAAAAACATGTTCACTAATTTAATAATTATTATTCTAAAAGTAATTGATAAAATACGCAGTCGATTTCAATTTTTATACATAACTATATCAAGCAGAATAGGAGATTTTTTTAAACTTAACCCAAAGGTCATCGATAATCAGGAATGTTTGATAACTGACAAAAAACGAATATTAATTATTGGTGTCGCTCTTGGTGATAGAAAAAATCACTATAATCATATCTCATCGACACTAAGTAAATCAGAACGCCATGAAGTCCAGCAGGTTTGGGCTATATTGAAATCAAACAGCAAAATGAAATCACTTCGAAATGTTAAACATATTTATATCGATGAATATATCCCTCGTACTAAATTAATTAATTCGCTTTTTAATGAACATTCAGACAAACAATATGATTTTATAATCATAGTTGATGATGATATTAGGCTACATAACGGCTTTTTAGATAAATTCATAAACATGCAGGATCATTTCGATTTTTCAATTGCCCAACCTGCGAGAACAATCGACAGTACAATTTCTCATGAAATAACTAGGCAGAGGCCTGATTTATTAGCGAGACAAACGTTATTTGTAGAAATCGGTCCTCTAGTATCAATTCGGCATGATGCGCAAAAACTTATTTTACCATTAGATGAGAGATCGCCTATGGGTTGGGGGCTTGATTATGTTTGGCCTCACATGATTCAAAAAAATAACATGAAAATGGGAATAATTGATTCTGTACCAGTTGCGCACACGCTCAGGCCTGTTGGAGAAAGTTACAAACCGGAAAATGCCTATGACGTAATGGTTGATTATCTGCAGACAGTTGAACATTTAAATGAAATTGACGCACATATTGTACTCAAAAATTATAGTAAAACTGAATCTGTATTTTAGAGTTTAAAATTAATGGATATGATTTTAGGTAGGTAAAAATGAAAAAATCTAAAATAGAAAATATAGATGACGTGATAATGTCGCCATTATTTATAGTTGGTGCACCACGTAGTGGTACTACTTGGCTACAGCGTATGTTCTTATCGCATCCTTCTGTGGCTGGCGGACAGGAGACAAATTTTTTTACTTTTTTTGCTCCAGCTATCACATCCGTTGAATTGGTGCCAACAGACAATGAGAGAGTAGTCGGATTATCACCTTATTGGGCAAAAAGAGATTTCTACGAAGAGATTAAAGTGTTATGGAAAAAAACTTTTACCCCCCTAATAAGTGAAAACGAGGGACATAGTTTATTGGTTGAAAAAACGCCTGATCATTGCTTCCAAATGGAAAGCATAAAAAAGATATTACCGAATTCAAAATTTATTCATATTATACGAGATAGCCGATCTGTAGTGGCATCTATGCTAGCAGCTAGCCAAGACTGGGGGCGACACTGGGCACCTTCATGCGCCAAAGATGCATCTATCAAATGGTGGCGTTCAGTGACATCAGGGCGTTTAAATGGGAGTGATTTGAATGAATATGAATACCTTGAAGTTCATTATGAATCTTTACTAGCACACCCAAAAATAGAGTTGGAAAGAATATTTGATTTTTCGGACTTAACTTACAATGATGAGTTAATTACAAAGATTGTTGAAGAGAACTGTTTCGATAAACAGAAAAACTCTACAAAAGCAGCTTTCGTTGCAACGCAAGGTGATCAACTTATTGAACCCAAGGGCTTTCACCGTAAAGGTACAACGGATAGTTGGAAGACTGACCTTTCATGGATAGAAAAGCTAATCGTCTGGCGGTACACGCGGCGCCTGATGCGCGAATGTGGCTACACGTGGCGCGGCTTTGTAGGAAAAGGAGATGACTAACATAAAGGAACATCTACCAGCTGTCTCTGTCGTGATGCCACTATACAATCAAGAGCCTTATGTTGAGGCCGCTGTACGTAGCATACTGACACAGACATTCACTGATTTCGAACTAATCATAATTGATGATGGTTGTACCGATGATTCGTTATCGATTGTTCAACGACTTGCGGAAAGCGATGTACGCATGCGCATCTATAGTCAGGAAAACCAAGGTCGTGCAGTGAGTAGAAATCGTGGCGTAGAGCTGGCACGTTCTGACCTAATTGCTATGCTTGATCCAGATGATATAGCCATTCCTAATCGGTTGGCGCTTCAAATTGACTTCATGCATAAGCATCCCGAGTGCGTGGTATTAGGTGCGCAGTTCGAATCAATATGTATGGAGGGAGTACCATTGTTTGAGCACAATGTACCATTAGATCATCCAAGCATCGAGGCGCGGTTACTTGAGGATGATGGTCAAGCTATGCCACAAAGCACAAGCATGTTACGCCGTAGTTTTTGTAAGGCAGCAGGCGGCTATGATCCACAATATGCTGCAGGTGAAGACACTGACCTATTTTTGCGGATGGCGCTTATAGGAAAGTTGGCCAACTTGCCGCAAACGCTATTACAGTATCGTCAACATCTGAAAAGCTCAGTCAATACGCCAGGTAGACCGGAGTATACTGATTACAGACAACGTACTGAGCGTGCTTGGCAGCAACGTGGCATGCAACTGCCAAAAAATTTTCAACATTGGTCGCAGTCCATCAAGGAAACTGAACCAAGAGAAATAATGTTGCGCTGGGGCTGGAATGCTTTCAAACGTAATGAGTTTGCCGCAGCGAAACGCTATGTCCGAATTTTGTTACGGTTAAATATATTGAATATGCAGGCATGGCGTTTGTTTTATTGCATAATGAGAGGAAGATAAGGTGAGTAAAATTGAGAACAACCCAAAAGTAAGTATCTTAATGGGGGTTTACAATTGTGAAAGATATCTCAGTGAGGTAATCGAAAGCTTACTTGCACAAACAATGAGTGATTTTGAATTTATTATCGTCAATGATGGTTCTACTGATGGTACCGCAAACATTCTTGATCGTTATGCAACTAAAGATAAGCGTATTCGTATTATTACCCAAGAAAACCAGGGGCTGGGGTCCTCGATGAACCGTGCTCTAGAATTGGCACAAGGTAATTATATAGCCAGATCAGATGCCGATGATTTTTCCTACCCCCAACGCTTGGAGCAACAAGTAAAATTTTTAGAGAATCATCATGAAGTGGTAGCTGTTGGAACGTCAGTTAAGTTAATAGATCCATTAGGCATTCCCATTCGTCTGCGAGCAATGGAACATAAACATGAAGCTATCGAAGCTGAATTACTTAAAGGTAATGGCAGTGCTATTTCTCAACCTAGTGTCATGATGCGAGCGGATGCGTTGAGAAATATTGGTGGTTACGATAGTCGATGGCTTGTAACCGAAGATCTAGACTTGTTTTTACGTCTTGCTGAGATCGGGCAACTTGCTAATATGACTGAGGTGCTGGTTAACTGGCGGCAACATTTGTCGAGTGCAAATCACACCAAGCGTGAACAACAACTAAAGGAATCGCGTGCGTTATTGGAAGAGGCACACAAAAAAAGAGGTTTGAACTTCTGTCCAAGCAAAATGAATAAAAGATCTGAGATTTCGAGGCCTTTGCATCTACAACGCTGGGGATGGAATGCTTTAAGTAAAGGTTACCGAAAAGCTGCCTTAGGGTATGCTTTTGATTCATTGAGAGCAATGCCATTTTCATGGCAAAGCTATAAATTATTAGGGTGTATATTAAGGGGAAAATAGCTCTTTTCCTAAGGTCGAAGATATTATGAATTCTTTTAATAATAACACCTCACAACAAAGTAATGATTTGCTATATATTGATGATGTTGAAATTACGATCAATGATGGTTTATGGCGCCTCGATTATGTAATTCATGATGGCACCGATAAAAACCCTATCTTCTTTGAAGTGCAACTACCTTCCTCGCTTAAGGCGTCGAAACTAACAGCGCCTATACCAACGGGAGAGGTTGCGCTTTTAAGCACTATAATGCCGGCAATGAAAAGTGGGAAATCAATCGAAAATGTTCCATATATTGCGGATGATACATTTCAGGATAATATTGCAAAAGCCCAAAGAATACTGATTGATTGGTTTAGCTATTCATTTGTAGCGATTACTCATGATAAAAATAACAAAATAAAACCTCAGCTTTTAAAGAAGAACGGGTTGCATGCCATGTTTTTTTCTAGTGGCGTTGATTCATGGCACACCCTTATTGAAATGAAAGCGGATATAAACGCATTGATTGCAGTTAATGGCTTTGATGTCCCTTTGTCTTCACCCGAGGCCTGGGAGCTAGTTAGCGATAAATTGTCCCAAGCTGCAAGAAAACTTGATTTGCCATTAATTACTGTTAAAACAAACTTAAGGGATTTTTCTGACAAATATGTTTGTTGGGATCACTACCATGGTTCGGCTCTAGGAGCTGTTGCTGCTGTATTGTCACCAATAATATCTACAGTATATATATCGTCATCATTCACATTTGAAAAATTATATCCTTATGGGTCACATCCAAAACTTGATGTTTTGTGGTCAGCTACAGGGCGAAGGCTTATCCATTATGGATGTCATGCGAACCGTATAGAAAAAACTAAAATCCTAGTTAATAACAAAATCGCCCGAGAGTATCTTAGGGTCTGCTGGAGAGCCCCAGAAAAATACAATTGCTCCAATTGTCAAAAATGCACAATTACCATGTTAGGCATTGAATTGCATGGTCAACTTAAAAACACACCATCATTCATGGATTCAGATCTTGTTGAGTTAACAAAGAAATATGCAAACTTTAATGACAGTGCTCCAGCCATATACTTTAATGAATTAATAAATTCTTTTAGAAAACAAGATCCAAAGAGCAAAATACTTGCTGAATTGCTGATGGCTAAGAAGAAACAACGGATTGAACGATTTTTGAACCGTATACACCTTGGGTTAGGATTAAAAAAGCTGTTTAAGAGAACACTTTTTTTAAAATAAAATATTTTTACATGGAACGTTATGCGAATACTAATTGACAATAGTAGTTACAATTTAATGAATCATGGTGATTTTGCCATGCTAGTATCCACCGCCAAAAAGATAAAGGAAATAGATCCAAACTCGGATATTAGAATATTGACCGATGCACCTGCAGAATTAAATAAAATAATTCCACATGCAAAGCCCGTCTCGCCGAAAGGACGAAAACAGTGGCAGGTGGGATGGAATATTATAGGTGCGCTACATAAATTTTTTCCATCAAAATATCATAACTGGTTAGAATTTCAGGAACGTAAATTTATAATAAAATACCCTGATTTTTCACGACGCTGGATTTCTCGAAGGCTTAGTCGCCGAGGCTATGCTCTATCGCATATGCATGATTTTCTAGACGAAGTAAAAGCTGCTGATATTGTAATATCCTCAGGTGGTGGTTTTGTTACGGATTCTTTTTTAAACCATGCTTCCAGCCTACTACAAACATTAGCATTAGCTCAATCTTATGGTAAACCTACCGCCATGTTCGGTCAGGGCTTAGGGCCTGTAACTGATAATAAATTATTATCATGGTCAAAATTTGTATTACCAAGACTAGAGCGGTTATCGCTTAGAGAAGGCCTATATTCAAAACCTTTTGCTATATCCATAGGTGTTCCTGAAGATAAAATTAATGTTACTGGTGACGATGCCATTACTATGACTAATAGCAAAAAACCAATCATGCTGGGTGATGCAATCGGCATTAACATTCGTATTGCAAGCTACTCAGGCATGGATAAAAATGATCTTGCTGGAATAAAAGAGAAATTAGATGCCTGTAATAAGAGAATTGGCACCCAATTATGCGGGATTCCTATTTCATACAACGATGATGATTCTGACATGCAGTCATTACATTATTTTTTAAGTACAAAAATGGCAAGTGAAGCTGAATCTTTAAGTACACCTGATAAGATTATTGAGCAGGTTAAAAAATGTCGTATCGTCGTAACAGGTAGTTACCATGGTGGTGTGTTTTCTTTATCTCAAGGTGTAAGTGTCGTCGCCATAGTTTCAAGCGATTATTACAGACAGAAGTTTGAGGGACTACAATCCCAGTTTGGCGTCGGTTGTACTATCGTTGACCGAAACAGTTCGGCGTTTCATGCTGATCTCGAAGCTGCAATTTATAAAAGCTACAATGCAGCAGAAAGTGTTAGAGTGACTTTACTGAATAAAGCAGAAGAACAGGCAATGTTAAGTGAATTATCGTATAGAGTTTTTTTTATGCGAGCCCACGTTAAGGGAAATACCTTTCAAGGTAGATATTGAAATGAATTCACAAATTGTATTAAATTATGCTTTCAATTCTTTGTGCCCAATGTCATTTCCATGGCAAGTCACAATCAATTGGCTTGCATCATCAAAGAAAGGTAGACGGTAATGCCTAGGGTGTCAGTTATTCTACCTGTCTTCAATGCAGGCCAGTACCTTTCAATAGCGCTGGATAGTGTACTAAGTCAAACGTTTCGAGACTTTGAATTGATTGCTATAGATGATGGGTCTACAGACGGGTCTTTAAACTTACTTCAAGAGCTTGCTAAGTCAGATTCTCGAATTCGCGTCATAACGAGACCAAACAAAGGACTTGTGGCGACGTTGAATGAAGGCATCACACTCTCAAAGGGTGAGTACTTAGCACGCATGGATGCCGATGATATTTGCCGCCCCGAACGCTTTGAAAAACAAGTGGCATATATGGACATTAACCCTGATTGTATTGCACTAGGCACAAGAGTTTTACTTATCGATTCAGAAGGCTGTCCAATAATGGACTTTGCACTTGAGCGTGACCATAGAGAAATTGATTCGGCACACCTCGCGGGTAAAGGGGGCGCCGTTGTCCATCCTGCAGTAATCATGCGAAAAGAGGCTGTCTTACGCATAGATGGTTACAGGGCCGAGTATAAACATGCTGAGGACCTAGACCTTTTTTTACGGCTTGCGGAAATCGGACGTCTATCTAATCTGCCAGATGTCCTGCTCGAGTATCGCCAGCATCTCACCAGTATTGGGTACACGCAACGACCTTTGCAACAACAAGCTGCGGATGCCGCAATAGCAGATGCTTACCGAAGAAGAAAAATATCCCCAGAATCGAAGATGGATAATACTATTCCACTCGTAAAAACATCTTCTATTGTTGAAATTTACGTTAAGTGGGCGTGGTGGGCACTGTCAGCAGGTAATATTACAACGGCAAGAAAGTACGCGTTTAAAGCATTCAAATTCAATCCGTTAAATATTAAAAATTTAAGGTTATTAGCCTGCGTTATTAGAGGCCGCTAAATTAAGCGATTTATCATTATGCGAATTACATTTATTTTACCAACAGTTAATATGAGTGGCGGAATACGCGTTATATCTATTTATGCGAAAGCATTAGAAGGGATGGGGCATACTGTAACCTTAGTTTCACCGCCTAAGAAAAAATATAGTTTCAAAGAGCAACTTAAATCATTAGTACGTGGCAATGGTTGGTTAATACAATCAAAACCGATATCTCACCTTGATAGCTTGGATCTTAATCATCATATTATTGAAAAGTGGCGACCTATTGTAGAATCTGATGTGCCAGACGCAGATGTTATTATTGCTACTTGGTGGGAAACAGCTGAATGGGTTATCAACTTACCTGATAGTAAAGGCGCCAAGGTCTATTTTATACAACACCATGAAATCCATCCTTATTTACCTTTTGAACGATGCAAAGCCACATATCAACTCCCTATGCATAAAATTGTCATTGCGAAATGGTTAAAAGAAATAATGAGTAACGATTATTTTGATAGTAAAACTGACTTAGTACCTAATAGCGTTGATCATGAGCATTTTTTTTCTCCTATAAGAGCTAAGCAGAACGTACCGACTGTTGGATTTTTATATAGTCATTCATCGTATAAAGGCGTAGATATTACATTAAAAGTTATAGATAAATTACGCGAACAGTTCGCTGAACTTCGTGTTATTACATTTGGCTCAGTAAAGCCTGAGGATCCAACTGAACTTGACGGGAGAATAGAGTTTCATTACTCCCCTGCGCAAGACACAATTCGAGATATATATAGTGAATGTGATGTTTGGATTACAGCAAGCAAAACTGAAGGTTTTAATTTACCTGCTATGGAAGCAATGGCTTGCAGAACACCGGTCGCATCAACTAAAGCTGGTTGGCCTGATGAAGCTATCACGAATGGCCTAAATGGTGTGCTTGTTAATGTTGATGATATTAATGCACTTGCTAATGGGGTAGCAACGATTTTATCCCTCACTAATGATGAATGGAAAAAGATGTCTGAAAATGCCCACGAAACAACAAAAAATAGCACTTGGGACTCATCAGCTAAATTATTCGAGGCCGCTTTAAATAATGCATGCATGCGTGCTTGTCATAATGAAATATCTGGACATTGTATAAAGGGCACAATTAATGAATAAAGTATGCCCAATATTCATATGTGGAGCATTAAGGTCGGGCTCTACTTTGTTTCATCTTATGCTAAATTCTCATCCGAATATGTCAAATCCGGGTGAATTTGACTTTCTATTCGACCGTATCTCTGACACTGGTGCATTCCCTAGCGTACAGAGTTATATCGAATATTTATCATCAAACAGAATTTTTAACTCAAAAAAACTGATTGTAGATGACTCATTAAGTTATCCAGAATTAATCCAATCGTTTATACGTCAAAAAGCCGAGAAAAATAAATTTTTTTCGTTAAACGTGCATCGTAATTTTGACCATGCACATTTATTATATCCCGATGCGAAATATATCCATTTGTTAAGAGATCCACGGGATGTAGCAAGGTCGAGTATTGGTATGAAATGGGCAGGGAATGTATATTATGGTGTTAATCACTGGATTAATACAGAAAAGTCATGGGATAGGCTTAAACTGAAATTAAATAAGGAACAGTATCTAGATATTAAATTTGAGGATTTAATCTCTGACACTAAATCCACTTTGATGAAAGTCTGTGAATTTATTGGTGTGGAATTCAGTGATGAAATATTTAATTACCAGCAATCATCAACCTACGGTAAACCCGACACTTCGCTCATTAATCAATGGCAAAGGAAGTTATCTTCTCGAGAGCTACAAAATGTTGAGTCTAAAGTCGTTGATATGATGCGCGAACGAAACTATAAATTAAGCAATAATCCTATAAAAGAGCCAAGTTCTTTCGAGCGGTTTTTGCTAGGGATTCAAAATAAAATTTATATAATCACTAAGGGCATTGAGCGCTACGGATTTTTTCTCTACTCATTTTATAGACTGTCAAGTAAGTTAGGCATTAATTCATGGCATAATTCATTGTTGATTAAAGTAAATGAAATTAACAAAACCCACCTTAAATAAATTCATTAGCTCATGATAAATAAATTAACAGTTGTCATAATTAATTACCGCACTGCCGCGATGTTAGTTGATTGTCTTGAAACGCTATTAGCTGAGCTTACTCATATAGATGCGCTTACATTAATAGTAGACAATGCTTCTAATGATGGTTCAGAAGCTATTATTGACAAATGGATAACTAATAATGCGTCATCCAATGTCAGGTTAGTATGTTCATCACTTAACAGTGGTTTTTCTGGCGGCAATAACACTGGCTTACGTGAGCAAGAGTCAAGTTACTACTTGCTCCTTAATAGCGACACCTTAGTAAGAGAAGGTGCCATTAAAGCTCTTTTGGATGCCGCCGTAAAATACCCAAAATCGGGGATAATTACACCCAGACTCGAATGGCCTGATAAGACGCCACAAGAAAGCTGTTTTCATTTTCATTCACCTATAAGCGAATTTATTAGCACCGCTCAAACGGGTATCATTACTAAGATTTTTAACAAATATAATGTCCCTATTAGTGTAACTAACGAGCCAAGCTCACCAGACTGGAGCAGCTTCGCCTGTGTGCTTATTAGAAAAGAAGTTTTTGACGATGTCGGAATAATGGATGATGGCTATTTTATGTATTTTGAAGATGCCGAATTCTGTCATCGTGCACAGAGAGCTGGCTGGAAAGTCTTAAATGTGCCATCAGCTCATGTTGTTCACTTGAGAGGTGGTAGTTCCCCCGTTAAAGAAAACACCAAACTTAAAAAACGCTTGCCGCGTTATTATTATGAGTCGAGAACCCGTTACTTTTACCAGTTATATGGTTGGTTTGGCTTAACATCAGCTAATATTTTATGGTCACTTGGTAGAGCTATTTCAAAAACACGTCAGATATTCGGCAGAAAAGACAAATCGATAAGCGATAAACAGTGGTTAGATATCTGGACTAATTGGCTAAATCCACTAAAACCCTATATACATCCAGACAAATATAAGTAATCTTTTTAACTATGTCTAAACTACCAAACTTTATGATCATTGGCGCGATGAAATCAGCGACAAGTACGCTGCAAGATCAGCTTGTGCAACAACCCGATGTCTTTATGTGTGATCCTAAAGAACCTAATTTTTTCAGTAATGACGTTGTATATAATAAAGGCATTGAATGGTACTGCGATTTATTTGAATCAGCACCCGCTGGCGCGCTGATTGGTGAAGCCAGCACACACTATACGAAGCTCCCGACATACCCTGATACGATTGAACGTCTTAAACTACATTGCCCTGATACCAAATTTATTTATGTCATGCGACATCCAATAGATCGACTTATTTCACATTATATTCATGAGTGGAGTACCGGTGTGTATCAGTGCGATATTAATGAGGCCATAGATATCTACCCAGAACTAACCGCATACAGTTGTTATGCTATGCAGCTGGAACCTTATATAGCATCATTTGGCCGCAATAAGATTTTGCCCGTTTTCTTTGACAAGCTTATAAAACACTCACAAACAGAATTAGAGCGTGTAGCAGAACATATAGGTTACAAACAAACACCTGTTTGGCATACTGCACTCAAAGCAAAAAACATTTCTAGTAAACGGATTAAAAAATTCCCCCTCTATCAATTACTGATTGAATCGTCGATTGCCAAGTCGCTAAGAAGAAATTTAGTGCCTAAAAAACTTCGTAATTTTGTTAAGTCGAAATTAAGAATGCAACAACGACCGATTATTAATGATGACAATATCCGAAAACTGGAAGATGTTTTCAATCAAGATTTAGCCGTATTAGGCACATGGCTAGGGACAGAACTGACTTGTCAAAACTTCAAAGAAATTACTGCCACCACCGAGCTTAACTGGATTAACAATGACTGATTCTCAAATAGGCATTGTTGTCATTGGCCGTAATGAAGGAACAAGACTAAAAGTCTGTCTGGAATCGGTGGTGCAATTTGGTTCAGTTGTGTACGTAGACTCTGGTTCAACAGATGATTCCGTTGCAATCGCTAGACAGTTAGGGGTAGAAGTCGTTAATTTAGATGTTTCCATCCCATTTACTGCGGCAAGAGCAAGAAATGAAGGCTTTAACCGCTTATATGAACTTAATGCGAACTTAGAGTATGTACAGTTTGTTGATGGTGACTGTGAAGTCATTACAGGTTGGTTTAACACCGCCAAAGCTTTTTTAGATAAAAACACAGAGGTCGCGGTTGTTTGTGGCCAGCGTAAAGAGCGTTTTCCTGATGCCAGTGTCTATAACATGCTCTGTGATATAGAATGGAATACACCAATAGGGGAAGCCAAGGCCTGTGGTGGTGATGCATTAATGAGAATCAACGCTTTTAACGAGGTTAGTGGCTATAACCCCAAGGTGATTGCCGGTGAGGAACCTGAATTATGCGTAAGATTACGCCAAAAAGGCTGGAAAATATGGCGTATTGATGCCCAAATGACGCTGCATGATGCCAATATAAGCCGTTTTAGTCAGTGGTGGCGACGTAATGTGCGATCAGGCTATGCCTTTGCGCTTGGCGCAAGCATGCATGGCGCATTACCAGAACGGCATTGGCTAAAGGAAGTAAAAAGAACGCAGCTATGGACTATTATTATCCCGCTGATATTAGCAGTGGCTACCTTTATAAAACCAAGTTTCATTATTTTAGTAGCGATCTATCCTATTCAAATAACGCGACTAGCAATAAAGAATAAAGCAAATATGAGTCGTAATTGGTTATATGCAAGTTATGTCATGCTGGGAAAATTTCCAGAAATGCAGGGGCAGCTAAGCTTTTATATCAATCGCTTATTTAATAACGAAGATAAAATCATTGAGTATAAAAACTAAGTCGACATCCAATGACTAATACAATATCAACATCAGAACCTGATTGGCATCGTGAAAAACTAATATGGGGTCAATACGAACCGTGGAAGAAGTTATTATTCGTTATCAGGCGCTATCAATCTAATAATGATCATCTGTTTTCTAAGTTAATTAAACCTTTCCTTATTTTGCGCTACCGATTTTGGAGTGCTGTCTGCGGCGCTGATATACCTTTAAATTCAAACTTAGGTGGTGGCCTTATTATACGACACCCTAACGGTATAGTAATCCATCCAAAGGCAGTGATCGGCGTAAACTGTTTGATCTTCCAGCAAGTGACCATCGGTGCCGGAAGTAAACCCGGTTTCCCCAAAATAGGGGGGCATGTTGATATTGGGACAGGAGCGAAGATACTAGGTGGTATTACAATTGGCGACCATGTAAAAATTGGCGCGAACAGTGTCGTTATTGAAGACGTACCTGATAATTGCACCGTTGTGGGCATCCCAGCAAAAATTATAAAAGAAAAATCATGAAAGTTGCTTATTTTGTAAATCAATACCCAAAGGTTAGTCATAGCTTTATTCGACGTGAGATAAATGCACTCGAGCAGCAAGGCATTGAAATTGATCGTTATGCTTTAAGAACAGATGAGTCTGAACTTATTGATAAGCAAGACAAAGCGGAGCTTAAAAAAACACGCTATCTCTTAAAGCAGCCATTACACCTCTTCATAAGTGTTTTTTTTGCACAGTTATTTAAAAACTCGCTGAATTTCTTTAAGGCACTATTCGTTACTGTAAAAATTGGCTGGAATTCTGACCGTGGACTAATCCGGCATGGTATTTATTTTTTAGAAGCATGTCTTCTTCAAAAGTGGCTACAGGACAGTCAATGTACGCATGTGCATGCACACTTTGGTACTAATTCAGCCGCCATTGTTATGCTGTCACATTTACTGGGTGGGCCTAAGTATAGTTTTACAGTTCATGGGCCAGAAGAATTCGATAAGCCAACATTTATTTCCTTAGCTGAAAAGATTAAACATGCCGCATTTGTTGTTGCGATTAGTTCATTTGGTAAAAGTCAATTGTTTCGTTGGATCCCTCATACGCTATGGAACAAAATTGAGATTGTACATTGCGGCCTAGACAAAGCTTTTTACAACATCGATATCGCATCCGCTAAACAAAATAAAAAAATAGTTTGCGTTGGTAGACTTTGTGAACAAAAGGGGCAGCTTTTATTAATTGAGGCCGCTGCAATTTTATCTAAAGAGGGTGAAGAATTTCAACTCGTATTGGCTGGTGATGGCCCAATGCGTGCTGATGTAGAAGCATTGATTAAAGTACATAATATAGACTCAAAAGTTTTAATCACCGGTTGGGTTAGTAGCGGCAGGGTTAGAGATGAGTTGATCGATTGTACTGCATTGGTACTACCTAGTTTTGCAGAAGGGTTACCAGTCGTCATTATGGAAGCAATGGCATTAGGCAGGCCTGTTCTATCAACTTATGTAGCGGGTATTCCTGAGTTAGTTATAAATAAAGAGAATGGGTGGCTTGTTCCTGCTGGTTCATTAGATGCACTTGTTTTATCTATGCGTGAGTTACTCAACAGCACTGATGAAACAATCAAAGTCATGGGTGAGAAGGCGCGTGAACGTGTTATTCAACGGCATGATATAGAAACTGAGGCCGCCAAACTGGCTGCTTTGTTCAAACAGGTATAGGCAGTCAAGAATGATAATCTTGCTCCTTATCTTGGTTGGTTTAGTTTCATTACCCATTTTTATTTTTAGTTTAGAAGTTCTGTTTTCTCTGTACCCGCAGAAACAGATCGATCTTACTGATTGTAATGATACTCCAGTAATAGTGGTACTTATTCCAGCCCATAACGAATCTGGCACAATCAAATATACTCTTGAGAGTATCTCTAAACAGCTACCTGAAAATAGCCGTATTTTAGTTGTCGCCGATAATTGTACTGATGATACTGCCACTATTGCAGACACTCATGGCGCAGAAGTGATTGAAAGAACAGATTTAGAACATCGAGGTAAAGGCTTCGCATTAGATTTTGGTATTAAGCATATAGTCAACAACAAGCCTGATGTTGTTATTATTATTGATGCAGACTGTTTAGTTGATATAGGCGCATTACAAAAGCTCGCTTTAGCTGCCGTTAAATATAACAAGCCAATTCAGGCCTTAGACATAATGAATTATAATAGACCTAGCCTTAAGCAACGTATTAGTGAATTTGCTTGGCTAGTTAAAAACCATGTTAGACCACTTGGCCTTAGTAATATGGGGTTACCATGTCAGCTAATGGGCACAGGTATGGCCTTTCCTTGGTCTATTATTTCAAAAGCTTCATTAGCCTCAAGTAACATCGTCGAAGATATGAAAATGGGGCTTGATATGGCATTAGATGGCAATGCACCTGTTTTTCTGCCCTCTGCACGTGTTGTTAGTATCTTTCCTGAAGAAGCTTTAGCAGAACAAAGCCAACGTAAACGTTGGGAGCATGGTCATTTGTCGATGATATTCACTGTATTACCAAAAATGTTTGTGATCTCGATTATTAAAACATCTAAAGATCTGCTTGCCATGGTACTAGATTTAATCGTGCCACCGTTGTCCTTACTAGCGCTTATGACGATACTACTGTTTGTCTCGGCTTCATGTATGTTGTTCATTTTTAATGAAAGCACTGTATTTATATTTAGTTTAGCGACACTGTTAACCTTAGCTGTTTCGATATTTATTGCATGGTTTCGCTGGGGTCGTGATACGGTATCGTTTACCGATCTATTAATGGTACCTGTTTATGTCATAGGTAAAATACCGCTCTATATAACCGCTATATTTAAGCGTCAAAAAGAATGGATTAGGACTAACCGAGATTAATAAGAAGAATGGATGATTTAGAACGTAATGTATGGTGTTTATTGGGTTTGCCGTTTGATGCGGTAACAATGGATGAAACCATTGAAAGAATTCATCATGCAGTGCGCACACGTGAAAAATGCTTTATTTCTACGCCAAACCTTAATTTTTTAATTGCCAGTCAAAAAGACAGTGATTTTAGAGACTCTGTTATTAACAGTGACCTCAGTGTTGCTGATGGCAAGCCGTTAATTTGGATAGCCCGCTTACTAAACATTCCATTACCGGAAAGAGTAGCTGGTTCAGATATTATAGACCGGCTAATTGAAAATGAGGAAGGGTACAAGTCGATTAAAGTGTTTTTTTTCGGTGGCCAGGACGGTGTTGCAAAAGAAGCCTGTGAAAAACTTAAGGCACAAAGCAAAGGCTTACAATGTGTAGGATTTCATAATCCGGGTTTTGGTAGTATTGAAGAGATGAGCACACCAGCGATTATTAATGCCATTAATCAAGCAGATGCAGATTTTATAATTGTTTCGTTAGGTGCAAAAAAAGGGCAGTCCTGGATACAACTAAATAAAAACAAACTAGAGGCACCTGTGATCAGTCACCTTGGTGCCGTAGTTAATTTTATTGCCGGAACTGTTAAACGCGCGCCGCAAATGATGCAGGAATTTGGTTTGGAATGGTTGTGGCGAATAAAAGAAGAGCCAGCTTTATATTCTCGCTATATTTTAGATGGTAGTTCTTTTATCAATTTATTATTTACCAAGGTGCTAATCTATCGATTGGTTAATAAAAATAACGACAAAAGCACTAAAAAAGCATCCATTACAATGGAACGTGTCAATCATAAAAGCGTAATTATTTATCTCACTGGCAATTTGACTGATAACAACAAATTAGAATTAATTGATTTATTTAAAGCGGACGAAAATAAATTGAACAATATTAAAATGGTTATCAATTCAGGCACTCATTTGGATGGTTCATTCTTGGCTTTGTTTCTAATGATGCGCAAGCAATCATTTATTAATGGCGGAACATTTAGCATTGAAACAGATGATTTATTTTTAAAGAAAATATTTAACTATAATTCATGCAATTACTTAATTGAGCAATGAGGTTACGTTGTGATCCAGCGACATATTATTTTTACTAACGGAAGGAGCGGCAGTAATTTTGTGGCAAATACGTTTAATATGCATCCGCAGATTGTTAACATGGGTGAGGTGTTAGGAGAATGGACACTGCCTTTTAAATTATATAAAAAAACATCATGGCTTAACATATCTTTAAATAGCTATCTAAACACAATATACAGTAGTTTTATTTTTTTCTACGTGGCTCAGTTATTTTCCATGATATCGCATATTAAACGAAAAGAGTCTATACGGTTTAAGTTCAAGAGCAATATAAAGACTATCGGCATTAAAGATTTCTCGTTTCTCATAAAGGAAAAGGGACTTGATCAATGGCTTGTCCAAGCCGAAGACCTTAAAGTCATTTATTTATACCGAGAAAATATCTTAAAAAGATATTTGTCTCTGGCAATGATGAACAAAACTGGTGTCGTTAAAAAAGAAGATAAAGGCAAAAAAAGTTCACTACATGTCAACATTTCGGACATGCTAAGAGAATTAGATGTTTATAGTCAGCAAAGGACATATGAAGAATCTCTTATTAGTAGAATTTCAGCTAACCGCGTAATAAAATTACGCTACGAGGACTACTTCTGTGATGCGGAGACAATGAAAAAAGAAACTCGGAGAATGTTTGATTTTTTAGACGTGGATCCTATTGAGCTAAAATCAAAACAATTAAAAATTAGCTCAGACAACCTATCGGAGCTTATTGAAAACTATAGTGAAGTAAAAGGTGCATTAAAAGGCACGCCATATTCTATTTATCTTGGTGTTGACGATGAAAAAATTTAAATTTAATTATATTTTATGCGTATACTTTTTCCACGACAGCGCTCGTTGTTGACGTTGTGATTCCTATAAGAAATTCATTGATTAGTTTTTTGGATGATTATTTGTGAATAGATTTCAATCCTTAGATGGTTGGCGTGGGCTTAGTATTTTGTTCGTATTGGCTGGCCATCTTCTTCCGATCGGACCTAAAGCTTGGAATATGAATAGTGCAGTCGCCACTTCAGGCATGGTCATCTTCTTTATTTTGTCAGGGTTTTTAATTACAACTATATTGCTCCGAGATCAGAATATTTTTCGTTTCCTAGTACGTCGTTTTTTGAGAATAATCCCACTTGCGTGGTTAGTCATTACGATAACATTCTTGTTTCTTACCGTAGACAGAAGCACATACTTATCGCATTTTTTCTTTTATGCCAACTGGCCACCCATGAGTTTTACAAAAGCGACAAGTCACTTATGGAGCCTATGTGTAGAAATGCAGTTTTATGTGGGTATAGCAATTTTAGTAGCCACCTTGAAAACAAGGGCATTTATTGTGATTCCTGTTTTATGCGTTATGGTCACTCTCTATAGGTATTACAGTGGTGTCGAAATCGCCATCAATACATATTTTCGTATTGATGAAATCCTTGCAGGCTGCATATTGGCACTGCTTTACAATTCAAACTCGTACTCTGCCACTTTCACTCGCTTTTTCAGCACATTAAACCCAGTTTATATATTTCCATTACTATTGATATCGGCACATCCAGATGCAGATTGGGTTAATTATTTTCGACCCTATATCGCAATGCTTTTAATTGGAGCAACGCTGTATAGTAAGGATGAGATATGGTTAAATCAGTTACTAGCAAGTAGGTTTTTGTTTTATATTGCAAGTATTTCCTTTGCGCTATATGTTGTTCATGTTGGCTTACGTGAAACATGGTTGGGCGAAGGAGATACAATCGAAAAATATGCAAAAAGACCGCTACTTTTTATAGCCACTTTCGCACTAGCACATCTCTCTACTTTTTATTATGAAAAACATTGGATAAATTTAGGCAAAAGGTTGACCAAAAAAAATGATTAAAATGTTACCTTTACTTGTTATTTTTATTTCCAGCATCGCTCAGGCTTCAGAAATAAACATAAAGAAATCTGATGGATTATTTAATGTTAAAAATTCTGATAATATTTTTATCACCACAAGTTATGTGGCATGGGGAGAAGGCTGGAAGTGGGATGCTCCAAAGGTAAAAATGATAGACACGCCTACCAACGCTTTAATATTCCAGCTTAAATTCAAAAAGCAGGACATTGAAACTGAATTAAAAATTGAGCATGATAAAAAAAATATCACATATAATTATAATCAGCAATTCAATAAATCATTACATAAGACAATTGGTGCCGGTATAGATTTTAAACTTGATCTTAGCAATCAAATGCGGCTCCACGGTGCAAAAGAACCAAAATTGTTGCCAGATAACGACGGCTGGTCTTGGGAATTTGAATCTGGAAAAACAATCGAGATCAGATTCTCTCCAAAAATAGCTAAGGTGTATTTTGAGAAAGGCAATAAGTCTCGCATTCGCGCACTTTTTTTTACTGGTAAGACAACACGCGGTAACAGCAGAGTGTCTATGAAAATTAGCATACCAGAAGATTCAAAATTTATAACTTTTTCAAAAACAAATAAAAGTTCATCATGGCTCAGTAACACCTTAAGTACAACTGAATCATTTATTGATCTATCAAAGTTAAATCACAAGCCTGCTGGTAATCGCGGTTTTATCAAAGCGGTCGGTGAACATTTTGAGTTTAACGATGGAAATCTAATACGCTTTTTCGGAACAAATGTTCAAGCCAATTCACTATTCATAAACGACAAAGATTTGATTAAACAACATGCTAAACGTATTGCTAGTCTTGGCTTTAACTTAGTCCGCCTACATCATCATGATTCTTTATGGGTTAATCCAAATGTAATTCGTAAAGGTCAGACAACTCAAGAAATTAATGATAAGGCATTAGATACATATTTTTGGTGGGTAAAATGTCTGAAAGACGAGGGCGTCTATGTTTGGGTTGATCTTCAAGTACAACGGCCTTGGCGTGAAGGTGATGAGCTCCCTGGATGGGATACTGATTTAGCTCCAAAAGCAAAAAAAGGAATGAATGTAGCTAAAGGTTTTATCTATCTGAATAAACGCATGCAAGATCTCACAAAGAAGTTCAATACAGAATTTTTAACGCGCGTGAATCCTTATACTAAACTAGCATTGACTGATGAACCTGCTGTAATGGGTATAATGATCACGAATGAGAATGATCTAACTTCTCACTTCGGTAATGCTTTTCTAAAGAATAAGAATCATCCCTATCACCAAAGAATCTTTGACAGGGAAGTTGATACTTTTGCCAAGAAATTTGATATGCCTGCCTACAAAGTACGCGAGACGTGGAAGCCCGGTTTGTCTAAATATTTATTAAATGATCTTGAAGCACGTTTTAATATTGAAATGATAAAACATCTACGTTCACTTGGTGTAAAAGGACCTATAACAACGACAAGTCTTTGGGGACGTAATAGTGCTTTATATTCGCTTCCATCGTTAACTACCGGTGACATGGTAGATGCGCACAGTTACGCAGGGGGCGGGATATTCAAGAAAAGTCTGCTTCAAGAAGATCCTCATCATACCCCTAATTTCCTTCATGCATTAGGACAAGGTCAAGTAGCAAATAAGCCATTTACCATTACCGAATATAATGTTGAGCAACGTAATGATTTAGATAGTGCTTATATTCCTACTGTTTCTGTTGCCGCAATGGGTGCATTTCAAGGCTGGGATGCGACCATGCTTTATGGATACTCGCAAGATGGTTTACACGGTCATCGGGCATCACCTTGGTCCAGCTATACTCATCCCGCTATTATGGGTGTCGTGCCTGCCATGGCTTTGTTGTATCGACAAGGACATGTTGCACAAGCAAAGAAGACTGTTGTACTTGCACCAGCAAATGATGAAATATTCACCAAAAAACTCTCACCTAAGACAAGTGTGGCAATACGAACGGCACTAGAGCAACATCGTATGGTGGTCGCGATGCCTGAGACTAAAATTTTACCTTGGTTAAGTGCATCAAAAATTGATAAAAATGCCATTATAGTGAATAATTTAAACAAGGACTTACTACCGCCAAATCAGAATTACATTGAATCGGATACAGGTGAGTTGAGACGCAACTGGCGTAAAGGCACCATGACCGTTAATACGCCAAAATCTCAACTAGCCATGGGTAAGATAGGTGGACAAAACATCGATCTTGACGATGTTAGCGTACAATCAGAGACGCCTGAGGCAGCAGTCATTTTTAGCAGTCTTGATAATAGGGCTATTAAGAGCTCTGAAAGAATTTTACTTAGTGCCGTCGCTAGGGTTGCTAAGGTTAAAATAAAATGGAAGAGTTCGTATGTATCTGAGCCTGTCAAAGCAACACTTAGCCTCAAATCCATCCACAAAGATCTACATCTAGTTCCCTTGCAGTCAGATGGCAGTGAAGGTCAATCACGCGCATTAAAAAGAATGCCGAGCGGTAAGTATTCGTTTACCATCTCTGAAAATGACCGCACACACTGGTATCTTATTCGAAGATAACTTTTACGGTGTATCTTTTAAGCCAATATTCCATGGTATTTCTTGGCCTTACTCGAGCACCTTGTTAAATTTTTCATCCTTTTAACCACGCACCTTGGCCACAGCCTATGTCAACCACTGATTGTGGTTTGTAGAGTTCAAAAATGGAACTGAGTACAATCGCAGTGGAATTAGTCATCCCCTCAATATTATGATTTTCATAAAAATCTTTACCATAGTGCTTGTTATAGTCCAAACTCATGTTTTTAACCTCTAAACATCTTACTTAGTTATGCAATAAAATATTGTTTTGAGCTATCGTGCTGTAAATATCATTACAGTAACAACGCCTCTCATGAACTTTTTTGTCTCCGCTACTTCATGAGTTTTCATAATCTCTCTGATAGTCATTGATGTGGGATCAAATAAGTCATCTCGACGTGAAATAAGCGCTAACCTTTGACTACTCTTAACTAATCGTGAAACTCTAAGCATATCTGTTGGTTTCATTTTCTTTCCACCTGGTACAGCATCCATTGTAGGAAATGATTCACTCGGCTCAGGCCAATTCGTTGGTAGACCCTCTATTTGAAATTCAGCTCCTTGTTTAACCGCATAGTATTTTAAGGTAGGGCTTACTTCTAGCGGCAACAACATAACGGGTTGGCCTGATTGCAGCGCCTGCGAAAGGTACTCCGAAACTGCCTTCCATGTATCATCATTGGTAATCTGGCGCTGTGGTTGAAAGAGGGTGCTTTGAAAAGCAATAACAATTGCTGCCATGATCACTCTCAAATACATGATTCGCACTTGCGATATTGCATAACCAATTGCGATATACAGTGGAATATTTACGTACAACAATGTGCGTTTTAGAAATATAGGCATTGCTAAGAAACTTACCAATATCTCTGCCAAAATAGGAAAGAGTGCGATTGACACTAACAACATTGCAATAGAACGCTTGCCCCGTAGCCACAGTGTTATCACGCTAAAGACTGACAGTGCGCAAAAGATAAAAAAGGTAATATTTGCCCCGTATGTACCTGTCACCAAAGCCACGACAGTTTTTTGTATACCCCATATACTTGGTTTTTCTACCCAAAATGAGGTGCTAACTTGTCCCATGTGACTGAGAAGGGGCATGAGATAAGGTAGGAAAAGCGCAAAAGAGATAGAGCAAGTAATCAAAAGCTTAAGCAGAGCACCGCGACTACATTTAGCTTCTATAAGCCACCAATAAATAATAGGTAATGCGAGTGCTATTACTGCAAAAGCACCTGTGTCGTGCGACCACATAGTTAAACCCATCCCGAGTGCTAGCAAACCGAGCATTCCTAAGATTTGTTTTTTACTAGAAAAAGGCTGCCTAGAAATTGCTGCACAAACTTGTCGCTGATTTAACATCAACCACATTGCGCCCGTCATGGCGATCGTTACTCCGAAGGCCAGCATAGTGTAGGCACGCGCTTCCTGTGCGTAGTAAATATGAATGGGAGAAAGAGCAAAAATTGCTGCCGCAATGCCACCACTCACCCAACCAGTGTCGCGGTTTCCGAGCATTCTTCCCATTAAGAATATAAACGGTATAGTCGCAACACCGAAAAACGCGGAGAGTGAACGCAAGGCGGCCTCGCCATCACCGAAAATGAAACGCCATCCTTTTAGTAATGTGTAGTAGAGAGGAGGGTTTGTCTCGAAAGTTGGAAGAACAGACCACAAATACCAAAGACTTTGACGAGAAGCCCATTCGCTGAAACCTTCATCAGTCCATATTGACCGTCCACCTATGTCATAAAAGCGAACTATCGAGCCAATGGTGAGGACTAGCAGCAAGGTAAATACTTCAGGTTTATTTATTTGATATGCTTCGTATCTGCTTTTACTTTTAGTTGCAGTAAAAATTTTAGCTAGGCTCATGCTTGAAGGTCCAGTATGTATTCAGAAAATAATTCACCAGTGTTGCAGGTATGATACCAAGCAACTGTGGAATCTGGGGTGACATTTGAGGATATGCTGTAGATATTGCCAAAAATGTTGAATAGCTAACACCCAATGCGACCAACGATACCGCATTAAATTTTAGTCCTTTAATTCGAACTCTTTCTTTGGACTTACGCCAGCGAAATGTCCAATAGTTATTGAATAAAAAATTGAATATAATTGAAATCTCGATCGCGATTGGTGATGCTAAGAACTTATTCATTCCCATTGAAAGAAGCAGTGTAAAAAAACCAAGGTTTACGATTACGCCAACTGATCCAACAATACCAAATTTTATAAAAGTCCGAGAGCTCTGCAGGCGTATCCACCAGGCATTCTTGGCGAACTCAATTATATCTGATATTCCGAGTTTAGATTCACCTTGGGTCCGGTCGATAAAGTCGACGGGGATTTCAATCACCTTAGCACCATTCGTAACCGCGGCATGAAGTAATGCTACTTGGAAAGCGTAGCCTTGCACGTGCAACTGAGAGAAATCAATATCGCGAATAATTTCTCCTCGTATTGCTCGAAAACCGGCCGTACAATCACGCACGCGATATATACCGGCCACATATCGAGCGACAAGGTTACCACCCAAAGAGAGCATTCGACGTAGCCATCCCCAATTTTCTGGAATGCTGCCACCTTTAACGTACCGACTTCCAATAACAAAATCTGCGCCCGAACTAATTTCTGACATCAGCCGCGGAACATCTTCTGGGTTATGAGAAAAGTCAGCATCCATTTCAAAAACGACTTCAGCTGACATTTTTTCTATGGCGTGATTCATCCCTCGAATATAGGCCGCGCCTAAACCCGCTTTACGTCCTTCGATGAGATGCAATTCCGAGAATCGCCGCTGTAAACTTCGAACCTCATCTGCCGTACCGTCTGGGGAGTTATCGTCAACAACTAAGATATTCATGTCATGTGACATTGACGAAAACTGTTTGTGAAGGGCTTCTATTAGTGGGCTAATATTCTCGCATTCGTTAAAGGTAGGAATAATAATAACCACTTTCATATCATTACGCGCCATTTCGTTGAAGCCTAATTAGGTTTAGGTTATCGTAAGTCCATTTGGGCTTAGATGTTATCATTATTAATTTGTAAAGTATTTTGTTTACTGTAATCGGCGCAGTATTGCTCTGACAAAAGAGTTCTGCCTATTGTTTTATATCTATTCACGATCACGCTTTGGATTGAAGAGAAGCCTGGTTGTTAGAAGCACAGGCTATGTCGGCTCTTATATAGTCTTAAGTCGTTAGAAAAGGGGGTATAAATGGAACAAATACCAAAAAGTATTACTTCAGGCAGAAAAGGTAAATATTTAGTCTTTACTTCAGCTGGTGATAATAACAATGTCAGTGAGTGGCTAATAGGGCCCAGAGAATTTGACATTTGGGCCTGTTATTACGGTGACACCGTATTTAACTGCGCAGAACACGTAGAGTTCCATGTAAGTAAGAAAGGTGGAAAATTCCCGAATCTGCAATACATCTATCAGCATTATCAAAAACAATTAGAAAAATATGAGGCTGTTTTTGTATTAGATGACGATATTATAATTAGCGCTACTGACATTAATCGTTTATTCGAGATACGCGAGCAACATGACTTGTGGTTATTACAGCCTGCATTCAACCCGCGAGGGAAAATAAGCCATCCAATCACTGAAAGAATACCTTTTTGTTTTATGCGATATACGAACTTCATTGAAAATGGTTGTGCTTTATTTCGCAAAGATAAACTAGATGATTTTATGGACGTATTCGACTCTACCCTGGTTGGATATGGAACTGACTATTGGTTTATAGACTCGCTTGGCCCTGATATTGTCGGAAAGGTAGCAATTATTGATGAAGTCACCTGCATTAATCCTTATGACCATACGAAAGACGGAGGCAAGAGAGAAATTGAGCTTCTACAAGAAAACGCTATGAGAGCAAGAAATTGGGAAATAATTAAAGAGAAACACAATATACAAGTGCAGTCGCATATTGAATTTTCCTTAATTCCCTCTTTACTAAAGGCGAACGTTGTTAGTAAAGGTGTTATGATTTGGCTAATTAAATTTAATCACAAATCAATTAGGTTAATTAGATTTTATAGGCAATGGCTAATTAGAAACTATTACAAATATGGTGGTGCTGTGAAAAGGCTCATCTATTACAGGTCGTAGATATTTTTTATAATTGTTTCACGTCGCCTTCAGTGTCAAAAAATATTACCGATACTCGTAACTTTATTACTGTGATGCCTCTGATAGACTATTAAATAAATGGATAATAATAAACTAATCATCTGCGACGGCATACCAGACACTGCTGGCTGGGTCTCTATCAAGCATATGATTTCGCTGATGAGTAAATTATTTGAATCTAGTGTTATAAAACTCCCCGATCATACCCCGACTAAATTTCAAAAAATTTGTCATTTTTTTGCTAAAAAAAGAGAACGAAATGACGAAGATGGTTCAAATTTACTTATCATAGCGACGAGATTAACAGCTGCGAATAATTTTTTTTCATTACAGCAAGAAAAACATCGCTACAATAAAATTAGTATTTGGATCATTGATTCAATGTTTACTAACAACACCCCTTTGCTAGCCACCTCAAAAGTTTTTGATCATTTATTTATTACCTCCGGAAATGACATTGCGTTCTACCAAGACAAAACCAAAATAAATACCACTTTTTTAGGTTACGGAAGTGATGTTTTAAAGCTGGGTGGTTTAAATATTGATAAAAAAATAGATGTACTTAGAGTCGGTCGCCAACCAAATCGTTTCGATAACGATGAGGTCAATGAAAATAAATTTAACTTGTTAAACCTACACTACCAAGGCAGACCTAGCTTTGATATTTCTTATACTGATCTGCTTAAAAAGTATTATTTACAATCTAAATATGTGCTTGCGCATTCAAACCTTGCTGATGAAAGCACTTACACCCACTCAGATAAAGAACACATTACTCCACGTTGGACTGATGCGCTGGGTTGTGGTTGCACAATTATTGGTGAGCAACCTAAGTCTGATTATGCGTATAAAGAATATATCTGGCCAGAAGCAGTTATTGACATAGATTCGTCGGATAGGTGTGTGGATGGTTCAGATTTAATTGCCAATATAACGAAATGGTCACCTAATAATGCAAAATTCAATTATATAATGGCCTTAAAACATTTAGACTGGCGTTGGCGCTTTAAGGAATTAACTGAATACTTTGGTATTAATTGTAAAAAATTAGATGATGAGCTTCGTGATATTGAGAAACTAATTTATTCTTATCAAGACAAGAAAATATAGCTATTACTTCAAAGGTTGGAAATATAGAGTGAAAATACTAGTAGTTGGCGGAGCAGGTTACATTGGCTCCCACATGGTCGTTAAGTTATTAGCGGAAAGGGCAGATGTCACAACCTTCGATAATCTCTCGGGTGGCTATCGTGATTCAGTCCTTGGTGGAGAGTTTATTGAAGGTGATCTCGCTGATACGGCGTTACTGGATAAAGTCTTTAGTGAAAACCACTTTGATGCGGTGATGCACTTCGCTTCGTTTATTGAAGTAGGGGAGTCTATTCATTCACCGGCCAAGTATTACCGCAATAATGTCACCAATACCCAAAATTTGCTTGATGCGATGGTTGCGCATGATGTGTTGCAGTTTATTTTTTCATCGACCGCGGCAACGTTTGGCGAGCCTACGTATATTCCTATCGATGAAAAACACCCGATGGTGCCGATTAATCCTTATGGGCGTACGAAATTAATGGTCGAACAGATGTTGGCGGACTTTGATCGTGCCTATGGGCTCAAATCTGTCTCCTTGCGTTACTTTAATGCGGCGGGAGCTGATACTGAAACGCGTATTGGTGAGCGCCACGTACCAGAAACACATTTGATCCCGCTCGTTTTACAAGCTGCTTCTGGTCGGCGTGAGAGCATTTCTATCTTTGGCCAGGATTACGACACGCCAGATGGCACTTGTATTCGGGATTACATTCACATTTGTGATTTATGTGATGCACATTGGTTAGCACTCGCGTCATTGCAAACCAATAACATTACGGCTGCGTATAATTTAGGCAATGGCAATGGTTTTTCAGTGAAAGAGGTGATTGATACTGCCAGTAAGGTAACTGGGGTTGATATTCCCGTTATCATTGCTGAACGTAGAGCAGGGGATCCTGCTCGTTTAGTCGCAGATGCTGCTTTAGCGCGCAAATCGCTTAATTGGCAGCCTCAATTTGATTCACTCGCTACAATTATCGACCATGCATGGAAATGGGAGCAGAAGTTATAGTTTTACACTCGCTATAATTAGCCATACTCATCGCAGCAAGGCTTCTTTACTGCTTGTTTTTGTAGGGATTTATTGATTATAGACAGCTTAAACACTATTTTAGTGCGAGTTAAATAATTGCGCTTTATTAGTGCATTTTGAACTAATTTACAAAATGTACACTTTTCCCTACAGACTTTATGCTGTTCCCTCACTATACTCGTCATTCTGATTGTTTATTAACATCATCAATTGGTCACATTGCAAGAATAAGATAAATGGGAAGCAAAGGAATGGCTGAGTTAGTTGAAAAACCCGATCTGAATGCGTTATTTGACGCCATTCACCAGTCGCAGTTAATAAAAAAGCACGTCGACTTCTTTTCATGGTTGCAGCAGCATGTCGCGCAATTTATTCCGCATGATGTCTTAGTTGCTAGCTGGGGCAACTTTGAACAGGGTAAGTTAAATTCCGATATTTCTTCCAGTATCCCAGACGTTCATACACAACAAGTCCAACACGGCTGCAGTGAAATAGAGCCATTAATGCAGGATTTGTTTCGCAAATGGCAAAACAATGACAACCATTGGTTCTTTTTCGAAGAATTTGATATCTCTGATTTAAGCATGGGCTATTCAAAATCAGATAGCATCATGGGCGCGCTGCAAAACATGAAGTCTGTACTCGTGTATGGTTTTCATGATGAACGTGGCCGAACTGATGTGTTATACGCCTTTTTCAAAAGCAGTGACTTACTTGAAACACAAACAGCACTATTGGGCATGATTATGCCGCATTTAGATGCGGCCTTACGCAGCCTTGAATGTTTACCTAACCCTGCCAAGAAGATTGTTGAGAGTAATGGCAATGCCATCATTAGCGAGCGTGAATGTGAAGTGATGAATTTAGTCTTATTGGGTAACACCAATGTGGAAATTGCAAAACTAATGTCAATTAGCCCAAATACCGTTAAAAATCACCTTAAAACCATCTTCAGAAAGATGGAAGTCTCCTCTCGAGCAGAAGCAGTGGCACGCTACATGATCGAAATTGATATTGAAACAGACAGGTATGTTGGATAGTTAGCGGCGAAAATAAACCTCAAAATAGCCCATTCGGGTCATAGCAACACAGAATTAACCCAGCTAATGTATCGCGATGAAAAGCCTTATCAAATTACTTCACCCTAAAAGCACTGTTATTGCGCTTGCACTTGCATACGCATCATTTAGCTCTTCACAAGCCGTTGCCATTTCAGTTAATTTTGAGAACATTACAAGTAACAATGTTGAAGATTTATCTGGGCAATTATCCGTTGAAGTAACTGAGAGTGTAAGCGGCGCGTTATTTACCTTTTACAACAATATTGGCATAGCCTCATCAATAACAGATATATACTTTGACCTTGGCTCAACGAGCTTATTTACTAGCATTAATGTTAATAGTGTCTCCGGTGCTGGCGTTTCATTCTCTGATGGCGCAAGTCCTGGTAATCTGCCTAGTGGCAATACAATTGGTTTTGTTGCTAATTTTGCAGCCGATTCAGATGCACCTGGTGGTGTCCCCCATAATGGTGTTAATTACAGCAGCGAATCAGTGACTTTTTTAGGCACATTTAATGTTGGTACATTCACAAATTTACTCGACTCATTAGCACTAAATGATTTTCGTATAGGCCTTCACGTGCAAAGTATTGGAGGGGGCGGCAGTGACAGTTATGTTAGCGTGCCCACATCTATACCCGCAGCTGTTCCAGTACCCGCAGCGGCATGGCTATTCGGTTCAGCCTTATTTGGCCTATTTGCGGTAGGAAGACGGAAAAAATATGAAAATACTTACAAATAATCGCCAATTATACCCGATCGGGCTATAGATGAGACCCAATGGCAGTGGTACATTAGCGTCAAATAATTAATACATGTAGGATTACAGGGAAATAACTATGAAAATGTTTAAGACTTTACTATTAGCCTTCAGTTTGATGATGGCTTCAACAGCTGCTTCAGCGTCTACAATTACACTATCTAAATCGGGTGTATTTACTGGTGATAACGACTTTGCATTTCTAAATTTCACTATTGCTGCCCCTATGGATTTTAGCGCAGAGTCATTCTCTTGGGCTGCAGGCGGTTTCGATCCAGTAATAACACTGTTTCAATTTGGTCAGCGTATCGCACAGAATGATGATGGCGGTGTTGGTTTAGACTCTAAAATCACTAACGTACGACTGCTTGCTGGTAAATATGGTGTAGCACTTACACAATTTGCAAACTTTCCAACAAAAGTTGGTAATCTTTTTACACAGTCTAACGGTATTTCTAACTTCAATGGTCGAACAGGTGCATATGCCTTTGACGTAACACTTTCAACTGTACCTGTACCTGCAGCCGGCATCTTATTCGCCTCTGCCTTGTTTGGTGCTGGTTTCATCGGTCGCCGCAAGAAAAAAGCAAAAACAGCTATGATGGGTGCTTTTGCACGCGCTAGCTAAGCAACACATATTTATATTAAAAAGGGGGCTTTATGCCCCCTTTTTAATGAAATCAGGGTAGGGTGATTCGAATGAAACTAAATAAAATAATCATAAGTTTACTGCTATTTTTAGCAATGCCTGCTGGGTTATTGCAAGCTGACAGCTATCAAATCCGCCAAGGTGACGTACTAGATGTGTCTGTATGGGGCGATGATACCTTAAAAAAAGTTATTCGTGTCTTACCTGACGGTAGCATCAGTTTTCCACTAGCTGGCCAAATACAGGTAGCAGGGCAGTCACCAGCCAACGTAGCTGTGATGATCACCAAGAACCTTAAAAAATACCTACCTGATCCTGAAGTGACCGTGATTGTGCAAAGCACTGATGGTAACCGTATCTATGTACTTGGCAAGGTGAACACACCGGGCGCGATACAATTACAAGGTCCCATGACTGTATTACAGGCACTCAGTACCAGTGGTGGTTTTGACAAATTTGCTGATTTAGACAGTATCAAGATATTGCGTGGTAAAAAGACCCTTAATGTCCATTATAAGGATCTATTACAGGGTGAAAACCTCAGTTCTAACTATCTTTTGCAAGCATACGATACTATTTTAGTCCCTTAAGCATTATTTAGGTGTATTTTGCCATAAAGTGTGTAAAATTAGACTCTTATGGCAACTTCTTCAACTATTATGAGAACATCAATCATTAAACACGCTATCTGTATGACGGTGGTCTTCACGGCGGTTGCACCAACTTATGCCTTCGCACTGAATTTAGAACAATCTGCCACTCTGCCTTTTGGAATAGAGTATGAAACAAATCCACAGTTAGTATCGAACAATCGACAGTCGGTGAAGCGCACAATCTTCACACCCAGTTATTCATTAATGGCGACACAAAATAATGATCAGTTCTTTGCCAATTTAAAACTCAATATCGAACGCTCTTCAAACCAAACCGCTAGCGCCAATCGAGAAGACCCCAATTTTTCAACGGGTTGGACACATGATTATGAAACAGGGCAGTTTGGGATTATTGCTAACTTTTCAGAACAATCTACGCGTACTAGTGAATTTGATGACAACGGTTTAGTCACCAACAACAACAACACGCGCAAAACTAAGTCTTTAGGCGGGAACTGGTCTACAGAGTTAAGTGATCGTTACTCTTTATCTGTGAACCTCAATGCAACAGATGTTGAGTTCGATGGTGTATCTGCTGGTTTAAATGACTACAAAAACAAAAGCCTCAGCTCACAAGTAAATTACAGCATTAATGAAAAGGTAAATTCATTTGCTCGTTTATCACTTTCAAGGTTTGAGCCTGTCAATACCAGTTCTACCAATTTTCGCAGTCTTGATATTGGTGCTAACTGGACACTTAGCGAAAACTTTACCGTTAGCGCCAGCGGTGGCGTTAATGAAACTGGCGGTTCGAATGGTGCATCTGGCTGGCAAGCCGATGTCAGCAGCGTTTATACTACAGAACGCACTTCAACGACTGCAGGATTATCTCGCTCTCGTTCGCCCAGTGGTGAGGGTATTATACGTGAGTCAAACCAGCTAAAAGCGGGCTGGTCTTATCTTCTAAGTGAAAAAGCAAACATCGGTGTAAATTTTAATTATCGTGAAAATTTGGGCGTAGATTCAAATGACACCATGCGTATCTCGGCTGATTACACGCGTGCTTTAGCACCAGAATGGGACTTTAAAGTATCTGCCAGCCATCGAAACAGAGATGACAACATATCTGATGTTTCGAGCAATACACTCTCTGCTACCATCATATACAAACTTCCGGATTTTTAAGCACTTATGGCCATCATTGACACCAATGCAGAGTATGAATTAACCCTGCACGACTATATCGATATTCTGCGACGACGCGCTTTACTGATGGTAACTGTTTTTGTTGCAGTCGTTATTACTGCCACTGCCTTTGCATTGTTACTACCGCCAATTTACCAGTCCTCCGGTACGATACTTATTGAGTCGCAACAAATTTCATCGCAATTCATCGCGACATCTGTAACAGGTTACGCTAGCGAACGTATCGAGGTGATTAAACAACGTGTTATGACACGTGAAAATCTCTTACGCATGATAAAAAAATATAATTTATTTTCATCAGGTTCCGATTCTAGGGTTGCGTCAGAATTAATTGAAGATTTACGCAATCGTATTGAAATCGGTATTTTAAATACCGACACAGGCAATCGTCGAAGAGGCAGTGCTACCATTGCGTTTAGTATTTCATTTGAAGACAGACATGCTGAACAAGCCTATGGCGTTACCAACGAACTTGTCACTTTATTTTTAGATGAAAACATAAAATCGCGCGTTGAACGTGCTACTGAAACAACTCAATTTTTAAGTCAGGAAGCCAGCCGGTTAAAAGTAGATCTCGAAAAGATGGAAAGTTTGGTTGCCGCTTATAAGCAAGAGCATGCGGATTCTTTACCTGAGCATTTGGGTTTGAAAATCGAGATTTTGCAACGCACCGAATCAGCGCTTGCTAGTTTAGACCGTGAATATCAGGCGACTAAAAATGATTTAACTCGTTTAGATCTCGAGCTAACGGCAGCGATGGAAGGGAAGGATTCAGCTGGCGGTATGAGCGAATTAGAAAATTTAAAAGCACAATACCGCGAGGCGAAGGTTAATTATACCGAGACGCATCCGACTGTTCGTGCTTTAAAACGTAAAATCGCTGCATTAGAAAACACCACTGAGCCCGCATCAGAAAAATCAGACGCTGTATCAAACATTAATAGCGCATTAGTGGTTAAGCTTAAAACACTTATCGCGACTGCCAATGAACGTTTAGCATCATTGCAGCTACAACGTAAACCTATGCGACAGAAAATCAGTGATTTAGAAAAACAAATCATTAAAACCCCACAAGTTGAACTAGGGTTGTCATCATTACTGCGTGACCATGGTAACGCGAAAAAGAAATACGAAGAAATACAGTCTAAAGAACTCGGTGCTCAAATCGCAGAGAACCTTGAAGGTGAAAATAAATCTGAACGCTTCAGCTTGATTGACCCACCTTTACTGGCTGACAAACCGATTAAACCAAATCGATTCAAAATTATTTTACTAGGTATATTTGCGGCCATTGCAGCGGCTGGGGGGTTGGCTATTTTGTTAGAAATGCTCAATCAACGAATCCGTGGCAAAGGCGCATTAACAATCCTTACTGGGCAAAGCCCACTAGTGGAAATCCCTTATATCACCACCAGTGATGAACATGTAACAAGAAAGAAGTTAATAAAGAAAATCATTTTTGCAACCATCGCAGTATTTATTGCCTCGCTAGTGATTTTACATTTTGCATACATGGATCTCGATCTTTTATTCTTTAAAATCTTAGCGCGACTTGGGTAACGGTGTAAGTCATGGAAAAAATAAAACAAGCTATTGAAGCATCAAAGCGTAATCAACCGGCAACAAAGCCAACTGTTGCTACGCAGTTACCTGCTGACGAACCCGTTAATCAACAATCAGCTGCCACGAAGTCAACATCTAACATCGTCTATGACCAAACACGCATTGTTAAACTTGACCCCGAGCATTTAGCCCGTAATCGCATTGTGTCTTTTAACAAAAATGATCATCTTTCTTTAGGCTTTGATATTCTTCGTACTCAAGTCATTAACAAAATGCAGGCTAAGGGTTGGCGCACAATGGCGATAACCTCGCCAACACAAGCCTGTGGTAAAACAGTGATATCGATTAACTTAGCAATGAGTATTGCTCACCATACTGATACTACGACAATACTCGCTGATTTTGATTTACGTCGCCCATCTATTCGTAAATACCTAGGTTTGCCTCAAGGCCCATCATTAAATGATGTTCTATCGGGTGATGCTGATTTAAGCGAGGCATTAGTCAATCCAGGATTAGATAGGTTTGTTGTATTACCAACGTTTAAACCCGTACCGCATTCATCAGAAGTACTGTCTTCTAAAAAAGTAGGCCGCTTAGTACAAGATATCCGAACACGTTATGAAGAACGTATCGCTATATTTGATTTACCACCTATGCTGGTAAGTGATGATGCGATGATCATGCTTTCTCAAGTTGACTGCGTACTGGTGGTTGTCGGTAATGGTATGGTCAGCAATGATCAATTAACCGATACCATGCGTTATATCGATCCCGATAAATTACTAGGGACGGTCCTGAATAAATCTCAAAGTAAACAATCAGATGGGTATTATGACTACTGAGCAAAGCAGCATAATATCTGGCGTTAGTAATAAAACATTACTCTTGCTTGGAGTTATGGTACTCGCTTTTGCTTGGTTATTGTTTGATGCAGGCTTGTTGCACACATGGATAGAAGATGAAGAATATGGCCATGGTTTGATGGTGGTTGGCATACTCGGCTATGTATTGTTCCGTAACCGTGAAGCCTTGATGGCTAACCATGCTTCACCGAGTTGGCTAGGTATTATTCTCACGCTGGGTGCGTTGTTTGTTTTTGTACTAGGCGAGCTGTCTGGTATAGCGCCTATTCGCATGTACAGTATTTGGGGGTTTGCATTTGCTGCTGCTTTTTCTATTGGTGGCTGGCCTTTATTTAAAAAACTGCTTGTTCCACTACTGATTATCTTTATCCTTATCCCGTTGCCAAATGTTCTAGGCCCAATGTTAACGTCTCAACTCCAGTTAATCTCATCGAAATTAGGTGTATGGGTGATTCGTTTATTTGGTGGTGTTGTTTATTTAGAAGGTAACGTAATCGACATGGGCGGCAATGCCAAACTATTGGTAGCAGAAGCTTGCGCAGGTTTGCGTTATTTATTTCCTTTAATGAGTATTGGTGCCATTGCCGGTTATTTAATGCGTGCGCCAGTATGGATGCGTTGGGCTGTTTTTTTAGCCACTATTCCTGTCACCATCTTCATGAACAGTTTTCGCATTGGTGTCACCGGTTTACTGGTAGATGCTTATGGCATGAGCCACACAGAGGGCTTTTTACACTTCTTTGAAGGTTGGGTCGTGTTTGTTGCCTCCCTTGTTATCTTAGTGCTGTTCGCCTGGTTATTAATCAAGATGTTGCCCGGTAAATCTAGTTTTGCCAGCGTCTTTAGTTTTGAGCATTTATTTGAAAACAAACCGACTGACAAGCCTAAAATAGTTTCATGGCATACCAAAACACCCGTGATAGTCTTTATGGTTAGCCTGCTTGCAGCGGCGATAATAACGACACCGGTTGCAGAACGCGATAACACGCCGGTTGCGAGTAAACCCTTGTCATCATTCCCGCTCAAACTAGGCGAATGGCGCTCCAATGAATCTCGTTTACCCGTGTCGATTGAAACAGCAGCCGCCGCGTCTGATTATTACTATGGCAACTTTTTATCGCCAGATAACAGCCTTGTAAACCTATATATCGCTTATTACCAAGATCAAAAACTGGGGCCTGCACCGCATTCGCCGACACTGTGTATCCCCGGTGATGGCTGGGTTATACGTAGCGATACCCCGATACCCTTGACGGCCAGAAATGGTAAAACTATATTTGTAAGTCGGCTTGTAATGACCAAGGGCGAACAGACCAGTATCGCCTATTACTGGTTGAAACAAGGTGACAAGGCCTTTAGCCAACAATTTAAAGCACGGCTTGATTTGATTCGTTTTGCAATTACTGAAAATCGTGCTGATGCGGCATTAATTCGATTAGTCGCATTTGTTGACCGTGGCGAGAGCGTCGCCAAAGCTGATGAACGCCTACATGATTTAGCAATAGAGTTATTTGACGTGCTATCGGACTACGTACCCGACTAACTATTAATTCATTCTTTATTAAGCATTATTAGGTGAGATTATGACTACACGTATACCAACAACATTTAAAATCATTAGTATTAGCCTTTTGGTTTGCTTAAGTGTGTTTGGACTTTCGGCATGCTCGTCACCTAAAGATAAGGCAAATAGTTATTATGAGAATGGCATGAAGCTATTTGAAGATAATGAATTTGCTAAAGCCAATATTGAATTCAGAAACGCTTTGCAAATAGATCGTAGCATGACCAAAGCAATCTACGCACAGGCGTTAGTCGCAGAAAAACAAAGTAAGCACCTGCAATCATTCAAACTCCTGAACGCCGTGCTTTTAAATGACCCTAAACATATCGAGGCACTGGTAAAAGTAGGCCGCTTATTATTAGTCGCTGGCAAAATTGATAAAGCACTTGAAAAAAGTGACGCCGCACTAAAAGTCGCACCAGATGATTTGTCTGTTCTAGCATTCCGTGCAGCGGTATTGTTCAAGCTTGATGATCCACAAGGTGCTGTTAAGATTGCCAAACAGGTCATTGCTAAGGATCCGAATTATGTTGATGCCTTGATTGTACTAGCAATAGAACGTCTTGCGGCAAAAGATTCTGAAAAAGCCATTGAATATCTTGATCAAGGACTTAAAAATAATACTAAGAACATCGTTTTACAGTTAATAAAGGTTCAGGCTTTGAACAATTTAGCTAAACTTGATTTAGCCGAAGATGTATTCAAACGCCTTATTAATTATTACCCAGACACGCCTGCCTTTAATTATGCTTTAGCAGAATTTTACTTTCAGCATGATAGAAAAGACGATGCTGTAAAAGAGTTTTGGACAGTTGTTAAAAACAATCCGGATGAATTAAGCGCTAAAATAAAGCTTGTTCAACTACTTAATTTTGTAAACGGCCCCAATGCTGCTCAAGCACAATTAGTTGAATTCGTTACACAAGACCCTGACAACTATGAGCTCAAGTTTGCGTTAGTCCAGTTTTATATTTCAAACAAAAACCTGACACAAGCCAACGAATCGATTACCTCAATAATTTCAACCACAACAGATGCTGACATTATACTTAAAGCTAAAGGCATTAAAGCAAGTTTGCTATTAGCAAAAGGTGACAAAGACGCTGCAGAAAAAGTAGTTAATGACATTTTATCAACTGACGAGCGTAATGAAAATGCCTTAATCCTAAAATCCAGTATTGATATCGACCGACAACAATACGATACAGCGATTTCTGATTTACGTGTTGTATTACGTGACACACCTAATTCCAGTCGGGCATTGTTCTTTTTAGCGAAGGCACACTATTTATCTGGCTCACCCGAACTTGCTGATGAGCAATACTTAAAAGCGTTTAAAACAAGTCAATTCAACGACACGTATGGTTTAGCCTATGCGCAATTTTTACTAAGAAGAAACCAACCGGACCGCGCAGAGAAAATATTGCAAAATGTGCTGTCTGTTTCACCCAAGAACATAGCAGCTATGCAATTACTCGCACAAACTCGTTTGAAGTTAGGTAATTGGATTGGTGCTCAACAAGTTGCTGATGATATTAAATTAATTGGCGATAAAAATAACACTGCTGATCAAATCACCAACGCAATTTTAGTGGGTAAAAAAGAATATAACGAAAGCATTTCTCTACTCAAGAAGACATATGATTCTGCCCCTGGTAATATTCAGCCTGTTGTTGCTTTGGTACGTACTTATTTATTAGCGGGTAAGCCCGATGAAGCGGATGCTTTCTTAAATGCCGTCATAAACGCCAGCCCTAATAATTTTAATGCTCGTATTTTACGTGGACAAGTATATCTATCACAGGGCAAAATTGATGAAGCAGTCGCTATTTATCAAGAAGTTGTTAAATTAGCGCCAGAGAATTCAGTTGGCCATTATAATTTAGCGCTTGCTTACATTCGTACAAATAAATTAAACGAAGCGATTACATCACTTAAAGATGGCCTTACTGTTTCACCAGACAATTTCTTATTACGTTTAACGATGGCAAGCATCTATGAGCAATTAGGTGATTTTGATAATGCTATTAATGTTTATCAAGGGTTAATAAAAGATCGCCCTGGTGCAGATATCATTGCTAATAATTTAGCCAGCTTATTGGCAGAACATCGAACAGATAAAGCAAGTTTAGATCAAGCTTATACATTATCGAAACGCTTTAATCGAACAGAAATACCACAATTCAAAGATACTTTTGGTTGGGCAAGTTATCGTGTCGGCAAATACTCTGATGCTGTTCCACTATTAGAAGGTGCTGCAGAGGGCTTGCCACAATTACCGATTGTTCAATATCATCTTGGCATGAATTATTTAGCACAAGATGATAAAACACAAGCTCGGGCAGCCCTTGAAAAAGCCTTGGAGTTAGCAGGCGACACGCCATTCCAACAAGCTGACGAAATCCGTGCAGCATTAGAAAAACTATAGGCTAAATTAGATGTACGAAGCGTTTTACGGGTTGAATGAAAAACCATTCACCATTCAACCTGATCCCGATTTCTTATTCATGGGTAAGCGGCATAGTCTTGCTTATGCCATGTTGGAATATGGTATTCAGAACAGAGCTGCTTTTTCCGTTATTTGTGGTGAGATAGGGTCGGGCAAAACTACGCTAGTCCGCCATCTTTTAAATAATTTAGGCCCTGAATTTGAAATTGGCCTAATATCCAACACCCATAAAAACACCGACGAACTACTTGAATGGATTATGTTGGCGTTTGATCAACCTTATGATGGCATGACCTACGTTGCCATGTATGATGCTTTTCAAAAATTCTTAATTAAGCGTTATGGTGAAGGTAAACGTAATGTGGTCATCGTTGATGAAGCTCAGAACATTAGCCCTTTAGCACTCGAGTCATTGCGAATGCTATCTAATATTAACGCTGATAAAGATCAACTGTTGCAAATTATTCTGGTAGGTCAGCCGCAGTTACGCGATATGTTGCGCCACCCTGATTTACAACAATTTATGCAGCGTGTTTCAGTGGAGTTTTATTTACCGCCCATGGCGCCCACTGACGTTAGAAAATATATTCACCACCGTTTACATGTAGCGGGGCGCGATAAACCTTTGTTCACCGACGAGGCTTGTTCGCTTGTTGCTGATGCAACGGGTGGCATCCCTCGAGCAATCAATACATTATGTGATACCGCGCTGGTGTATGGGTTTTCTTCTGACGCAGATGAAATTGGTACCAACTTAATAGAAGAGGTCTTACAGGATAAAAAAGATTACGGCGTATTTTCTGACACGCCTAGCATTTAAATATTGCCTTCCACGCTCTTTTCAAAGTAGTAATTGGTTGCTTCAACAAAGCCCGCCACACTGCCGCAGTCAAAACGTTTGCCATTGAAGCGATACGCTAAGACTTTACCCTGTTTAGCCAGCGTGTTCAGTGCATCGGTGATTTGTAATTCACCATTCTTGCCCAGCGGGGTATTACGTAGTATTTCAAAGATATCAGGCGTAAGAATATAGCGTCCAATGATGCCCATTGTTGAAGGTGCATCTTCCGGTGCTGGCTTTTCAACCATGTTAGAAACCCTAAAAACACCTTCAGCAATCTGTTCACCTTCAATAATACCGTAGCTACTAATATCGTCCTCAGCCACATCTTCAATGGCAACAATACTGCAGTTGTATTTTGAATACAGTTTTACCATTTGCGACATAACAGCTTCATTTTCATTGCCATTGGTGCAGAGGTCGTCCGCTAAAATCACACCAAAAGGTTCATTGCCAATTAATTTACTACCTTCCAAAATGGCATCGCCCAAACCACGCATTTCAATTTGACGCGTATAGGAAAATGAGCACTTATCGATTAATGCTCTGATTTCATCTAAATATGACTCTTTATCTGTGCCCTGAATTTGGTGTTCTAGCTCGTAACTCGTATCAAAGTGATCTTCGATGGCGCGTTTACCGCGACCTGTAATAAAGGCCATTTGACTCATTCCTGCCGCCACGGCTTCTTCTACGCCGTATTGAATGAGCGGCTTAGTTAGAATGGGAAGCATTTCTTTAGGCATAGCCTTCGTCGCAGGTAAGAAGCGGGTACCATAGCCTGCAACGGGAAATAGGCATTTATTAATTTTTTCTGTTGTCATTCGATTCTGAGCTCTGATATTTATTATGTTACTGGTTAATAAGCTATTGTTCTATACTGACTCATTCTCAATATAGTCAGTATTTATAGAGTTTACACTATGAAACTATTGTAACATGCTGAATTATTACAATATGTAATCATTTGTCGTATGGAATGTAGTTTTTACCCTCAGGGCTGAAATAATAAATGTTACCGTACCAACCACCGCCACACATAAAGCTCGATATCCTCTATGAGGATGACTATTTACTCATTATTAATAAACCAGCGGGCTTACTATCTGTTCCAGGGCGAGGTAAAGAAAAGCAAGATTGCTTGATTTCACGTGTCCAGCTAACGCACCCAGCCGCGCTTATCGTACATCGCTTGGATATGGCTACTTCCGGTATACTGATTTTAGCATTAGATAAAGAGACACATCGCTTACTAAGCCAACAATTTGCGCAACGAGTAATCGATAAGCAATACATAGCCGTTGTTTCCGGCGAACTTACGCAGCCTCAGGGGCTGATTGATATGCCCATGATCTGCGATTGGCCAAACCGTCCTATGCAAATGATTGATACCGAGCAGGGTAAACCCGCTCAGACGCATTACGAGCTCACTGAGTATTCTGCTAAGAGCAATACAAGTCGACTATTATTAAAACCTGTTACAGGTCGCACTCACCAACTACGGCTGCATTGCCAGTACATCGGCCATCCCATATTGGGTGACGGGCTTTATGCCGATGATCAGGCTCGCAAAGCCAGTGATCGGCTGTTATTACACGCCTCATATATCAATTTTGCGCACCCAGTTAGTAATGAGTCATTAACAATAAAATGTAAGGTACCTTTTTAGATCACCTTGCTTATAAACCATCATTAAATTGTGTGAAAGAGCGAGATTTGTAATTAGCACATATAATAGAGTACAACGAAACGACAAGACATTTAACTATAAGAATCGTACATGGTTACAGATCCACAGACACTGTATACACCTTTGTTAAAGTCGATAAAGCACTCGCTTATCTATCTAGTGCTAACGCCGTTAGCGGCAATAATTCTTGTGTCCTGGGCTTCTTATCAACGCATTAATGATTTTAAAAACAATCAAATATCAATTGCTCAATCCGTTGTTAAATCTACGGCACAAGAAACTACCCGTGTTGTAAGGGAGCAAAAGAAACTTCTCAATATTTTTGTAGAAAATGAACGCATCAACATTAAAAATTTTGCATCAGATCCTACTAACACAGATTTTGAAGACATAATTGCTGATAAGCTCAAATACTATTTTCCTAATTATTTTGCTTTCACCGTTGTTGACCAGCACGGTAAATTACTTGCTGTCGATTATAATGGTTATATTGGTGGTATTTGTGTTCGAGATATTGTGACCTTCGCTAAAACAGGTAAAGAACTTATCCAGGTACATCCAAATCCTTTTGCTTACCATACTGATGCGATTGCTAAAATTGGCCATCAGCCTGAAGAAGGATACTTCTTTGCCAGTTTTTCGACACACGATTTTTCTAGGATCCTTGCTTTAGCCAGCCCTGACGATCAAAGCTTAATGTTAATTAATACCGAAACACCTGACCTAATAGAAATCGTAGAAGAGGGTGCTCGTAATGTCCTTCAACGAATTAATCTCACTTTAACCGATGGCGAGAAGAAACGTATTTTATACTCTATACCGGTAAAAGGAACTAAATGGCGGCTGGTTAGCCTGCATGACGAAGCACTTTTTACTCAATACAACCGGGGAGTTATCAGCGTTGCCTTGATTGTCGTTTTGATATTTGTACTAAGTAGCGTGTTAATGATTGTTACCTTATGCCGTGCAGAGAGACAGCGTATTGCACTTGCGCATGCTAAAGAAGAAATGTTTTCATTCTTTACCCACGATCTACGCTCACCATTGACATCCATTTATGGCACCTTACAACTTCTTTTTATGAATGCAGATAAACATAATTTCGAACCCAAAACCACGCAGTTGATTTCAAGCGCTGTCGAGAATGCAGAAAAAATGATTGAATTAATTAATGACCTGCTTGATGTAAAAAAACTTGAGTCAGGAATGATGTCTTTCTTTTTTGAGAGAGTTGAACTTAATAAATTTATTATCGATACACTTAATCACAACAAATCACTTGCTGATATGCAATCCATCGTCATTGAGTTTGAACCGATTGAAAAATTGTACGCCAATATTGATAAACGACGCTTCCAACAAGTGCTGACAAACCTGCTTTCAAATGCGATAAAATACTCACCTAAAAATGATGTCGTTACTGTGTCATTGTCCGTGAAGGACTCCTCGGCCATTTTGGCAGTTACCGACAATGGCGAAGGTATCAATCTGGATGTCCAAGAAACGCTTTTTGAGAAATTCACTCAATCAGACAGTACCAACACACACCAAGTTGGCGGGACAGGCCTTGGTTTAAGCATTGTTAAGTACATTGTAGAGAAACATGGTGGTCATGTTAGTTTTGAATCAGAAATGGGACGTGGTACCCGATTTATTGTTGAAATACCGCTGATTTGCGTTTGAAATACTCAATATAAGAGCGTATTGTGAGGTAAACCTAAGAGGATACTCTAATGTCTAATGTTAACTACATGATTCCAAAGAATAATCGACCTGTTTATACAGCAGAATTCGACGATATTGAGCTAATGGTGGGTGATGTCACTGAAATCCCATTGCTTGGCTGGGTGGCTGCAGGTCAACCAGTTGATATTTCAGAAGATAACGAACAAATCACCGTTCCTTCCAGCATGGTTAAACGCAATAGTTATGCGCTACGTGTCCGTGGGCATTCAATGATTGATGACAATATTCAAGATGGCGACATTATTGTTATCGAGAAACGTGAATCTGCTGCAAATGGTGAATCAGTCATTGCCATGATTAATGGTGAAACCGTAACTTTAAAGAAATTTTATGTCGAAAAGCAGGGCATTAGACTACAACCTGCAAACCCTGACATGGAAGCAATCTACCTAAAAAATGAAGAAGTACAGATCCTCGGCATTGTCACCGGAGTGATTCGTGCCATGGAAACAAATTAAGCTATATCGACACTAATACAGTCTTGTTAAACGACACAATTAATATGGAGTCAGATTGAGTGTAGTTGGCCCAGATGCATCTCAACTTTCACCTTTATCGGCATCCGACATTGGTGAGTCAGTTCGTTTTGAAAAAGTCAGATTACTCTTCAGAAATATCCCTACAAATATTCTTGCCACATTAGTCGGTGCTTTATTATTTGCCTATACGCAATCCAATTTTGTTGACCATAGTTCATTAGTTAATTGGGTTATTTTACTCTTTACCATTGCCTTAGCTCGGGTAGGGAGTTTTGTTGCTTACCGAATCACCGCAACCCCGAACAAACGCATCTGGGAATATGTATTTGTTATTGGTGCCATAACTACATCAACAGTTTGGTCCTCGGCTACTTTCTTTCTAACAGCAGAAGGCAATATGACTAGCCAGATTCTGTCTGCCTCAATCATTATGGCGTTAGCCGCAGGTAGCGTTAGTACACTTTCTTATTTACGTCTCACCGGTATTGGTTTTTTCACGATATTAATGCTGCCGTTAATACTCATGACATTTTTATCTAATAGTGAATTTAGTTTACATTTGGCTGTTGTTTATCTTGTTTTTTATCTTTCTCTTCTCATTGCCTCAATAAGGTTTAATGAGTACATCACCGAAAGCATCACACTACGCTATGCCAGTATTAACGATGCCATTGAAATTAATTCCGAAAAAGAGAAGGCTGAGCAAGCCAATGCGGCTAAATCAATATTTCTTTCAAGCATGAGTCATGAATTGCGCACACCATTGAATGCAATCATGGGCTTTACACAAATAATGAAAATGAATCGCACTGATAAGTTAACATCTGATCAAACACGTAATTTAGATGAAATTATGTCCGCCAGTGAAAGTTTATTATCGCTTATCGACGATATCCTCGATTTATCTCAAATTGAATCAGGTGAGTTTTCTTCTGAGCCGGCTAATATAAATGTTGAAGAAGCAATAAGTGGCTGTATACCATTAGTTGGGCACAAGATTGAAAAGAAACATTTAACGTTAACAACCCAAACCAATTTTTCTGATTTTAGCGTTTACGCAGATCCGGCATTACTTAGAAAAACACTGTGTAATTTGTTGCGAAACGCGATTGAATATAACCACAATGCTGGCAGTATTAGCATAACAGCCGAAAAACTTGATGGTAATGTCCTGATCACCATTTCAGACTCAGGCAAAGGCATTGCTGAAGAAGACATGCCTCAACTGTTTAAACCATTTAAACGCTTAGACCCTAAGAACAACGTAAACGGCGTAGGTATTGGGTTGTCACTTTCAAAGCAAATGGTTGAAACAATGGGCGGTCATATTACCGTTAAAAGCACCCTTGGAGAAGGCAGTCGTTTCACAATTAGCTTACCCCAAGCCACTTCTTAATCTAGCCCGCGCAGCATGAAAGCTGCTTTACATCTTTATTAAATGTTTGTGCCGTTAGCTTCAGGCCTTCAACCATCGTTAAATAAGGAAAGAGTTGATCTGCTAATTCTTCAATCGTCATTTTATTACGAATAGCAAGTGCCGCAGCTTGAATTATTTCACCACCTTCATGCGCTAATACCTGGCAGCCAATAATAACGTTACTATCTTTACCTGCAACCAGTTTTATAAAACCACGTATATCCATATTAGCCAATGCGCGCGGTACGTTTTCTAGTTCAAGTGTCCGACTGTGTACATTAATCCCTTGCTCTGCAGCTTGATTTTCGGTCAAACCAACGGTTGCTACCTGAGGGTCAGTAAAAACAACTACGGGCATTACTGATAAATCAATTGCCACATCATCACCGGTCATATTGCGTGCCGCACGTGTTCCGGCAGCCGCTGCAACATACACGAATTGAGGCAGGCTAGTACAATCACCGGCAGCATAGATGTTCTTAACACTGGTACGCATATGGTCATCAATAACAATGCCGCCACCCGATTCTGTTTTAACGCCTACGTTAGCAAGATTTAGAGCAGCAGTATTCGGTGTGCGGCCTGTCGCGACTAATAATTGATCACCTGTGATCTTACCCTTAATAGTTTGCAAGCTGAACTGTCGTCCATCATGTGAAACGGAATCTGTTACGGTATCAAGCATTACCTTTATACCTTCATCTACGAAAATCTGGGTTAGTGCCTCACCAATTTGTGCATCTTCTTTTGAAAGTAGGCTGCTGCGTGCAATAACAGTGACATCACTACCAAGGTGGCGGAAAGCTTGTGCTAACTCCAATGCCACAACGGACGCTCCCAATACAATTAGGTGTTTAGGCAGTTCTTCTGCAACTAATGCCTCAGTTGAGGTCCAGTAGGGCGTCTCTTCTAATCCAGTTACACTCGGGATTGAAGCGCAGGCGCCGACCGCTAATAAAATACGATCAGCAATGATTTCTGTTTCACTACCTTCACCGTCCGTAACTATCAGCGTGCTAGCATCTTTAAAGCGAGCCATCCCATGGACTAATGTAATATCCGGATTACTTTCTATAATACTTTCATACTTTGCATGACGTAATTTATCAACCCAATCTTGCTGTTGTCGTACCATGGCTTTTCGATCAATGACTGGCTTGTTGAAAGGAAGACCTTCAACATTATGATGCCCTTGAATATGTACAATGCTAGCGCCGCGTATAAAAATTTTAGAAGGGACGCAACCAACATTTACGCATGTACCGCCGATATCTTTGGCGCCCTCGATAATGGTCACCTTTGCACCACGTTCAACAGATTTAATTGCCGCTGCAAAAGCACCTGAACCTGTCCCAACAATCACGATATGTAACTTTGCTTTTGAATTCATTTTATTTATCCTTCTCTGTCGTTACTGGTTCACATGTGCTGCACATATTTCGTGGTGGCGACACGATGTCCCAGATTGAAACGATTAGCATTAATCCGATGCCTAAATAAAGAAGGTAGGTACTCCAGTTATACGTCCACAGAGGTCCCATGGTGAGGAGGATCATAATAGGGCCCGTTACGCCTGCAGCAGTGCGATACCAAATTTTGTGCAAAACAAAAGCACCAACATTTGCAGCCAACACTATCCAAGCAAAGATAGGGAGTAAGGTATTAACAAACACACCTTCATATTGGGCAAGGAAGCCAAGACCCAGTGCAGCACCTAATGATCCTAATGCGGGGAAGCATGAAGCACAGCCCATTGCTGCCGTCAGCGCACCCATGCACCTGTTTTATCAAATAAACTCGTTAACCAACGCATACTCAGTGTCCTATTTAATCCGGCAGTGCCGATATAGAACAAGTGTAAAGCCCGTACCTCAGTACAGAGTCAAGCGAGAAGATCTTTTACGATGTGAGTGTTTCGATAATTGGACAGTGGCTTGAATCGTTGTCAAAACGACAACTATCGATAAGCTGATCAAGCGTTTCTTGGAGGTTTTGTAAGTCTTTGATTTGTTGTTGTATATGGATACGTTTTTCTTCTGCTCGCTGCATGACATCACTGCAGTGGCCATCTCCTAATTCAAGTAATTCAGCTATTTCTTTAAGGCTAAACCCCAGTTGTTGGGCTCTTTTAATGAATTTAATGCGGTTAATCGTCTCAGCAGGGTAGATTCGATAGCCTTCTAGCGGCTTTACAGGCTCTTTAATGATACTTAATCGCTGGTAATAACGGACTGTTTCAACATTTACGCCAGATTGTTCTGCAAGGCGGCCAATTGTTAGCGATTTTGACATAAGGGCTCCAAATAGTCCGTAGTAACATACAGACTATAAAGTAACTGAACAATACTTTATACATATGGTTGATCATATATATGTTTTATCGTATATTTATATCATGACAACGACAACAGACACTTTATTTTCAGCGCTAGCTAACGAAATTCGCCTACGCTGTTTAATGCTAATGCAACATCATGGCGAACTTTGTGTGTGTGAATTAACCCATACGCTCGGCTTATCTCAACCTATGATTTCACGTCATCTTGCTTTGCTGCGTGATGATGCACTCGTAGAAGCACGACGAGAGGGCCAATGGATGTATTACCGTATCCATTCTGATTTGTCTGAGTGGGCGAATAATATTCTGGAAACGACAGCACACGCTTGTGAACAAGAAAGTCCATTTAATGAAGACCTCATGACGCTCGAAGACATGCCAAACCGTCCTGGTTCTGCGTGTTGTGCTTAAAACATTTTATTCAAAACATTAATTCAATCATTTTTTCGTAGGAGTGAACTATGCCAATAAAGATCGGCATTAATGGTTTCGGTCGTATGGGGCGACTCGGTTTAAGAGCAGGGTGGGCATGCAACAATTATTCAATTGTGCACATTAACGAGATAGCCACCGATGTAGTCGGTTCCGCTCACTTACTTGAATTTGATTCAGTTCATGGTAGATGGGATAAACCTATCTCAGTGAGTAATGATCAAATTGTTGTTGATGACAAACAGATTAGTTATTCAAAGAACAAAGATATCAGTGAGACTGACTGGTCTGGCTGCGACATAGTCATTGAGGCAACCGGTGTTCATCATAAAAATCCTGAAACGCTTGATGATTATTTTGCACAAGGAGTAAAAAAAGTCATTGTTGCCGCCCCAACCCACGGTGCATTGAATATTGTCTATGGCATTAATGACGTTCTTTATGATGCTAGCCAACATAAATTGCTGACTGCAGCATCGTGTACGACAAATTGCCTAGCGCCAATTATAAAAGTTATCCAAGAGAAGGTGGGAATTATACATGGCTGCATGACAACCATTCATGATATTACAAATACCCAAACCATTGTTGATAAGGGCCATAAGGATTTACGCCGTGCTCGTTCATGCAGCCAATCACTTATACCTACAACAACAGGATCGGCAAAAGCCATTACAAAGATATTTCCTGAATTAGAAGGAAAATTAAATGGTCATGCAGTGCGCGTACCGTTGTTAAATGCATCCTTAACCGATCTGGTTTTGGAAGTATCACGTCCTGTTACAGCAGAGGAAATAAATGCATTGTTTAAGCATGCATCAGAAAATGAGTTAAAAGGGATCCTTGGTTATGAAGATCGCCCACTGGTATCCATTGACTATGTTAATGATCCACGCTCTTCGATTATTGATGCACTTTCAACCATGGTTATCAATGAGACACAGGTAAAAATTTATGCCTGGTATGACAATGAGTGGGGTTATGTGAACCGTATGATGGAACTTGCTAGCAAGGTTGCAAAGAGTTTATAAAGTGGAACAGGGCTTACGCAATTACTTGATAGTAACCGGTGGTTACTGGGCATTTACCATCACGGATGGTGCGATCCGAATGCTGGTGGTGTTGTATTTCCACCTACTGGGTTATTCACCACTTCAAGTCGCGATGCTGTTCTTGTTTTACGAGTTCTTTGGCATTGTCACCAACCTTGTTGGCGGTTGGCTGGGCTCTCGCATTGGCCTTAACCTCACCATGCATATTGGTATGGGTATGCAAGTTATCGCATTGGCAATGTTAATGGTGCCTGACGCATGGTTAACGGTAGTGTATGTCATGTTTGCGCAAGCGCTTTCAGGAATAGCCAAAGATCTTAATAAGATGTCGGCGAAAGCCAGTGTTAAAACATTGTTACCTGAACAAGGCAATGATTCAACGCTATTCAAGTGGATCGCCGTATTGACAGGTTCAAAAAATGCATTAAAGGGCATGGGCTTTTTTATTGGTGCATTATTACTGCAACAATTAGAGTTCAGAGGTGCCTTGGCCGTTTTGTCTGTCAGTTTATTGCTGGTGCTTCTTGCCACGATGTTTATGCTGCCATCTGGTTTAGGTAAATCTAAAAACAAACCCAAGTTCAGCCAGGTTTTTTCTAACACACCTGAAATCAATTGGCTTTCAGCCGCGCGTTTGTTTTTATTTGCAGCACGTGATGTATGGTTTGTTGTTGCGTTACCCGTTTACCTTTACTCCGTATTAAATTGGCAATTTATAGAAGTTGGTGGTTATCTTGCCTTATGGGTAATTGGCTACGGCATTATTCAAGCCTGCGCACCAAAACTATTAGGTCATAGCCATCACGACAATGGCCCTAATGGTAATACAGCAAAGTCATGGGCATTCTTACTTGCATCAGTACCAATGCTTATCGCATTGGGTTTATATTATGATTATCAACCTGAGCTTGTATTAACGATAGGGTTGATTATTTTTGGTGCTATGTTTGCTATCAACTCAGCCGTGCATTCCTATTTGATTGTTGCCTGGTCTGAACATGACAAAGTTTCAATGAACGTGGGCTTTTACTATATGGCTAATGCTGCCGGAAGATTAGCTGGCACGGTACTTTCAGGTCTTATCTATCAAACGCAAGGACTCATCGGCTGCTTGATTTGGTCAAGTTCTTTTATATTATTGGCGGGAGTATTGTCGATTAAATTTAGTAATAAGTAATCATCTCTAGAAAAATCAATCATCAAAACGGCATGTGTCCCACGTTTTTGCATCAGCTATCTTCCAATCCTTTTTCCAGCCATTGGGGATTTTTTCATCATTTAACAAACAACCCGAATCAATCCAAGTATAAATATCTTCATAAGTTTTAATGCTTGCTTGATCTACGCGGCGGTGAATATGGCATGGCGTCACTTGTGATGGATTACTAAGCCCCATACTGGTGACTATTTCCATCATGCTGTGAATACTGGTCTTATGATAATTCGCGACACGCTTAGCTTTACTCGGAATGTTAAGTTGTCGGTATCGTGAAGGATCTTGTGTTGCGATACCTGTTGGACAGGTGTTTGTATTACACAGTCTGGATTGAATGCAGCCTAATGCGAACATCATGCCGCGTGCTGAGTTAATCACATCCGCACCCAATGCCATTGCACGTAGCATATGGAAGGCAGAGAAGATTTTTCCAGCCGCGATTAAGGTTATGTCATCTCTAACGCCGATACCCACTAATGCATTGTGTACAAACGACAAGGCATCACGTAATGGGGTGCCAACAGAGTTGGTTAATTCTACTGGTGCAGCACCCGTGCCACCTTCACCACCATCAATGGTAATAAAATCTGGCAATATGTCTGTTTCTAACATGGCCTTACAGATCGACAAAAATTCGCTTCTGTAACCAATGCACAATTTAAAACCAACCGGTTTACCGCCGGACAATTCGCGTAGCTGCTGGATAAATTTTAATAAACCAATCGGATCAGAAAATGCAGAATGCGAAGGGGGAGAGATAACGTCGAAGCCCATCGGCACATGTCGAATTTCTGCTATTTCTTCGGTTAATTTTGAGGCGGGCAAAATACCGCCATGACCAGGCTTTGCACCTTGTGATAATTTTATTTCAATCATTTTAACTTGCGGTAATGCCGCATTCTTTTTAAACAGTTCTGGATCAAAGGTGCCATTTTCAGAACGGCATGCAAAATACCCTGTGCCTATTTGCCAAACCAGATCGCCACCACCTTTAAGATGATAAGGGCTTATTCCACCTTCACCTGTGTTGTGATAAAAACCACCCAACTTTGCACCCGCACTCAATGCTTCAATCGCATTTTTGCTTAAGGAGCCATAACTCATGGCTGATATGTTTAAGAACGAAGCACTATAAGGTTGTGTGCAATCTTTGCCACCAATGTTCTTACGCGGCATTTCAAGCGGTACCGTTTTAGGTGAGAGGGACTGGTTGGTCCACTCGTACCCTTGTCGGTATACATCAAACAAGGTACCAAAAGGGCGCGTATCGCGAACACCTTTAGCGCGTTGATACACCATTGAACGAAATTCACGGTTTACCGGAATACCATTAATGTCTGACTCAACAAAGTACTGTTGAATTTCGGGTCTGATTGATTCAAAAAAATAACGTAGTCGGCCAATAACAGGGTAGATACGAGGGATGGTGCTGCGTGTTTGCAGCATGTCATAGATGCCAAGGCCGATGATGGGCGCAATAACAAGCATCAACCACCATGCTTTATCAAAATACTGTGCTAACACGACGACCATTAAGATGGCGGCTAGGGATAAACCAAAATAGAGTTTACGAACCATACATAGCTTTCCTTGTTATTTAGTGCTTATACCTACTGTATATCACAGCTGTACTAAGAATGATAAAAACACTGTAAAACAACTACTTACAACATAGCCATCTTCCTGCTTATAAATACAATATACTGCTTGACATGGAGTCAGCTCCAGAGATTATGCTATCTGTACTATTCAAGTTAGGTAATGATCATGACAATAAATGTAGAAGTTTTTTCGTCACCGGGATGCGGTAAGTGCGGACACGCAAAAGATGTACTCAAAAAGATTGCTACTGAAATCGGCGACGGCCAGATTGAATGGCGAGAAGTAAATATTCTCAATGAAATGGATTATGCCGTTGAGATAGGTGTGCTATCAACGCCATCAATTGCAATAAACGGTCATTTAATTTTCACTAGTTTGCCATCAGCCAAAAAACTTCGCGCTGAACTTGAAAAACAACTCGGCCAAGATGGTCAGCAGGCACCAGCATGATCACCTTATTACTCATTACAGCAGCGACATTAGGTTTATTGGCATTTTTTGAACCTTGTACCATCGCGACACATACTTTATTTTCTGTTCGCAACCATCGGTCTGGAAATAATAAAGCCTGTTGTCAGAGTCTTTTAACTGTCTGGGTAAGTCGATCATTATTATTAATTGGAATTTTTAGCCTTGCAGTTTGGCTAACTGATTCACCACAGTGGGGTAGCTATACACCAAGTATTATTTTATCCATAATTGCTGCTGTGTATATCATCTCCAGATTTACCTATATACCTGTTCCTCATTTAGAATTTTTTAAATTATTACCAAGAAACAAAAATTTTCCGTATGCGATTAAATTAGGACTAACTCTTCCGGCTTGCACCTTACCGCTAGTGATTGTAACCATCGGTATGGCAATCACCGTAGACTCATTAAGTATTGCCGTCGTTGCGGGTTTGTTATTTGCCAGTTTATTTACGTTGCCCATGGTTGTCGCCACTTACAAAGGTGTAGAAGGGGATGCCCAGCAATTTCTTAACCGTGCGGCAAAAGGCAGCCCTTACTTAACCGCTATTTTATTACTAGGCGTGGCGCTTTATCTGCTTGTGCCTGCGCTAGACATTAATACACAACTACTGAAAGACACATTACAAACTGCAAGTTGGGCAGGTATTGGCCTCGCATTTTTAACCGGTTTTTTATTCAGCTTCAACCCTGTTTCGTTTGCCTCTATTCCAATGATGCTCGCATATGTCACTAAAGCGAATGAAGAACGTCAAGCTTTATATATGGGCACAGCATTTGTACTAGGATTAATTGTTACGCATGTTTCGCTTGGTGTTGCTGCAGCACTGGGCGGGGAATGGGTACAAGGGATTATAGGACGGCAGTGGGGCCTTGTACTCGGGCCTGTGTTAATTGTGATGGGATTAGTTTGGGCAGGCGTCATCAACATCCGCATGCGTTGGTTTGGTGTAAAAGGCCGTAAAGCAACCGGTCTTTGGGGTGCATTTTTACTTGGCATTCCATTTTCTGTTGCGGTATGTCCATTCTGCACACCAGCATTATTAGTGACATTAACAGCCAGCGCTGCAATTGGTTCGGTTAGCTTTGGTTTTGCATTATTACTTGCCTTTGCTCTAGGGCGTAGTATTCCGATTATTTTAGGGGCGTGGAGCATGGGTTGGCTCGAGTCCTTGCAAGTATTATCTCGTCATCAGAAGGGGCTTGAGATATCTGCGGGCATTGTTCTTATGCTAACGGGTTTATATTTATTAAATGAATACTTTTTTATTATCTAATAACTTAAGTACAGAGACAGGTGAAGTAATGAGCAATTATCGTATTAGCGATGTGACAAAAAAACTTGGCCTAAGTGCTGACACACTACGCTATTATGAAAAAATAAAATTATTACCCCGCGTAGCACGAACAACGTCAGGGATTCGCAGCTATGATGATAAAGACATCTCACGCTTAAAATTCATTCAACGTGCACAAAGAATGAATTTTAGTCTTGCTGAAATAGCCGATTTACTGAGTATGCGATCTGATCCCCAACATGCACGCAATGAAGTACGCCAGCTAACGGCTGACAAACTCAGTGATATTGAAGCTCAACTCAAAGACTTAAAAACCTTACGAAATGAATTAACGTTATTGCTCAATTTGTGTCGCGGTAGCGAAGACGGTTGTCCGATTATTGAAGGGATAGATAACGAGCCTTAAACTGTAACTCTGTTAGCAGTGTTGATCCGTGCAATGCGATTCTTCAAATTCTAGCGTTGAATGAATAATTAAATGTTTTTCAGACAGCTGTTCTTTAATGGCTGACTTTATTTTTTCTGTTTTTGCAAAATCACTGATAATGACATGTGCTTCTAAAGCATTATCATGCTCATCTAATTGCCATATATGCACATGATGAACACTCAACACCTCTGGCACTTTTTCAATTCTTTTAATTACATCTTCGATAACAATGTTTTCGGGCGTGCCTTGCATGAGTATATTGATTGTTTTAGGCAACATAGTCGCTGCTTGATAAAGCACATAACCAGCAATTAAAAATGTTATAAATGTATCTACCCAATACAATTCATATAGAAGTATTAATGTACCAGCAATCATAACACCGATAGAGGCGAGGGCGTCTGAAACATTGTGCAAGAACGCCGCTTTGATATTCATGCTGTTCTTTGACATGCTGTAAGTCAACATGGCTGTCACCACATCAATGAAAAGCGCGACGCCTGCAACAATAACAACAATCCAACCTTCAATGATTTGTGGTTCATGAATTCGCCACAGAGCTTCTGCAATAAGGTATAAACCGATTAATATCAGACTAATTAAATTAATTAAGGTTGCAATGACTTCGGCACGCTTGTAACCAAACGTTCGAAAATGATCGGCGGGCTGTCTACCGATCTTTCGTGCGACTAACGCAATGAGCAGGGAAGCTGCATCACTAAAATTGTGCAGGGCATCTGCAATCAACGACAAACTACCAGAAATGACACCACCGACCACTTGCGCCAACGTCAACAACATATTAACGATGATTGCTAATACGAGTTGTTTATCGCCCGTCGATTCATCTACCCCATGATGGTGATTTGAACTCATTAGTGTGTTTTTTCTATCGGCATACCAGCGACTTTCCACTCAGGATAACCATCTTCCAAGCGTCGAGCTTTCAAACCTTTACCTCTTAGTTGTTCAACGGCATCAAAAGCCAATACGCAGTGAGGACCGCGGCAGTAGGCAACGATTTCCTGATCGCCACTTAGCTCGTCAAGTCGATCTTCCAGCTCATTGATGGGGATATTTACCGCACCAGGCACGTGTCCGGATGCAAATTCCTCAGCAGGGCGAACGTCCAGTACCGTCACCAAACCGTCTCGAGCACGTTCTATAAGCTCAGCACGTGGCACGGGTTCTAGTGAGTCTTTAACAGTTAGAAAGGTGCTCACTAGCAAATCAACTTCAGCAACATGACTTTCCGCGAC